>Ga0100402_1002183_pt1 | contig 22135 bp, 20 predicted proteins | sample CryGeyme20150102_FD_80419 | JGI IMG/M metagenome (GOLD analysis project Ga0100402, IMG submission 80419) | Groundwater microbial communities from Crystal Geyser aquifers in Utah, USA - Crystal Geyser metaG 2015-0102 | ecosystem: Environmental > Aquatic > Deep subsurface > Groundwater | place...
AAGGCTATGGAATGACAAGATCGATATTTAGTCTGAGCTGGCCTAGATCGGAGCTCGCTTGGTGGTTCAGATGAAGAGAATGAAGAAGAGAGGCTACAAGACATCACCTGTGACGGTTGGCATTTGTGAAAATGATCTCGGAATATGCTTCTGATGCCTGTTGATTAGATATGTCATTTCAGTCCTTTGAGTCACAAGATCAACAATCCTTCATTCCACTTCTTGAATTATAATGAATCAATGCAATCAAGTTGTCCTATTGAGGTAATCCGTTCCTTTCCAACTATCCTCGAGTAGTTCAGTCGCCTTCCTTCGATATCATTTTTTTTGATTGAGGTAGCATTCTGCTACTTTCTGATAGATAATTACCGTATAAAAGAATATGAATCTCACATAGATTATGAGCAATATTCTTAAGTTTAATAGTATTAAAAATATCAGAAAAAACTAATGTCAGTCACCAAACTAGAGTAATAGTCTTCCCCTAACCTGACTCCCCTTCCTCCCCTCAACTTGCAGCTAACCTACGAGTAACTCACTAGCACCTCTGATCCTGAAAAAATCAGCTAACTGGTTTCAGTCTGTATCGTCTGTCTCAAAAATACCAGAGGCTATGAGTTTTAAAGTTGCCTACAGCTGCTGCTGACTGTGATCAGCAAGGGATACACCCATATGCTGACCTCCTCCCCCGAACTCATGAGCAACATCATGCAACACTTCGTTACCCTTAGCAAAGCTATGAGAAACATGAGCTCAGCAGAGCTGCAATACAGACAGCTATTCACCTTATCCATCTTAGCTGAAATCGTCAGACAGGAGCCTAATTACCAAATGCCTTATACTGCTGACTTCCTCAAAGCTGTCTTTGAAATCGATGTGCAGGAGGTCTCCTATGAAGCTAGAGCTAAACTATTGGCTCTGCTGGGTGTCCTTTACTGCAGTATCAGCAGACAGGGCAGCCTGGTGCGGGAGCTCAAGATAGCGGGTATGCTGAAAGAGGCAGTTCTTGGAAATTACGCAATGATTGAAGAAAAATTCACGGCCAAGTTATTCAATCAGTGCATTGTTGGAATGCAGACTAAGAGAGTGACAAATTTTACCTTGGCCGAAATATAGCGTTATGGTATCAAAAAAGCTTTGATGCAAACAATCGGTGGGACCAAAATGGAGGTCATCCAAAAATATCTTGAGAAACTGTTCGGGAAGAGACACAACTGATCCAGCATACCCCTCATCTAATATACATTTTGCTATTAAACTCTATCACAATTAAAAAAATATTAAGCTCTCTTCTCTTGTTTCAGCCGAAGAGTAGCATGAAAGGTTGAAGAGACAAAGGGGTGATATTAGAATAATCAAGTGCATCGGGACATAATATGACAACAATAAGATATTATCTGTCGATTTTGAAGAAAGGAGACAATTTGCAAAAACAAATAATATCAAAACTCAGATAGCAAAGTTATGAAATACTGTCAGCTGTGTGAACAAAAGTCAAAAAGTAGTAAACAAAGAAGTTTAGCTCAGCTATGGACATATTGTTGGCAGGAATAATTTTATTATCAATTATGCTCAATAAATTCACCCATACTCAAACAACACTCGCCAGTGGACCACGATAATATCCTAAATTCAAGCCTAAGGAAGGTCAATCTGCCCTCAAAAATCCTTTCACCCAAGTCCTTCCCCTGAAATTTCCTCAAAACAAGGTCATAAAACCATGCTCCCAGACCATGCTCCACACAACAAAGTAACGATACTCTCATATCAGACAAAATCCGCATATTTCTTCAGTTCGCAACTTTCACGAGCACAACCGCAGCAAACATTTCGAAGGATATCCTCATATCAGTCACTCGGAGATTATTGGGCGACATCCACAGCACCACTTTGATAGTAGACCTCAGCATAAATTGTCAAAGTCGGGCACCTTCGACCATCTAGCAAGATAATCTATCGAGTACCCTGTCAGATTGGTAACTATTAGGCTAAAGTAGAGGACTTACGAAGATATTGGGACTACCAACAACAGCCGAAGAGTCTACGCCCACAATTATTACCATACTGACCCTCTCACTTCAGGAATATAGGAACGACGACATGTATGCATTTGCTTAATCAGAATTCGTCGCTGGAACGAACTTGGAGAGAAGAGCGCAGATTCAGAGATCATGGTGCTTAGTTACAAAAAATTGTGCAGTGGTAAACAAAGCCAAAGAAAAGATAGCCTTATAAAGCCCCAAAAGAACCAACAACATCGAAAGCAGCCTCATACAAATAAATGTATCTAAAGGCGCGTAGCCACAAATGATCTAACTATCTGTTTAATAAAAAGCATTGTGGGCAGGTGGAATTGGACTGTGAATAGGACAATGACTCACGATCAACGGTATTTTTTGGATTTTTCCTTGGAGACATCTTTGAAGTCCTTGGCGAAGGATATCTTCAAACCTTGCTTGTCGTGCTTATCAAAGCGGTAGTCTTGGAGGGTATTGAGGGCAATTGTGGACTGCAACACATTTTCGAAATCCACAAAACAGAGCAAGTACTCACGCCCGCTCATTGTGGTCTTCTTGATGAGGCGAATACACTGGAAACCAGGGAAGGGACGGAAAACGTCTAAATGGATAGGAACATACGACTGACTTCTCGCTCAGAGGCATCATTAGGAATGCCGTCCACATATAGACTGTTGGTGGCATCGTTGGGAATGTGGAAGAGGGCGATACTGGTGCTCTGCTGAGGAGGGTACATGGGGCTCGGTTGGTAGCTCGGAGGAGGGTAGTTAGGAGGCATCGTTTCATAGGAGGGACGTGAGCTGCCCATCATGCGGTACTACATTTCTAAAAAAAAATATTATGAGCCACCAATCCTCATACAAACATCAATCGATGACCTCTTTTTTATATATAAGGCCCTGAAATATCTTAATCATTGAATTATGAATATTCGGATAAAACCCAAATAAAAAGGATGGATAAATTGGAAAGTTTCTGGTGTTATGAGGGCCGTTGAGAATATTTTTAACCAGTATGTCCTCCTTCATAAAATTTATTACAACAGTTTTGAAATGGAAATAAACAGGCAATAATCTAACAACCAAGAACAGAGACTGTCTCAACGCAACAAGTTCAACTTCACGGAACCCCGATAGCCACATATCTTCTTCAATAGCGATTTCGATTCAGGAAATATGTCCAGAGTAGTCAAAACTGCTTACGATCATTACAGTATCTGGACAGCTTGCGATGCTCAAGGCACTGACAACTAGGGGTATCCAAAAAGTTGGTTTTACTTCGAAGTAGGAGGTTTCTCCAACCGAAAGGTAACATTTTCAATCCACCGGGTACATTTTCTATTCGCAATGGTAAGTATGTATTTATTCAGTCCAAACGGCATCAAATGTACAGACCTGTCTACCGAATTCGATACTAAAATGGCTAGATATCATAGTGGGACCGTCTGCCATACCCTGTAAACTCACTAGCACTCAACAATGACGACTAACTGGTTTTAAAGTTTGAATTTTTGTTTAATAAACTTATTGGGAGTGTTGAGTTCGCATTTACTTACCCTTATAGTTACTAGCAATGCAGGACCGATATATTGGCTCTAAACTAGCAATACCAAAAAGATAGGGAAATATTCTTTGGTCACTACATACTCAACAAAAGCTATGAAGGAAGGATCATAGATTTTGTTGTCATATCTTCTCATGAGGGAAAGGAAGGATTTGAAGTTACCAAGGGAACACCTTTCAGCGATCAAAAAATCGTCAAGTTTAGGAACAACAAGCCCATCATCTTCATTTCTGCAAGAGTGCATCCCATTTAAACACCTTCTAGCTACACCATGACTGGAGTTCTGAAATTTCTCCTCGATAAAAAAGATATGAGGGCACATTTGCTGAGAAAATACTTTGTGTTTGTGCTTGTTCCCATGCTTAACCCTGATGGAGTATCAAAGGGACATTGTCGTATGGATGCGTTGAACCAAAATCTCAACAGATATTACAACACTCCCGACCCTGAAAAACAACCTTCATGTTATGCCATCAAAAAACTATGTGAGCACTACAGCAAAGATAAGAGACTATTCATGTATCTTGATCTTCACGCTCATCCAGCTTTCAAGGGAAATTTCATTTTCGGAAATGCCATTTATGAGTTCATTGAACAAGTCTAGAGCCAAATTTTTCCCAAGATTCTGAGCCAAAACTGTATCAATTTCGATTTCGATCAGTGCATCTTTTCCAGAAAGCACATGAAAGCCAAAGATCGGAATTAAGACTTCAGCAAAGAGGGTTGTGGAAGGGTGGTCTTCTATAAGGAATTCGGGTTGGTGCATTCGTATACTTTGGAGTGTGGCTACCATCAAAATACAGTAGACAACACTCTTCAGGAACAGCAAAATACAACTCAAAAATATGTTGTCAAGTATAGGATCAATGACAAAGGATAAAAAATTTACTAAGGCATAGAAAAATCCTTTGACGAATAAAAATTGTAGAAATATCTTGAGGATCTTGCTTCCAGGGATGATCCCAAACTCTTACAGTACGATATATTTGGACATACAAGGGTTGCTTTAGATGACAACAATGATGACTACTATAAAAGATAACTGCCCACTTACAGTCAATAGACTTTTTATAACCTTGGCAGAAATATCCTCATCTCAATTTTAGATATTTGGAACAAGAATCCTTTCACAAGAGTGACTGACATGAATACGGACAGAAAGGAGATTGCTGAAAGGCAAGCCAAACTCGATAGATTCCGAAAGGAGCAGGCTGGAATAAAGAGTAAGCAGAAAAAAATCGTATAGCTGATTGAAGAACAGTTTTATGCTGAGTGGCATCGAAGGAACATCTTCAACCCAAGCATGACTCAAAATCAGCCTCAAAGAGATAAGAAAAGAAACCATACCCTTCAAGTTCAAAGGTTAGGTCTGTTTAAGCACGCAAAATCATAAAAACATGAAAACCCAGGAATGAAGGTTGAATAAACAAGATAGACTAAAACAACAAACATAAACTCAGACAAGTGCATCGAAGTTGAACCCAATTCTCAGGCAAAAATGCAATCCTCCTGCCAAACCGATAAAGCCTGCTCCAGCTAAATTAACTCTTAGAACAGAATGTACTATTCTCGAAATTTCAAAGTTGGAAGAGGTAAGCAGACCAATAGCGCCAATCACTAGAAAGAAAGAGGAGGAGGCCGGGCTCCCAGCATCAATAAATAAATACTGGCTAGTCATTTAAAGGCTACTTTAGAGGATGAGCTGGTGAGAGGACAAAAACATGAAGGATTTTCTTTAAGCTCAAAAGTGATTAAAAATGCCGGCATTAACCTGAATATGCGAGTCAGGAATGTTGTCATCAGTGGTATCGGAGGCGTTCTGGCTGCCAAAAAATGATATTTGAATTATCTTATTCCATTCGAAGGCTTATATTAAATATGGTGATGTCGACAGATTTTCTGGAATCATTGCTCATTCTCTTCTGTCTCTGCCTCTTCTGCGCTCACCACCTCTCTCCTCACGGTCTCCTCTATCTCTTCTGCCTTCACCTCTAGGCTCACGGTCTTCTCTTCTGGGGCGTTCTCTCCTCTCTTCTCTGCCCTCTCCTCTGCTTTCTCTGCGCTCGTTTCTTTCCTTTTCTCCCCTTTCCCAAGACTCCTTGGTGAGGAAATCAGCCTTGATCTTGAGAGGAGCATGATAGCCGGGGTGCTTGAGTTGTTAGGCAGTAGGTTGTCTGGTAAGGGTGACTTCAAGGATGGTGAGGAAGCGTTCTTCGCGGACTGTCAGGAGTCCCTATTCACGAGGTTCCCAAACATCAACAATTTTTCTTTCGTCGACACTGACGATTTGATGAAGGCCTTCGACTTTATGACGTAGGACTTCAGCAACCCAGAGAGCCTTGTCCATAAGACGCTCGGCTGCCTTGATGGTGACGAAATTTTTGCCTTCACCAAAGAAGAGAGTGAGAGCTCGGGAGACATACTTGCCTGTATAAGGTCGGACTTACCATATCTGGGCGAGAACCTCATAAGGATATCGGTGTCAGGTTTTTCTTCTTTGTTCTCTTCAGGTGCTCTCACTCTGGTGTACTTTGCTCTTGTGGCCATAAAACAATTATAAACTAATCACAAAAATAAACAAAGAACTATATTCCTTCCAGTCAATAACACAAGCTAATTTTACAAAAGTAGCCATGCATCGGAATATATCATTCGTCAATACTCACTTCTCTCATTTTATTCAATTTATATGGCCGGGCCACATGTTATTCGACTATTAATGGGAGCTGTTCTTCTTAGAATAGCAACATTTGGTCGTCTTCTTGGCATTTAAAAAATATTTTATTCTCTCAATCTGCTATTTACTTAAGAAGCTCTAGCTATGACATCAGATAAGCTAAAGTTTTGAGATTCATCTCGATTAACAGAAAATGTTTGACTGTTTTCAATGCTTTGCTATATTCGCAGCCTATTCCTCATCCTTTCAATAGCCCCTCTTTCACCAGATTCTTCAGGTTCGAGGCTTAAATTTGATATACTCTCAACTTACTCTTACTTTATTTATATCGCGAGTTCATTCGCAGCTTATACTGCTTCAGCTTTTGGTCTTCTGAGCCTTTGAGCTCTGCTTCGATTTTGTTAGTACTTCGTCAAAATGTTATCCTCATGATAGAATTTCTTTAACTCATTGTATTTCTCAGGATGAATAAAGGGGTCATAAAATTCTGCTGGAAAAAAACTTTCAGGATGCCTGCACTCTGGACAAGTGATCGGAACTTTACTTTTCTATCTCATGATGAACCAATTGACGATGCACTTGATGTGAAATTGATGACCACAGTCAGTTGGATAGGTGTGACTGCCAACAGGAATTACTTCATGACAGATACTACAATTTGACTGCTACTTGACGATTACTGGCTGCTTCTTTGATTATCTTTTCATCCTTTCCCAATCGGGATGTATTTTAGTCCTCGAAAATTGGCAATTCTTGCATCCCCAAAAGCAACAGAAAATATATTTTTGAATGACTCCATTCTGATGGCAAGATTGGCATTCAACACCTTTGGTTGTAACGCAGCCCTTGAATTTCATTTTGGTAGGCCTCTACAAGCTAGGGTCTTTCTTTTTGTCATTCTCCCACTCAATAAGTCTTCTTTTGTAATCGACCTCAGTTTCCTTGATGGTTTGAAGCTCATTGCTAACATATTTTCCCAGACCTTTGCATTATAAGCATACTAAAGTATCTTTCCTTCTGAACTGCTAGGTTGCAAGATAGGCTTAGGGACATATTCCATCCTTCAGCTCCTCGATTGAGTGAGTATTGTAGCAATAAAGGCATCTTATTGAGCTGCAGTTTAACTTTAGTGAGTGAATGTGTTCACATTTTTTGCACTTCCTTGACCTGTTTGATATGTCTGTGACCTTTGGATACATTTTTGTGATAATCATTCTTTAATTCCAACAAACCTTATCCCATTCGATGCACTTTTTTATGAATATCAAACAGTCATATCACTTTTGATACGAACTCTATTTTTTTATTAATTTCATTTTGATTTAAATGGACTAAATAACTTTCAAAGTAAATCTGTTCAAATAAGTCTCTCGATAGTTTGTCTTGCCACTATTTTTATGAATCATAATAAAAGCAACATAAAATTCTTAACTATTAATCATTTTTTAAATACCTATGGAAGCAGTCCTCAATAAACAGCAAACTTACCATCTCAACAATGGAATCATCTTTAGTTCTCAGTTCGAGTCCGGCAATCTGGCCAACGTTATCTCCAAAGATAACAACACAGTATGATCTATGTTATTTAGTATCACCTTTGGGTCGAAGCAGATCCAGCCTCCTCCTATAAAACTTGGTTTTACTTCTCAGTTGAAGGCATTCCTATGGGAGCGTCTGTTACCTTCATGATAATGAATATGAGCAATCAGTTAAAATTGATCAAAGAAGGGCACTTACCGGTTTTTCGTAGTGAGCAAGAGTGTCGCTGGGCAAGAATTTTACAGCCTATTCAGCAGAATGGGATGGTAAAAGCAGAGTAAGGCTTTCAACTGACATTTAAACATACTTTTATGAACAAATCTAAACACTTTTTTGCTTTTAGCTACCCATGGACCTATTCCTAGAATAACTAAATGATCAGATGCTTCATCGATAAGCTGAAAGACAAATATCACTGTGATTATCGACGGCTGTGCTTAACCTCCAGAAAAGTTGAGCTTAACATCCTCACAGTGACGAAATTTATCGAAAATAATTCTGTGTAAATGAAGGAGATAAAGAATATAGAGGATTTTCAATGCTTCACCTTTAAAAATAAAAAAGTAACAACTAACTTACGCAGGGTATTTTCGTCAGCGCAAGAGTTCATCCAGGTGAAGTAGCAGCCAGCCATATTTTGAATGGATTCATCAAATAATTATTCTCAGGAAGTGAAGAAGCTTAACGGTTACTGGAACATTTTGTATTCTATATAATCCCAATGGTCAACCCAGATGGAGTGATATAAGGAAACTTCAGATGTGACTCAAATGGCAAAAATCTCAATCGATTTTACACCAACCCATCACCTCAATAGCAACCTTAAATCTATTCAATAAAATCCTTTCTCGTGGATATGATCAAGGCTAAGCACATTCATTTTTGTTTAGACCTACATGCCCACGTCAACAAACAAGGAGCCTTTATCTACGGCAACAGCTCGGGAAGTCTGAAAGAGCAGCTTTCTATTTGTCTTTTTCCTAAATTACTTTAGTACAACTGCAGATATTTTGACTATGATTCTTGCAATTTCAGCTAAAAGAATATGAGTTCTAAAGATAAAAGTGATGATCTCTCCAAAGAAGGAGCCTCCCGAGTGGCTATTTACAAAGAAACTGGCCTTCCAAGCTGTTGGACTTTGGAGTGTAACTACAACTCTTGTAAATTCAGCAACATTCGTCCAAAGGCAATTGAATAGTAGCCTTCTTCAAAATCAATCTCCAATGGTGTGCTGTCAGATACTAATTATGTCCCCAAAAAAGAATAAATTATATTTTTGAACATTGATGATTTCGAGGAAATAGGTACCAACATAGCATAGACCATCCTTGACTACTATCATCTCAGAAGAGTGGCCCCTTACTTCAACAGCAGATTGAAAAATTCAGTAAACTTTCAGCTAAGCCTTTCGATCAACATTCTGAGAATGATTCCTTTCAGATTTGATAACGAGAGCAGAAAAATTCTGAACTCAATTAACTCGAATCAATGCCTCAATGAAAATTTTGGCAAAATTCTTCAAAAAATAGGACAGGATTCTATCAGCCAATACACGAGCAGCAAATCAATGAAAGAAAAATCCCTTTCCAAGCACAAAGAATAGGTTCGAGTTCAGTCTCTTAGAAATATTAAAGAAAAGGTCTCAACAGAGCCAAGTCATTAGAAAAGAGAAACGAAGGTCAAGACAACTGTCGAACGAGATAAGTTAGGGGTCAAGAAGATTATTATAGGCCCCTTATTGCCGAACATTCCAAGAATACCCAAAAAGAAATGATCTTATTAGTTTTGCTTGTTTAAATTTACATTATGAATTTCACAGATCATCAAAGAAACATTCTGTCATTATCTCTTCCCATTGTTACCGCCTCAGACTTCTTATAGGCTCCTCCACAGTCGTTGTAGTAATTGATAGCATTGATAATTTTACTGATGAGTTCTCTGGGAGCTCCTTTTATGGTATGCAGTTCCAAGATCATCCTTCTCAGCTGGAAACACTCCACGCAATTGACTATGTTCTTGACTAACTGATCATCAAGTTTCACAAGCTTGGGCAGGTCCTATCGATCAGAGTGAAAGGCCTCCCTGCTAACCTTTCTTATGCCGACCCTTACTAGTTTAAATAGCATGCTTCTTAAAGGAACTACCTCGAAAAGATGTTCTTTTTGAGGGTATATATTCTTGAAATAGTCCCTGATTTGAGACATTTGAGCACCGTCTCTGTACATTTCTATCATTTTTTACTCGTATTAGCTGCACCAGTTTGAATGAAGCTCAAATTTTTTTTTGTTTGGTGGGAGTTACCCCTGGTTGAACTATTAATATCCCTAAGGGTCTTTTTTGACCAGGTTTTCCTCATTTCCTTAACGTTCTTTGCGAGCTTTTTGAGTCAGCCTGTACCTTGCATTTTATATGGCATTTAGCAAATTGAGCCCTTCTTCTGTTTTTATCCTTACAATGCCATTGACTAAATCTCTCATAACATTAAACAGGCTTTGACAATTTTGAGGTGACAAGTATCTTTTGCAGTTTATACAAGCCCTAATGATGATTGCTTTGGCTCTACTATTGAGTATTTTATTGGCTTGCCCTGCTATTTTTTCCAAAGCCTGATATGTCTTGAACACCACTTCTGCTAAGCTTGCATCATATATGTTTTTGGTTCTAAATAAAAAAATAGGTACATGTAGTGGTCAGGTCTCAATCTTTTCATTTCAGCTTGAGCACCATCCAGGCCCTCTCCATTGCAAAAGGCATTCACTATAATCTTTCTTTCTAGCTTCTTTTCTTTCTAGAGCTTGTCAAGAGATTTTTTGCTCTTGTGCTTGCTCTTGGAGTGTATGTGTGGCTATTAGATTGTGCTGAAACCAAAAGTATTGTTATTTTGCACTGGAACAACGTTACTTCTTTCCATCTGAGTTTTTGCCTGACTCATAGTCCCTTTTACCCCGTTTACTGACAGCGTGACATGTTTCGATGCCAGTTTATTGAAGAGACGTTAATAGAATATGTTGATAGCCTGAGGAGTAAACATTTAAGGATCGACGGCTGCTAACATATTGATACAACTCTGTATTTGTCCAAAGGTCGGCGTATTTGACTGGCGGGCTTCTTATTCCTTTCTATGCTAAAAGAATACAGATGGAGGCTCTTCTTCAAGAATTTCATTGAAGCATTCGCTATTGAGGTCAAAATTGATGTTTGCAATGTCATCAAGCATGGCGTCTTTTAAGCTATCTTTATCATTTTATTTATCTTCTTGCTTGACACTCAAATTTTATTAGGGGCCATACTCCGCTGCTACATGATTTCCCTCGATGTTACACTTCATGTGAGATATGCGATAATGCAGGGTGTCCGATGTTCTGTCCTCATATTCACGAGTATATTTTTTTATAGATGAGATGTTTAGATGTGCGATTTGATGTAGGAGATAATACACATGTTTATGATATGATCGGTTTGTATTACTAAATTTGCACATAAGAAATCATATGGGGAACGATATGAACCAGTCCCTCAAAGATTTCGAAAACAGTTATGCAGCCTAAACGACCTGCCTCATCGCTCAGGCCATCGTCACCATGGCTGTTATCTATAATCTCTAGCGAAATTGGAGAAAATTCCCCATCAAGCAGCTCTCTCCTCTCTGCACCTTAGTCGCACTTCTCTCTTTCTTCCTTCTCAATGTCATCAGCATTCTGGGAAGATGGATATAGACCTACAACGAATACTATGAAGAGCAGCCATGTTTAGGAAAAAAGTACTATTGTGGACAGTGCCGGATCTTCGAGCATCCTTAACTGCAGATATTGGCACTGATATACAATGGACTCAGGGAGTTGCCTCTAATTTTGTTCGCTCTGAAAACTCTGAGGGTCTGTATTTGCTTTTTGGATTCAAACAAAAATTAGTTACCTAAAATCTTCAAGATTTTGTTTCGAAAAGAAAGTACTATTGTCCTCGTATCGATAGCCTATTCGATTCTTGTAGGATTGGGAAACTACATCGATATGGAGATCGGGTAATGCTCTCTCACACCCTACGGAGCTGTTCAAACCTTCTAATTTTTGTGTCCTAAGCAATCGGGTACAGTTGACTGGATCACCACCTTTCTCAGATACTTCCTGCTCACCGTGAGTTATACACTGAGTATTAGGACCTATCGTGAGCTGGATTTCAAGAGATTCATTTTCGTCATCTTCATGTTTTCCAATTTCCAAGTAGTACTCAGATGCGCTTTCATCATTTCCCAAATCGATAAGCTGACCTACCATGAATTTTACTACCACTCCATGTTCCTCAATCTCTGTGGCACGATTATCCTCTACCCTTATTCGAATTTCAATCGGTATGTTCAGCAACCTCCTGTCGCCTCAGTTCTTGAAAGTTTCGAGGCTTTTCTCAACTACGAGCCTGGGAAAAGCATCCTTCAATATTATGCACTTCATCGGGATCATAGATAAAATACAAGCAAGTATACAAACTGCTTTGATCACTTTATCAGTGTGAGACACTTCAAAATGCTAGCTACCCATAAGCCAGCTTCTCTCGTTGAAATATCCTAATAGATGGAAAAGATACTATAAAACACAGATACTGCGGCATAGATTCCTTAAGCTTTATAGCTGAGATAAAGAGCCGAACAGAGGAACATGACCATCGGTAATATCAAGATGGTCGAAAAAAAATTATCAGAGTTTTGCGAGAAACATTTATTCAGGGAGTGGAAAAGAACAGAATCAAGAATGTTCCTTCAAAATTAGTTTCATAAGAATTTAGTGATCAATGAAAAGATGAGCTCTCTTGGAATCGACATTGGCTGCTGATAATAGTGTTCATTTTGTTCATAATGAATTGATTAATTCTGCATAACTACAAATATGATGTCTTCTTTTCATTAAATGCTCACCAAATATGTGTAGTCTACTGCATATGAAGACGAATTGTAAAGTTTGACAGCGATCTGTTTTTAAGCTGACTAATATTCATTTATTTCAATAAATGAAATATGGGAGTCATTCGTAATTTTTTCCTCAACATCAATGCTTTTTAGAATAGACAGTTCTTCAGATTCGATAAGGAAGCTAAGTACACTAACCTGTTGGGAGGCTTCTGCACTGTCGTCATTCTGATGATAATTGTCACCATGCTAACACTCAAATTCAAAGCTGTATTCAGTTACAGTAACGTTCACGCTACCTCCACTATCAACTATCAACTGAAGGAAGTCAACTCTACGATCAGTGCTAGCTCAACAATATCCCCTTTTTTAGTTGTTTATTAAGTAACCAAAGGTGCAAGCAGCCTCAGCGATTCAGCCTTCAAATCAAACATAGTAGTATGGTCAATCAACAGCAGCAACATTTATACCATACTGCAAGAGTGTACCTCAGAACACTGGGCTGCCTCTCCATAAATGTACAAACAACTCCTTGAAACGGTAGAGCCAACTAGTATTTTATACTGCCTACCTCCAACATTTACTCACCAGATCAGCATATCTCAAAAAACAACTTTCTCGATAGATTTTGCATTCTACTGCCGAGCAGACTGTAGCACAGTTAATAATACCTAAATATTTATCAGGCCTATAGTGCTCAACAGACTAATCAATGCACAAAATAATGAGGAGTACTTATCATAATTTCTTCACAATAGACTACACTACTCCTTTAACACTCAAACTTCAACTGTTGACACGGTTCTCAGGTACCAGCTGGCAAAATATTAAATTAAGACAGATAACAGTGTGATGCCATACTAATCAGAGAGTACTGAGAATGGCTTTATCTTCCCTTCGGAGCCTGAAGTATCATCATTCCCAAATGCCTATCCAACAATTGCCTTCTTCAGATCGCTTTACAGTCTGAAAAATGAGGAGTATATTTATCATCGTAGCTATGATAAACTTATTGATGCTGTTGCACAGATTGGAGGTCTGATACCCGTCCTGTTCATTCTCTTTGTATGGCTCAATCACTATGCACTCTATCAGTTCGAAATGATCTTTCTCAAGAGGCTGCACACAGACCAAAAAGCAAAATAATATAGCTTGTTTTACTTTATCACAACTCTGATCTACAATGCACTTCAGTCCGTGGGTTTTGAACCCTACAGTTGGGAAAGCACCAGAGTTTTTTTCCAAATGCACAAAATAGTCAACCAGATGCTTGATATTCTCTATTTGTACAGGAGACTTGAATTTATTGAGAGGGCCCTCTCAGTCCTGTTTGAAGACCATCAACTCCAAGTGTTGCACCTGATGAGAAACAAGACGTTTTAGGAGGCTAAAGTAAACCTGAATCGCTATCAGATGAAAGATAGTATTTCTGAGTTCATTAAATGGAATAAATAACATCTTGAAAAATAAAAAGATACAGCTAACACAAAGTTTGGTAATGAGATCATACTGAAGCCTTATGTCCCGGAATCAAATAACGTTCTCCCCTAACCTTTAGAAACTGATAAAAATCTAATGTCCTGCAAATAGTTTGAAGGATAAGTTAAATAATCTTGGAATCCTCCAAAACAAATTTAAAATGAACAAACCGATAAAATTTCACATATCTAGCAAATCAAAGATCCTTAAAACAGGGGCCAAAATAGATAAGAAAGACCTATAGAAGACGAGGAATAATATATTGAACAAATTACTGAATTGAGATATGCTTTTGCCAGTTTTGAAAGAATCAGGCAGGAGGCTGCTGGATAGAAGCAAGATTGCTTTACTCAGGTCAGTCGCAAAATACTCAGAAAATTAGATGCCACAGATTGGAATTTGCTGTAAGATCTTGAAAAAATTCTCGACTATGAAGACAAAGAGCAGATTGTAGGCTGTGTTATGGATTTTTTGATTGGAAAAAATGATGAAAAGTAAAATGAACTATTTAAAAAATCTAAAGAATAGCTCAAGAAAGATTTGTGCGAACAGGAAGGTCAAGATCAAAATTTAAGAGTCACAAAAGCCAAATACAAAACAGAATTAAACATCTTCCTTCCCAGTATATTTGAATCCATCAGAGAAAAAGGTAGAGCTTCAGAAGACAAAAAATCTTATTAGTATCCTGAAAAACCTCCTCGGTTACCTCACCGAAGATAAACTTTATGATTTTTTATTCTTATCAGCAAACAATTAAAATCAAACTAACTCGTCTTGCTCTTAAACTTGAAACGCTGTATGGAAAATTTTCCTTTGCCTAGCTAGATCAGTCATTGCGACTAAAACTTACCTCTTGTACCCCTTTTGGACTGTAGCACGAGCAAGGAGGCATACTTTTCCAGGCTTAAGCTCCCACACGTTAACACGTTTCAGGATTAAAATCCCCGGTATTTTTTGGAATTTTGCTTTGAATTGATCCATATTTATTTGGCTAGGAGCTGACTCCATGAGAAGATAAAGTGCATTTTTGATGACAGGCAAAGTTGACAGAAGAGCAGTGATTGAGAATACATAAGTTGCAATGGGATCGAACAAATGCCAAGCATTCCACTCTGTGACATCATCAGTGTATCCGTTTGGATTTCCCACAAAAAATATCACCAGGGCAGAGATGATAAGTCCAATGCTCATGATCATGTCGGCTGAATAGAAGGAAAAATACATAAAGCATGCAGAACAGCTGCCTGCATTCCAATTCCAGTAGTTTCATCAGGCACAAAGTCAGTTTTTTCATCTTCTTACTGGTCAGCAATCAATGGTTAATCGAGTTAATATATTAATCTGTCCTATTTTTGTGATTATTTTCCTGGACTGGAGTTTTACTGTTGAGGATTGTTCGAGCTACCTTATTCAAAATCACGTTTAAAGGAGCCAGAATTATTCTTTTTGATACTTTCCTTATGCAAGAATTGATGATGGTTAGTGTTTTAATTTTAAGATTCTACTCTGACTGGTTTTATTACTAAATTCCCTTCAACATGATTTTAGATCGATCCAGGTTATTCATCTTTAACCTCGTTACTTTTGTGTACTTTGTGTTAATGACGGTGATTCTTGTGATCATGATCATGACCATGTCCATGCTCATGTCCAAGTCCGTGTTCATGCCCGTGTCCGTGCTCGTGTCCGTGCCCGTGACTGTGATCATGTCCATGACACTATTCAGCCAGTAATCCATGCGAGTGCTGAGCTCCTCCATGCAGCACCTTGTAGATGGCAATATTGACAATCAGATCAGTTCCAGCAGCAATCAGCATAACAAGTGGCTTCTCCACGAATTCCTTGTCAATGATTCTGTATGTGGACTCATACATCACATAGATGATCAGTATCCACACAATGTAGATATTTAGCAAAGCTCCCAGAAGCTCCATTCTATGATATCCAAAAGTCATCTTCGAGTTTGAAGGTTTTCTTGACAAATACATGAAGAGAAAGGAAAATGAGTAGCCACTGGTATCACAAATGAGGTGGATTCCATCAGAAATAATCGAAATGGAGTGAGCCATTATGCCTGCCGCAAACTCCACGATGATGAATATTGTAGCTATGATGATCACAATGATCAACCTACGATAGTTGCTGGTGTTTTAAGGTTCTAGAGGAGGATAGTACAATTTGTGAAACCTCCCGAGGTCTTTGATGCTCTTAATCGATTTCATTTAAACAGCAATAAATATAGATATTCTCGAGTGCACCATGGCATAGGCTACTTAGTCATGATTGAAGTAATTATAAGAGGATAAATAAGGAATATCATTCAACAATCATATGACATTCTTCAGAGGCTTGTAGACTTGAGTCCTTGTTAGAACTTCCGGCCTTTGGAAGTTGTTGAACTAGTCCTTTATCATGTTATGACTCGGATCGTCTAGACGAACTAGAGGATTGAAAGATGGATCACCTGTCTTCTCCATTAAATTGTAAGAAACCTCATATGGCTAAACCTTACGTCTCTCTCCATCTTTTTTGTGCTTGTCAATTATGCCTAATTTTTTGGCATCCCCATCTCTGATGTCTTTGAATCTATCAAGCCCATAAGTGTGCTCTCCAAAGTAGCCCTTCTTGAATGCCATCACTTGGGGACCCTTAAGCATGGCTTCTTGTTCAGCCTTCTCTCGAGCCTTTCTTTCACGATCTAACTTTTCCTGCTCGACTGGTGTTAGCTTTTATCCTTCAACTTGAGGAAGGGAGCTGAATATTTATTTAGGCCTGATATATTTTTGGAATTAGTTGCCGCCAGAGTGGGTCGGCTGATCTCTGGTATTTTTCATAATTTATTTTGTGTGAGTTTGCTGCTTGTGGTACGGATAGTTGATGAGATCCAGAATATCCTGATCACCTGGCTTTTTGGCTAATTTCATTCTTTCTTCTTTGGTTTTTACTATCAGTGATGAAAATTTATCTTTTGAGTACATCTTGCTTTGGCTGAGAGCTAGTTGCCTTCTGCCTTCATCTTCAACACTTCGAGGATCTATGCTCATTCTCAAAGAATCCTTGCAGTATGTGTAAACAACATTCGGATCCATTTTCTCTCTGAATTATGCCATTTGCTTTTAATAGTAGTTGAGTCTCTGTCCTCCATAAATATATACAGGTTGGTCTTGAGGAATCTCAGCTGGACGACCTCTCATTGTAAAATTTTCAGGTTTTTGAAATTGATCCTTGGTGAAAGTTTTGGTCATCACCATCCTTCTTTTTGTATCTTGTGGACTGAATGTATTTGTATTCTATTCAATATTGACTTGTTTTGGCTTGAAAAATGAGTCTGATGTGAACACTTGAGCTTCTGTTTCTTCAAACAGGCGAATATTTTTGTTTATTTGTGTTGTTTCAGCTTTACTGTTTTTGACCTCTTGATCTGAACCAACAATATCTTCTGTCGATAAAGGTTGACTGAATTTTCTCTAAAGCTGGAGGAGAGCGTCTGCACTTGGCCATAAATTAAGTGAATCCAAAGCCATAAGACTATCGGGTACCTTTCGAGCATCAGACAATTTTACGAGGGTTTGTGACAGTTACTCTGGCACTTTGCTCTTGATATATATACTCGGTGAAAGGAGCAGCTGACTAAGATTAGGTCTAAATCTGATCTGCATTAAAAATGAGTTACTCTTTTGAGTTCAAGGTGGAAACAACCGAATAGTCTGTTAGAATAGCCAATATTTTTGTTTTTAAGAATTTTGAAGTCCTTTGAATTAGGGGCCTATCTTTTGATTTTTTAGGAATATTCATTCATGGCCCCCTCTCTTAAACCTTACAACATGTACAATCTACCCTCAGGATCACAAATCTATATTCCTGATATATAGTCAATGGTTGTGCTTTGCTGTTCTTCAGGTTTGAGCAAATGAGTCGTCAGTTAACGTTTGCTCTTGAGGTCAAAAGCTCTTTGGTTGGCACTGTAGAAAATAGCCTATATTTTTTTGATTGTTTCAGGATCTTTGTATGGAACTACAAAAACTATCCTTTCCAGCACATCTTTTGGGCCCTCTTTCTCTTTGATTTATGTAATCTATTTCTGAACAGGAGCTGCCTATTTGGCATCTTTTTTCTTCTTTGAATCATCGACAATAGGCTCCTGAACTGGTTCAGGGGCTTTGAATGATCCAATTGCGTGAGAAAGATGAAAGCCAACTACCAGCACTGTATCACAGTCAAAATAGTTGTTAGATGCGATAACTTTACCATGCATTTAATTACGAGCAGTCGTGTTGAGATCCAGATTTCTTGACTCAAGATCCTCATAAGCATTTTTTGGGACAACTGGAGCTTTATAACGCGCTGATCTTGTTGTTGATTTTAGAAATTCTACTAGTGAGAAAGCTGCCACTCCGTAATTATTTCTTTGATATTCCAGAGGCTCAGGGAATACAGGTTCGGCTAGTTTTGTATCTTTTTTCTTGGCATCCTTCTTGGGATCTTTTTTTGCTTCCTTCTTATCTTCTTTCTTCGCACCTTTCTTTTTGGGATCCTATTCAACAGGTTTCTCCTTTTCTAGCTCGTCAAGAATAGCTTTGCCAATATCAAACAATTCAATATCTGGCTTTGCCTTTCGATTAGCGACTTCATCCCTGTCATGCAGTTAAAATTTCAGATATCGAGATCTCATTTTTTCTTTAAGTTAAACAGGGTCCATAAAGCCTGTCAAAAACACATGCTTATGAGCCCACAACAACTTGTCACTACCGACCAAGCTAGGAGTTTCAGCCTATGTGCCATCAAAGAATGTCAACTTGACGTAGGCTGGCTCATATCGATTGCTTTTTTAGACAGGCAAATCCTTGGCTCCAATTACTTCCACTTCCAAAGGGTTGAGATAGTGCCGATAAAGATCCTCCAGAAGAGGCTGATTGGCTGTGATCCGAATCGAGAAATGATCTATTCCCAGAGCTCTTATGATGTTCGACTCGAAATAAAATTCAGTCGGACTGTTGGCCGTCAATAAACTGCTATAGTCCAGCCTGAGCTGATCCTAGACCTTACTGTCTTCTCCATTGACGAAGTAGACATAAAATTTATGCTTGCTGATGTTTTTACAGAAATCCTGACTAAAATCGATCGTACATCGTCAACGCGGATAAGGTCACAATCCTTCTCGAAGGAGTACTTTTGCTATTATTTCTTCCAACTCTACAGAAGAGGAGTCTCGTTTCTTTAGAATTTGTCAGAAAGAGCACCGAACCATTCGAACATGACTGCGATCGAAGGTGGCTCAGGTGATTAGCTTTTGATGGTGAGGGCGAACTTGAACTCAATATCGCGTTTAGGGATCCCAGAGTTATCAGGTTTGGCTTGGGCCTATCTAAGTGGAGAGTTACTTATTTCTTGGCGTCTTTTTTGGGAGGCATGAATTTTATTATAGCTTCAATAAGTTTCACTATGCAGCATTGATAGAATATCACTGCTATCATTCCAATAATTTTCTAAAAAGGATCTTGATTTTTCAAAAGTCAGCTTGTCCGATAATTTATTTACTCAATGAAATCCATGTTTAATTTTAATGAGCTGATGAGAAGAGATCATATTTACCTGTCTCCAGCTCACAATTAAAATCAGATCAGATAACATGAATAGCTAATTGTATTTTTCAAGAATAATCAGCAGCAACAAGTAAAGGAATTAAACATCATCCTTCAAACCTTTCCAAGCACTTGAAAACAAATTCTTGATTGACTTTGCCATTTTTTTTGTTATTTTCAAGCAACAGTCCAAATTCAATTTTATTTTCCCTTATAATTATCATTTCCTATGGTTTTATTGATCATACTCCTATTACTTCCAGGCCTTCTCGCCAACAACATCAGTACTTCCTTAGACACGCAGCCAGCAACATCCCTACAGTCGTCACTGCCACCAAAAACTACACCACCTCTGATCCAACCTGGGTCACCAGTCCCTTCTTCAGAGCCGGAAACGAACAAGTCATCAAAGATTTCACGGGCAGCGATCAGTATCCCTTCGCCTCTTACACCTTCATCTATTCCTCAGCACTGCCAGGAGTACCCAACCTGGCATACGGAATTCAGAGATATAGAGGTACAATTGTCAACTGAAGCAGGCAATGACTATCTAGGCCAGGAATTTTATGAGATCAGGCAGACCGCCCTGACTGCCACTTCCTTCTCAGTCTAAATTCAAATATTCGGAGTCACAAATCTTTGGATCCTGGCTGTTGCCTACATCGCAGTCGACCCAACTTTTCCCCATCACCTGAACTCCTTCGACAACGTTCCCATAAACTATACTGCAGGCAATATAGTAAGAAATAAATCCTATTAAGGTCAACATTTCTTCCAAGAGCGATAGTCTAACATACTACACAAATTACATAAACTACACCCAACAGGCTACTGGGCGAGCTTTCACAAAATTCACCACTCCCCTCACAGGAAACTACATTGTCATCTTCATGACCTCCCTGTGGATCCAGGGCACATTTGGAACATTGGTTCAGTTTCACGTATACCCATAAGTGGTTAGTGAGTCACACTACATGTGGAACATTACCATGTATAAAAAAGTACTGGTCACCAACGTACACTTTAGTGAACTGATATTCAACTCCGACGACGTGGAATCAAGCAAAAAATATTTCATTGTGTTCCAAAAATGGTACAACGGAAAAGATGGAGGTTTCATATCCATACCCATTGAATTTGTTGATAACTTCATCATGGGTGTCACCTCTTTTGAGACTACTGATGCAGGCTGCGGGTTTGAGTATCAATGGTAATTCGCCAACAAAACGATCAATGGAGCATCCACTTTCGGAGTCAATATGCTTCTTTCATGGACGGTCAACAACAAATGTGGATTTAGCTGGTCTTAATCTTCCATCTTCTACATGATGACCTGGAGCTGCTAAGCACCATTCTATTATTTCAATCTCACCTCCAACAAATGTCAAACTCTCTGCGGAGGCTACAATTTCTAGAACGAAGCAGACTTCACTTGTGACCCCTGTGCTAATCAAAAATGCTACCAGTGCTAGACTTTCAACTCTACTGCCTGCACTGACTGTGCCTCGTACCTCAATTATGAGCTATCATCAGGGAAATGTGTCTGTATGCCAAGGCATTTTGCCACCAATGATTCATGCCAGCATTGCAGCTATGGTAGTACAGGATGTATAAATTGCACCTATGATGATGGAAACAGTGGACTGGATCCCTACAATTCTGCTTTTTATGCATGTACTGAATGCAACAACACTCAAAATTACTTTCTTACTGGTACTTCATGCACCCTCTGCTCTCTCAGCAACTGTGTCTATTGTTAAAACCTCACAGCTTGCGCCATGTGCTCTCCCACCTACGATTATTCTGACATCCAAACCTGCATCAAATGTCTAGTGACTGGCTGTCTGAATTGCTCGTCAACCAACACTAACATATGCACAACCTGTGACAACTCGATCGGCTATTACAACAATACCACAAACAACAAGTGCTATAGCAAATGTGGAGATGGGATTTATGTGGCTGCTGATGAGGGTTGCGATGATGGTAATTTTATCAATTATGATGGCTGTGATGCTACATGCCAGGTGGAAAGTAGTTTTAACTGCTCTGGATCGCCCAGCTAATGCTTTTTTACTGCCGATTAGTTGCTGACTGTGGATAGTCAGTAAATGCCGAGCACACCTTGTAACACTATAACCTTTGGGTTCAGATTCACCCCTCCTTCTGATACTTTTGGCTTACCAAACATCATCTGGGAAAATTTTCTGACCTCTCCCAACGATTCCATACTTAGACCTAACCACACAATGTCATACTATAGCAGTGGCGTTCTTTACGTTTCTTATTTTTTGCTCAACCACCTTCAGAATCAAACCCTTCTCTTCGAGGCCGATTTCTCCACAATTTTCGCAAATTCATCTATTTTCAACTACAC
>Ga0100402_1002191_pt1 | contig 22091 bp, 15 predicted proteins | sample CryGeyme20150102_FD_80419 | JGI IMG/M metagenome (GOLD analysis project Ga0100402, IMG submission 80419) | Groundwater microbial communities from Crystal Geyser aquifers in Utah, USA - Crystal Geyser metaG 2015-0102 | ecosystem: Environmental > Aquatic > Deep subsurface > Groundwater | place...
CACGGTCCGACATCATCATTTTCACCATAGTCTCACACTTGCTCCTTATCTCGCAGTTCCATTTTCAATATTTCGGGTTTCCAGTTCATAAGACTGGATTTGTAACCAAAACCTTCCAACATCCCGGGCGTGGCAGATTTCTCTGTAACCCTTACGGAGAAATTCTGCCATACGTAGGGTGCTCTTCTCTGATGTAGTACTAGACTACTACTCTAGTAGTAGTAGAGACTACAACTCTAGACGAGACTACCAGTAGCTAGTAGACTACTGAAATCTGAAATCTGAAATCTGAAATACTTTTGAGTTTTCAGCAAAAACACAAATCACAACAAACACTGTACTACAAGTTACTTTTCCGAGTTACAACTATGCACTGCCATCATAATTAAAATACAGCTCACGACAGTGAAAAGAGAAGAAGGATTGGGCATACGAACTGAGCTAAATAACTTTAGTAAAGAAAATGAGGCATGGGGGAAAGATTTCCAACAACGAGAAGCCCTTAACATCACATCACGACTGACTCCTTCGTCCACCATGACAGCTAGGTGGAATTGGTTGCTGGTAGCTTTCGCTTTCTTGGCATTAGCTGCGTCGCACATCAATAGTACAGCGTTGGAGACGCATGATGCGAGTGATCATGAAGCGTTATCTTTGGAGTCATTCAGCTTGAACGGCACGTCGTCACGTCAACGAGAGCTACAGTCCCAACCAGCTACACTAGCATCACAGAACATCACGGTTGACTTTCTTATGAACTACCCAACACTAACGTTTCATTTGTGTATTGGATTGGCGAAGAGACAAAATATGGCTGCGTCGACAGAGCGGGCGGAAGACACTGAAAACACACGTCCAACATCAAGCGAAATGCAAGCTCTGCTGTGTCAGTTGCACCGTTTTCTGCAGCAACGATTGCAGGGAAATATTGGCGACGGCAACATAACTACCTATTTTCACAACATTTGCTGGAATGTTACAAGTCTCGCTCCTGCCCATAATCTGCCCAATGTCACGCACAATGCACTGGAAATATCGTTGAAATTCACAACGCTCTCGTTTTTCGGGGATGCGAGTTTGCTGTCGCCCTGGACGTTGGCCAAGCACGCTGAAATAACACGTCAAGAGATGCGACAACTGATTCGTAACTATCTCTGGCCTCTTCAGGGTACAAATTTTGTCCGCAGTCGAACATTGTACTGGGGTGGCCGATTGGCAACTACCAGTAGGCGAGGTGCAGCCTGCGTATTTCCTTCCGACTTTCTATGGGACCATTTGAATTTGATGGAGTGCCCACCAGCACCCCGCATTGTACACTCCAATATATTTGTACATGAAACAGCTGTCCCTGCACCTGATCCTGTTACTGGCAGTTGGTAGAACGATGATGTAGAACGGCTCGGCGACTGGTGACCGATGACCAATATTGCAGGAGGTGGCAGCTCGATCCAAAATGCTCCATACTAAATATTAAAGTTTTTAAAATACATGGTAATAATAGTCATGGAAACAGTTGGACTCTGGCAATGCCTTTCCGGGTAACCAAATTCTTAGGCCTACCAGCATCTGACTTGACTTCATTTCTTAAGGATTTGTTGCAATCGACGTGGGCAGATTTGGTCTTCAAAAATCCTTCCAGGGGATATTTTAGCGTAGAATGAACAACTGAACAATCTGCAGATGCAGCTGGGCTCAAGGATGGATTACTTCACTTTCTAATTCCAAGCGTCATCGCTGTCCAAGTCAATCCTCTTCCTGCTGAAATATATTATGCTGGCAGCATCAAATTAATGAAGAACAAGAATGCCCCTGAAATAGGCTCGCAACCCAAATCAAGTAAGTCCAACTCAAGAATGGAAAGGCTGCAGAATGTGCCAGGCTAACGGACGGAAGAAGTATTGCCCACTTGTTGCCCCGGACCAATACTAGTTTTAATGCAAATATATCAAAAGGCAATACACTCCTCTCTGTCACAATGGATCTATCAAACAATAAAGAGTTGGTGCTACACCTGATATAGGCATGATGTAGGCAGAAAGTCATCTCCTTACTTTTAATAAAGATGAGTTAGTACCCATGGAGAAATATGCACTTGCTGCTAAGTTGTCAGGGACCAGGTTTCTTTTCTTTGATAGAATTGAAATGTCTGGTGGTGATGACTAAAAAATGGTTCACTAGATCTTTTGACTTCTGGCATCGAATAAAGAATGGAAGCCCGTAGGTGGTGAAATGAAAGTTTTGTGAAGCATGGAAATAGATAACAGATGATAAGCCAAGGACTCTTCTCCCTTTGCATTCTTTGGCGTGAACCAAAACAAGTGCTGGCAGTTTTGTGAATTGTTACATTAACGGATTGTATTTCAGATTATGTGTTTGCTTTTTGCTTTGTTTGCCCAGAAAGAAGTCAGTCTTCATCTGTCTCATATGTGTTTTGTGTCTGTCTTATTATTTAGGGAAAGTGTGCTTACCATGAGTATGAATTGATGCAATCCTTCACTCTTAGCAATCGCTTCATTCACTTTTTTCCATTCCAACACTGGATCTTTTCTTGTTTCATGCTGAAGTTTCTGAAGCAACAGTCAAATTCTTACTTTAAGTAAATCATACGAAGGCAGAATTGAAGAATTCATTCATCAATACCACTCGCAATGCATGCGAAACAATTCCATTATTAGCCAGATATATCCAAACCTCTTTTATGCTGCTGATTCTTGCCACCATAGAGCATGACTGACCAACCATCTATCGTTATCACCGAGCAACATGCCAAGCAGGCAAGCAACAGGGGCTCCCTTGCGACGCTTCTTGCCGTGGCAGCCGGAATCGTGGGAGCAATCGCTCTGATGGTTGTAGCTTTCCGTGAAACTATTCTTAGCGGCAGCGGTGACAACGAATCAGACTTTTCTTTGAATCATGGAGGTTTATCAAATTGTATTGATCGTGATGATTCTGGACTCCGTCTCTGTAGATCCATCTCTATGTTTGGTGACACCTATTTTCTTAATACTACTAGTATTAATCTACGAGATTCTGGACTTGCAGGAGATATTCCCAGCGAATTGGGATTACTCACAGAATTAACAGATCTGTCCTTGTCTCGAAATTTGCTCGAAGGCTCAATTCCTAGTGAACTTGGACTGCTCACTGGTTTGCAAAGGCTTGTTTTGTTTCATAATAACCTCCGTTCATCTATCCCTTCGGAACTTGGTTTGCTGACGGCTTTGACGGGTCTTCGGCTTGATGAAAATAACCTTTCGAGCACCATCCCAAAAGAGGTTGCGGAACTTCCCTTGCTGACCAGTTTCAATGTCCGCAGAAACAAATTATCTGGCAGCATTCCTGACTTTGCGTCGGCGATTAGTGAGAAGGCTTCCATTAAACAGCTATATTTGTACGAAAATTACTTTACAGGCACAATGCCTTTGAATATTTGCGAGGCGACACAATCTTCTTTGCAGGAATGTTTTGTGGACGAAGACAAGGTTGTCTTGCCAGTCAATTCTGTGGACTGCGATTGCACATCTTGCGTTGGTCCTTTTTGTTAGATAAAAACACTTCATTAATTGTTTGCATTTAATTTTCAATAACTGATCTCAAAGCGTTGGGAATAGCTCTTATTTCTTTTCTGCCAAGTTGGACGAGCAAAGGCAGGGCAAGGACAATTTGTAGATTCACCGATACTGAGCTGCTAATTGCAAATTGACAACGCATGTGCACGGTGTATTCAGGGAAATATTCATGGCATAAGTCAACACCATTGGATGGTGCAAGAGGCAAGTCGTTGGATTCAGTTTAAACGAGCTCCGTGTTGCATTCAAAGTAGAAGCGTTGCCAAGTCTCACCCAGGTATAGGGAAACCGCTCTTTGTCTCTTCATTACTCTTGGACCTGGTTACTTGGAAATAATTCGTGTTATTTTGGTGGGAGCACATCGGCTTGTTATCAATCTCTCGGGTTTCTTCACTAGGAATTAGCTTGTACCAGAGTACTCTAGTAGTTTACTACTATTCTAGTAGCTGCTCTAGGCCAGAGTGCAAAATAATCTGAAAGTTGCCAAATAAGTTCGCCATTGGATTAAATATTTGTATTATTAATAAAGTCGAGTCACTTCACGCTAATCGTATTTCGCGAAAAATGCCTTTTTTTGGCAAGAAAGACCATGAAGTAAAAAACAACCGAACTACGCATTGCCGACGAAGTAGTAGTAGTCTAGTAGATCTGGGTGTTAAAATTAAATGACTTCAGCGAAGCAGTCTCTACTTTTCCTATCCACTTCATACAGCCCCGCACAGCCAGCAGGCAAGCTTGACAGCAAAGGCTACAGAGGAAAAAGACAAAACTAGCGTCACATAGCACAAAGCAAGCCTTTTATTAGTCTGAGGGTATCTCCTTGTTGCACTTTTACTTGTAAAGGGACATCATTACTACAAACTCCGTCAAAAATAAATATGACATCTCTGGGCACCCTACTCAGCCACGCTCTACTGTTGGTGATCTTGGCTTCCGGTCAGATTCAAGTCCAAGCTCAAAATCTTATCCGAGATAACTTCCGTTACTCGTTTTTCGGTATCCCGAGCGAACCCTCACTCGAAAGTATCAGTGAAATGTTGTGCTTAGCTCACAATCTGTACTATACCAGCCTGTACCAAGAGGCGTTGGCCAATGAAGATGTTCTCTTTACCGCACAGGATATCTCTTGGAACTATACGGAAAGCGCTGCATTTCCTTTGGAGGTCTCTCTCAGCCGAAATGTAACAGCCGCAGATGGATCTGACTCGCCTTACTACGATGACATTGTAAGTTTGGCAGTTGTGCCGATCACTGACTTTCGATTTTTCATTGAAGTGTACCTTTGGCCTCTCGGAGGGCTTTGGAACGACGTTCAAGCTATTAATGTGGATTCAAAAGTGGAGGGACCAGTTGAGAATCCCATGCTTGAGGAAGCTCAGTGCGACCCTACAACGACAGCACCATCTGACGAAATTGCTGGACTGGTCGACCCAACCACAGCAAGTCCTACGTCTGAGATTGCCACTTTGAGCCCTACTTCGACGTCAACCGTCGGTGCAGCAACCCAGATGCCAACTGTCGAGGGAGGTTTGCAAACAGAAACGCTGTCACCTACTGTCTTGCAAGAGGAAGCAGAGAATGTCACTTCCACACCAACGCTCGCAGGAGCAACATTGTCGCCCGCCATCATGCCAGGAGAAAACCTGGCGACTTTCGCGCCGACTCTTGCAAACGCAACATTATCACCCACTGCCACGCCAGGAGAAGGAGATCCGATAACATCCTCGCCATCTCTCGCAGGAGCAACCTTGTCGCCTACTGCTTCGCTTGGAGATAGAACCTCTTCACCAACCGTCGACACTACTATTTCGGCACCTACAGGAGGTGCGCAATCGATCTGTTGAGTTTGACCTCTTTTTGATTGTACAGCTAGTCTTGGTCTTCTTACACTTGTTCCAACCACCACCTTATCCGCTTATTGTACAGGGGCTCCAACTCTTCCTGGCGGGGGCTTGTTGTTTGAACTGACGTACTCATTTGCAACAACCCCTTTGGATTCTCCAACAATCGAAGAAGTAGAATCGCTGATGTGTCAGACTGACAGATTCTTCCAAGATCAAATCCGACAATCTTATGACGACAACAGCATTGTTTCCTTTGGAACCTTTATTGATTGGTCTTTGCAAAATAACAACGTTTTGGTCACGTTTTTGACTAATACCACCACAGCCACCGGTTCTGAAATCCCACCCTTGTCCATTGTGACCGCAATGCAGGTCAATGGCGATGATGTTCAAGAGTATATAAGCGACTATATTTCCGAAGCAGTATTGCCGGAGAACAATATCTTTCTTGGAACGACTGATGTCGAGTTTGCTAGTAGTTTGTACAGCGGCCAGTTATTGCGGGATGATCTAGGCCGCGCCTCTTGTCCTTACAACTTGCCTGTAGAAACCACTAGTCCGACGCTCAGCGCATCCGATGCGAGTGGATCCTTGGCGCCGACAGTGGCTCCTTTTCTTGGTGACAACATGACTATGGCCCCTACCGTCTTTTCTACGGATGACTTAGCATCTGATAATATCTTTACTGTGCAGGCTCCATTCATTGTGTCCAATTTGGAAGGCATTACAAACACAAGAGACGTCTTGAGTAATGGCCTATTGCTGGGTTGGCGGCTATTTGCTCAGGACAGTGTTGAAAATATAACAGTTTTTGAGAATCTGGACGGAAGAAGGTCGTTGGTCGAAGGTATGCAGCGCCGACGATTGGCTTCATTTGTCAGTAACTCTGCCGTGTTGTCGAAAGTGGAACGCATGAGGCTATGCCCAGACGGCTCACATCCGGTAAGTGGACAGCGTCTGTTTGATGTTCTCTGAAAGAGACCAGAGGAGCTGTGTGAGCTCACTTTACGTTGTCATTCTTTAGGATGCTACCTGCCACGATGTGACTGGTGAATTCAAATATGAAATCGATATTGAAGAGGATCCTAATTTGGTAAATCAAACATACACAAATGCGACTATGGAAGCTCTAGAGGATGGCACTTTTCAAACCTACGTGGAGAATGCTTCGCCTGGAACTCCTTTGGTTATTGGTCTTATAGAAGCGACTCCAACACAAGCTCCCGTCGCACCGCCCAGTGGATTGGATCCGTCCAGCCCCACAATTGCTGGGCGCCCGATTGCGGACATAGAGATTGCATTTCTGATTTCAAATCTGGTGAATATCACAGACTCAGCAGAAGTGATGGAACAAGGCCTAAATGAATCGTGGCCTCTCTTTGTTGACAAGATTGTGCGGGATATTGGCAATTCGACAGCCGTTACTCGTCTTCGTCGCCGCTTAGCCAGCCCAACACATCGCGTGTTGCAAGCTCTTTACTTAGCCGATTCTGCTGAAATTCTTGAAGTTACAGAAGAAACTTGCCCAACCCCTATCCGTATTGGAAGCACGTGCCATGTGGCTTTGGGAAAGTACGCTTTAATTTTGGAGCAAGGAAGCGATTCTATGGAGGTTGCTGCAAGGTACAGGAACGAAACAGAGACCACAATCTATGATGGCACATACTACGATATTTTGAAGCAAGTAGATCCAGACTCGCCATTGTATTTTGGTGTTCTTTATCCCTTACCTCAACCCCAACTACTACAAATCATTTTTGATGGGGATGTGAACCAGGCTCCGACACGTTATGAAATTGATGTTTTGGTTTGCAACCTTCATGACTTTTTGCAAGACGAAATGGAAAAATCTGTCGAAGAAGATACTAAGATTGCTATGAGATACCTAGAGTGGGAATATGCAGAAAACGAGCTAGGTCCAAATCGATGGGAATTGAAGTTTTCAGTTGATGTCACCGATGTCGAAACCGGTGAGCCATTAAATACAAGCTTGGTTTCTGCTGTACTTGATTCTGCGGCTAGTAGCCCAGATCGGCTCTTGCAAGACTGCATCAAGAACGTGTCCAACGAGAATGTTTTTTCTCAGTCTGATGTGGCAATTTTGTCTAGAGGCCCAACTACCCTTGGGTCAATGGTGGACATGCTTCAGTGTCCCCTTGCCAGTTTGGCTCCAACACTGTCGCCTTCTCCCTCGCTTTCTCCTGCTCCTTCGCCAACACCTTCCATTGCGCCGGTCGAGACAGGACCTGTTACTTCACCATCACAATTCCTAAGCACTGGTGCGTTTGATATCAAGACAGAATTCCTTGTTTCTAATTTAGATGATATTACCAATCCTGATGAGGTGAAGGCAAAAGGGCTGACCATTGCATGGCCTGTATATGCTAGAGAGATTGTTGGGAACATATCTGTGTTTGCGAACCCCACTGAGTCTATCTCTAAGCGCAGGCAACTTAGCGTTCTGTTTTTCCCAGGCTCTGCTGAAGTAACAGATGTTCAACAGGTTTCTTGTGATGAGGGGTCACACAAGGATGCTGTTTGTCACAATGCCCAGGCAGTATACTCATATGAAATTAATCAAGAAATCATGTTGGTTGTGAATGAGACCTACTACGAACAAACTGAAGCAGGTTTGTACAATGGCACTTTTCAAAATATTCTTGAGAGAGAATCTCCTGGCACACCTTTAATTATAGGCACAATTCTCCCAGATGGAAATGTGGTACCTCCAGGCAGCGACAACATACACTCTAGTGGCAACAATGGTGACAAGGATGGTTTAGCGGGGTGGGCAATTTTTTTAATTGTTCTCGCTGTTTTGCTTTGTCTTTGTCTTGGGCTTTGGGCTTTCCTCTTCTTCTGCATGCAAAAAGAGGATGACAAACATTTGCAGCCTTACCAGGACGAAGACTTTGCCTACGATTTCTTCATTCCAAAGAATGTGCATGTTTCGACAGAGGCTGATGACGTTCAAGGCAAGGCCGTTGACGTTGACGAAGACGTTATGGATGAAAGCACTGCGTCCAGTGGATCTCCGGGTGCAGAAATGGCAGCTGTGCCACCTCCAGAAGAGCCGGTTGATATTGAAGAAGACGACAGCTGGGAGGATGGCGACGACGAAGAAGAAACTGGATGGCAAAATGAAGGCGAAGATGTTCTCGCTCTTGAAGCCCCCTCAAGTGATGAAAAAGCGATGGAAGCAGTTGCACTACTGAAAAATGAAGCTGACAGCGGCGATGAAAAATGGAAAAATGAAGAAGAAGACGAAGAATGGGATGATGAGCCGGACATGAAGGAAATTGCCGCAAATATTGGGAGCAGTGAGTTTGCAAAGGAATCCCACGCTCTCCTCCTGTCCAGGAATAATGATGAATTTGACTCAGGCGAAATGCAGGCTGCTGATCCGCCACAGGAATTCAGTGACCATCCCGACCCAAGTGGTGATGTTCCAGATAAAGCTGCGCCAGAGGAGTTTAAAGACGAAGACGACGACAATGATGCACATCAGGCAACATTTAACGAAGCAGTGGCTTCCGAAAATCCCTGGGGTGATTTGCAAGCTGCTGTGGAGTCCACCAAGCAAAAAGGTGCAGATTCAGTGGCGGAAACAGAGCAGCTTAATAGTACGTCCACAGACAGCGTGCCTAAACCCGTAACGAAGACTCCATCGGTTCGCGGAATGGAGTGGGCGGAGAAGAGCGAAAATGATGATGGCTGGGATGACGTTGATGACAGCTCCCAGTCGCACGGTACGGCAGAAGAAAAGTGGGCATGAGATGAATGCTGATCAGAGTTGTAAAAAATTAGGTATTGTTTATCTTTTGTGCCGTTGCGGACGTTTTGAGCTATACGATCAAACGACGATAATGTAAAGCATCGTAAACACTGTTTTGGCCACACTTTTAGATATCAATGTAATCTTCAGCAGCCATTTTCACATGCCCACGATTAGTACTTGTTTACATTATGCCCTTCAAAACCTAGAGCACTCCTTTCTTCGCGTAAACCGCGAATTCCGTGCAATCTGCCAGAAACAAGCCCCTATGGTCAAAACACTTGTAAATTTCTCGCTAGTTGTTCACCTACAAAAATATCAAATTCGGAAGCTCCCGTTTTGTTGTCACACTGAACACAAACATTTGTATAATAAGAGCAATGTTGCTGGTCAGAACGACCAAGACCTTTTTTTGCCTCCATGTGCAAAGGCTTGCACGAGAGTTGCTCCAAACGTTCAAGGAACGTAAGCATCCTAGCCGTCGGCAGTGGGATGGTAGTTTCGTTGATAGTTTCTTACAAAGCTGGCGGAGTCCTAAAACCACATTTCAGTGTCCAGCGATGCCGGCTTCTAATGCGCTTGTGCAAAGTGTCTTACGTCTAATTGAGATCAGATAAATAGTAATAATAACATATTCGAATTTTTAATTCCATGATTAGAGTACTCTGCAGTAGTAGTACGATTAGTACACCCCCAGAAGTCGTAGTACTACCGTACCACCCCCCCCCCTCGGAACTATGGTACTGTTCAGTTGACTTTGTCCCACAGTTGTTCCGAAAAGGATGGAGGCGACAGCCAAGACCAAAAGGACAGTAGTAATTCATTACACGGGGGACGCATAACAACACTGCTTCACGAACAAATGTTAGCATGGTCGACATCAACTTCAAGGCTGTTAATAATGAGACTAGCAAGACCCCAAGCATTACAATCCTGCAAAAGTACGATGATTTCTGTGTGTTGAAATTGAACCGAGGCGTTGGACCTCGTATGATCCAAGAGGTGTGGTTACCGAATCAAATGGAAGCTGATCTCTTCTTGCCTGTCTCGTCGCATAATAATAACAACGTTGGGTCGGCTGTAAGTGCTGTCCAAGTCAATGCGCACTATCGAGCCTATGCTCGAGGCTTGGTCTTGCTCGCTCGAAACAAAGCCGTGGCGAAACGCATACAAAACTTGACCGTGACGATTGATTGTCTATGTGAAGGATTCTTCGAGCCGTCTAGCTCAACGTTGTTAAAGCATTCGCTGTGGAACCGCAAGAAGACCAAAAGAATACCGGTATGCCAGATTCTGGTGAAAGGAATACAGACGGCGAAGAGTAATACGGTTGGAACAATCTCCTTGGTGTCCATTATTAATGTGCCTCCAACAACAACGACGACTGTTGTCTTGCCTTCCAGACACTACCGACAACAAATGAAGGCCAACGGAACATCCATTCTAGGCAATGCCGAAGATGCAAAGTCATTTCGTGGAGAACCCCTATGTATGTCTGTAGTGCAGCTTGAATTTGATATCGTTGGGAGATGTGGCAAGTCACAACATCACGAACTTGTGACCATTCCTGCATTGCCTCGGTTGCAGATTATCTTGGAACGAGAACAGCGTTTTGCCCGTGAAATCATCACGTCTGATGCATTCTCCTGCGACTTTTCTTGTACTACCAATCCGCAACATCCTGTTGCTGACATGCCGGCAGCATATTTGTGCCAAGAAGCTCAATTTGATGGGTTGACCTTTCATGTGACACCTGCCGTTATGATTCCGCGACCTGGTAGTGAAGCTGTTGTGCAACGCGCAGTAGAGAGCTTTTGTTGGGAAAAATCGGTACCATTGGATCAAGTGAGAGTATTGGATTTGGGCACTGGATCTGGATGTCTCTTGTTATCCATACTTCAAAGATTGCCAGGAGCGGTGGGAGTAGGACTGGACTTGTCCAAAGATGCCTTGGCTGTAGCCCAACAGAATGCGTTGAAGCTGGGCATTACCTCCCGGTGTCGTTTCTTGCAAGGCACGTTTGATAATCTTGAAAATGTTCTTGTGGACAGTGGGTACGAAGTCATGAACGGAGCCTTTGATATCGTCGTTTGTAATCCACCCTATCATATCAAGAGAAAAGGTGGCCGCAGACAGCTAGATGCTGCAACGTTACAGCATGAACCACCCATGGCTTTGTTTGTTCAGGAGGACAATGATGTTACCACCAATGGTTTTGACAATGATTTTGTACGGCATTATCGTAGTGTCCTAAATAGTTTGCGACGTTGGTCACTCGTTAGGAAAGGAACCGTGTTGATTTTTGAGGTCTTCAAAGGCAATGCGCAGCATGTTTTCAAACTCATGAAGGACGCCTACCAACTAGAGAAAGTGGCGATTGGACGAGACAACAAAGGTTGTATACGTACTGTGGAAGGCAGTTACAATTAGCTAGCTAGCACATGCAGACAATTTACAATTTTTCAAACCTGCCTGCAGCTAGCTAGCCAACACTTTCTTACGTTCTGGCATACCACAAATCGTTTTAATCTAGGCCTAACCCTATAGGCGCTTCGGTACGCTGACTCATAACTCAATGAAAAACAGCCGATCTTCCTTGTCGAAAAAACAAAACAAAATTATTAGACTAGACTAGTGTACTGGTCTGCTTCTTTGTTATCCATCTCGACCGCAGATAGGGACTCTACAATAGAGCATCTTCAGATCTTCCTCTTACGCCTGCAACAAAAATAAATACCACCCGCAGCAAAAAGACAGGCCGCTTTTGAATTGAAAGCTACCCTCCCATTTTCATTTTGAGCTTCCTTAAATTCATTTGTTTGGACTCGACAGACGACAGACGCCTCGACTTTTTGTTTGTTTGAAACTGCAGTTATATTTTAAAGGCAAACATGGATCCACCGCAAGACCCTGAGGAACGAGAACGTATGCAGAGACAATTCGAAGAACACGCCAGTACTTTCAATGTTCATCTGAAATTTCCCGCCAATGTTACATCTTCGGATGCCAATAAACCATTGCGTACCAGCACCGACCTCATTCAGATACGCCTGTTAGAAGCTGGGATTTCTTACGAAGAACCACAGCCGGTAGCATATGCAGCCGAACGTCTTTCTCGCTTCGTCAATAAGATGCAACAGACGGGATGTTTTGAGACAGTCAAAGTTGAAATTGATCAAGCTACGGACCAACTGCTGGAATCGCCAGATTCGACTGGTCCACATCAATCCCTGAATGTGTTGTTGAAAGAGAAGAATTGGTATAGGTTATATGTGGGTGGAGGCCTGCGGAATGATATGCAAGGCGAATCCGGACAGGGCGGGAACCTTCTAGCAAAAACTCAGTTTGAAACAACTGGAGGCCTCACCAACATTACTGGTCACCTGGACACGACAGCATTGCAATACACTGTGGACGCCACGTCCAATTCCCGCTGGGATTTTCAGCATGTACGGCCACTAGATTCTATTGCGCCTGAGCTATTGCAATATTACATGGACGCCGGTAATTACTCGCTCGGAATTTACGCTGCTTTGGATTCTCTGGATTACGAATGGACCCGCAGTTACAAAGAACGCCAGCGCAAACTTTCCATGCGCATCTCGAATCATGGACAAATACGGAATCCAGAAATGGCACCCGAGACGTACGTAGGGTTAGAATGGTCGTGGTTGTTTCGTGACATTTTACCGAGGAGGCATTCCTCGCTGCCGTATGCCCTGGATGCCTCACCTGAAATTGCGAAGCAATCTGGACCATCGGAAAAGAACTCCATATCCTTAGAGTATCGCACTAATGGCGAATACTGTGACAGCAAATTCAACCCCACCCAAGGCTTGGATCACTATAGTATGATAGAACTTGCGGGGCCGCCTGGAGATGTAGGATTCATCAAGGCACAAGGGGGAGTCTCTGCACACCTACCCATCTTGCCACGATTCTTATCATTACATGGATCTATTCAAGCCGGTCTGCTCCACTCGCTAACTTTCGGAGGGGCTTGTCAGCCAGCCACCGTCTCGGATCGATTTCACGTAGGCGGTCCCCTGCAGCTTCGAGGCTTTACCCCTGCAGGGATCGGGCCACGGACGAAAACTGGCTCGGACACCGCTCCTCAAGGGGATTCCTTGGGAGGCGAATTCTTTTACACTGCCACCGTAGCAGCATCCATGACGACGCAAAGTCTTGACAAATATGGTATACGCTTTATGGCGTTTGGAAACTTGGGAAGCTTGACGGGGTCACCCCTGGCGTCAAGAATGTCAGGCGCTGCTGCACCTTCGTGGATGGCCGTTGCTAAAAGTACAAGAGCGTCTGCAGGCTTGGGCGTTACTGCCGGTCTTCCCATGGGACGTGTAGAAGCAACGTATGCCTGGCCACTGCGGTATGGTCCCCGAGATGTTCGCAGAAATGTGCAATTTGGTCTAGGCTTTAGTTTTGGATAAAAAACCTGTGTTCGTGTTCAGATGAGCCAGAGCAGGACTCGCAACGCGATTGACAAACGTCGCACACTTGTTTCAGTCTTCTTTTGCTCACAGTTGCACAGTGCTCTCGCCTCTTTCGTCGCGATTTCGGGGCACAACGAATGGCAAAATTGTTGATACGTACCGTGCCAGCTAGTCTACAGTAGTACTCTCTAGTCTATTCTACCTGCACTACTAGAGCTACGAGTAGTAGTCTACTAGCTACTAGTACAGTAGTAGTAGACTACAGTAGTAGTGGTTGAGAGAAATTTCAATTGACATCCTCACCAGCTAGCCAAATAATACGAGAATGGTATTGCTTAACTACTCTAGTAGCAGAAGTTGAGAGTTGTAAATTGTTCATAACACTTGAGTTATTTTCACGTTGAGAATAAAGGCGTAGGATTGACTATTGTAGTAGATTGTTATTACTCCACTACAGTACGTAGCCAAGAAGTGAGCACTACCGAACTATTAGTGCGAAAGATTAATCCAAGGCAGATTCCGAAACATCATGGTCGTGAACGACCTAGGAATTCAGTTTGAACGTCCAGTTGGAGCTCCTGCCGATGTCAGAGAATTGGAATACATAGCAGCACTTCACCAGACCGATGGGGAGAAAATTCGAACGAACGGAACCATTCAAGGTACGTAAAAGAAGCAGGAGCATCTCGTTTAGAATGTCTTGTCAGCGCTGTCGGAACCTTATGACTGACAACTACAACCACATCGAATAACCATAACTATCAGCCAAGGACATTCGCAACTACTTAGTTTCAAGACATGGTGTTTTCTTGTCGAGCAACACCATCGAAGAACGCATTATAGGGGAGCTTGCTGGGACATGGATGCCCGAAGAGGAAGATGACACTGCCAAACCGAAATTGAAAAAGAAGAAAGCACCACAGCATATGGATATCTGTCAGTTGACCGCCTTGTTACTGGTTCCATATTTAAGACAAGAAGATACCACGGAAGCGAAAAAGCCTGCCAATGCCTTGGTCCAAGGCATGACGGAACAAGTTATGAATCTTGTTTTGACAGAATTGCACGCCAACGGGGTCGACCTGAAAGAATTCAAGGCCGTGGATGAAAATTTTGAAACGGGCACGCGCATAACGTCCAAATTGCTTCGGCTCGTGTTTGATCTGTACGGCGAACACAGCGTTCCGGACGAGATCCTCGGTGAAATGGTGGAGCACGCGGCAACCGAGGCGACCCCGGACGAAGAAATGCAGGATTCCACTCCCCGATTGATTACCAAACAAAAGTTCACTGAACCTAGGGTCTTTCTCAATAAAGCTACATTTCAGCGAGCTCTGACAGCCGATGTACAGCTGTACAAACCACAGTGGGAGAATTTGCAGACAACTCACCTTGAAGATGCGTATTCTTCCAACCAAACCAACCGTCGGGGCAACAAAGGCGATCGTGTAAAATACGACGACGATTTTGGAACAGCCCCGACGGTCGATCAAGCAGCAGATCGCTACCGCAGTGTTACATGGATGTTGCTCTTGTGGGTTTCTTTTTTGTTCTTTTATGGCTGTTACATGTTCGATTCCAGTTTTGACGTCGATTTCGATAGCTGCAGTTTCGATTGGGGATGCGAGGCAAGCTCAGCCATCGTCAATTGGTTGGTCGTCTTTGGCCAGTTTGGCATTGTGGGTGCACTATATATCGGATTAGGAAGCTTGGGCAATGCAACCTATTCTGCTGGCGGTAACAAGGCTTTGGAAGCACTGGGAGTTATTATCGCCATGGGCGTAGTGGCCGCCTCTACTATTGTCCCGAATTTTGTGCAAGGCCAGGCCTTCATTTGGAATTCTAACAAAGTCGATGGGTATGAAAGCGTGTACTGGATTTGCTTTTCTTTGGGAATTATATTGATTTGCCTGCAGTTCATCCGGTTGATTGATATATTCGCTCCTCTCGGAAATCTGGGAGCTGGGGGGAGAACGAGGTCGGAGCAGTGTACAAAAGCTGCTGCCACTAAGAAAGCCAATGTCTTGGTGGAAAATGCAATGATGTTGCACGTTCATCCGATTGCAGCGGGAGAGAAGCCCAAGCCAGAGGCCGGACCACGTTTCCCTGCTCGGTATGCTTCCTCAGAGGTTGTTGAAGCTGCATCCCACTTGCACCAAGAACTCGACGAATGTGACGAACTGAACAAAAAAGTGCCCGCCTCGAAAGGGAGCGAACGGGCCCTACGCCATTACAAGGAAATGGAAAACAATTTAACAGAAACCTCTGGAGGTATATTATGGGCTTACCAACGATTAGCCGACGGAAGGCTATACGATGAAGAAGGTGTTTGGTTTTCGGCGCGTCTAATTACGAGCGTCGCTGTACAACTCTTGGTTGTTGCAATGCTTGTCGCGGCCTACTTTATTGTTTTAGCTGAATTTAAAAACAACAAAGAAAATACTGTTGCTGTGGGAAGTCGAAGACTTTTCCTGGAGGATGCTCTGGTACAGCAACGTCCTTCAATGGAGGCAATCTTTTCTTCATTGGAGGCTCGGTTTGCGTCAACACAGGTGCAGCGAATCTTTGGCAAACAACTGCATCGAAACCACCGGGGAGTACGTGACGCAGGTATTAGAAAGTTGCATCGTCGCCTCCAATTTATCACGCCAGTAAATGACACTCATTACACAGACGGAACCGGAGTATATCCTAACATTATCTACGATGTCAATCGCACGCATTTCACTGATGGCACCACATTCTGGACCCACAATCTCTTCAGCCATAACGGCACCCATGTCTTGTAAGTTCTCGCTTAAGGTTTCTATGCTGTTTTGTGAAATAACATGTTTCTGACTTGTTTTTTTTCGTTGACACATCTCAGTGATAATTATTTTCGTTTCAATTCGACGCATTTCACTGACGGCATCCGGTATTATCCTTACTCGAAGTATGCCACAAACGGAGTGAGTTTGTTCCCCACTGCCCTTTACCCCCTATTTCTCGATACTCCGTGAGAAATTCTTACATTATTTTTTCCTTTCTTCTCGCTAGACGCACATTACAAATGGGGAATATTTTTTCGATGGAGAGATGATAACCCAATTGTCGGGAAACAAGGTCGTCAGCAACATTGAAATATGGGAGTAAGTTGATCATTCCTTGTCCCAATTTCCCTTGTATGATATGTTGCAAGGAACCCTGACACTCTTTTCCCCTTTCGTCTTGATAGGTTTAAAGTTGCTCTTGCTCTCGGACTTGTTGCGGCAGTTTTTGCCACCATCGGAATAGCTATTGCCTACCTGCCTTCATTTATTTCTACCGTGTTAAAATTTAGGTCAGGTGTCCTAGAAAGTCTCAACGGCGAAGAAAATTTCCAGAGGTTGCGAGATGGGCCAAGTAGTGTAACAACTCTGCTAGGCAGTGCTTTGTGGGGAGCCGCATGCACTGGTTTATTTTGCTGGCTTTTTGTGTTTGGCCTTGTCTTTCTGTCTGTTTGGTCCGAAACGCGAGAAACGGCTTTGCAGATTTATGCTCTCCTGCTAGGACTCCTTGCCATTTTTCTGCTGCGATTGTTGGTGGAAAGAGTCTTTAGGGATCTGTATAACCCTAGCTTCTACCGGAAGCATCCAGCTGCTGTCAATACCATTAATATGGTTCTGGAGTGCTGGAATTTGGCAATTTCCATTTTAACCATGGCTGGCCGGGCTATCAAGGTATCTTTTGTTACACTCCTGTACATTGGAAGGATTGATACTCCTTTATTTGCTCCGGGGGTGGGAACGATTGGACCACTTGTGTTGGACTCGGAGCATTTGATCTTCAAGAAAGACTTGCTGATCCACGAAGCGGTTAGTTCATCGTCGATATGTCTTTATTTAGTGCTAATCATGCTAAATCATACTCACTTGTTACTTGTGTCCTGCAGCACCGTCACCCATACCTTGAGAGATTAGGCATGATGTACTTACTGAAGCTCAGACACGGCAAGGAATTCGGCTCCCGAGCCGGTGCTTACTGGCGCATGCTCTTCGTACTCGCCCTTATGCCTTGGATGCGTGATTACCGCGTCAACAATAACTCAAAGCCAACGAGCGGCGGGAGTGAGACTGACAGTGACAGTGAGAGCGATGAAGACATCTTTGACGATGAGGATATCCGAAGAACAGACGACAATATTAGTGTTATGAGCCTTCATGGAATTGATTTAGAAATTGAGTTAACGAGAAGGGCTAACGAACAACTCACTCTGAAAAATGCCAATCTGAAAGAAGCGCTGAACGATCTCCGAGCACGGTTGCGTGCTTCCAACAAGAAAGTCGCAAAGCTGGAGCGAAAACTGGGCATCCCTTCCGAAAGGTCTCAAGGGAGAGTTGACGTCCCAGGCCCTTCATCGGTTGGAACGCCAGCAAAAGACCCGTCCGCGAGTAATGCCACAGAGTCTTTTGAATCGGAATCAGAGGAGCCGTCCATGAGTCAAGAATCGTTTACCTCCGATTCCGGAAGCGGAGCTGGCATCGTCTAAGCCACTCATCTATAGAAGAGAGACAAATTGAATGTACATGCAATTATCTTTGTTTGTAACTATACTCTTGAATTTGGCTGAGTCCGAGCACTACATCTGTATCCAGTAGTTATACAATGCATATAAGTTGCTTGCTTGTCATTTTCCCATTACTATATCTATCAGACTCTTTCGCTGTAGTTGCCGATTACCTGTATCAGGAGGTAGAAATGGAACTTCCAATCCGCCTCTTCCTCCAAAAATCAGTACATTGTTTTGCAAATCAATCAAACACTGGAAGCGTCGCATTTGATCAATCCCAAGGATGATCATGTCGTGTGGTACATCTAGAACCAAGAAATAGAGTCGAAATTCGACCCCCGCTCCAATCAAGACCGGACAATTGTCAATTCGTCCTAATATCCGTGCCGAGCCGACGCCAGCGGCTGTTCCTTGGTACATGACGTCCAGCGCCTTTTTGAGCTGAAGTTTGTACCTTTTCCGGGTAGTAGGGAAGACGTTTGCACATGACTGGGTAAGAAAATATTGGGCAGTAATAAAAGACACGTCACGTCACACACCAAATAGCAAAATGCCAATCAAACAATAATGATACGTACATCATTGAGGAGGAAATAACAGAGGTTTGGGACCCAGAATCGACCATCATTTCTGTCATTCGTCCCTTTATCTCACAGGGTACATACAGGAGGGAGTTGTTGGATTCCATGTCATCACTGCCGCTGTGTTCGTAGGAATTTCGTCGGGGTTGTTTCCCCAAGACTCGGGAGAGTCGGTTCAGCATACCGTGGCTTTTGCTGCCGCCATTACTGTTGCCACTGGAAGGAGAGGCTCCTGAGACCAAACCATCAACATCAGTACCAAAATCACCACCAATACCACCACCACCCAGTATTCCAGCAGACACAACATCTGCTGCGGTGCCTTGAATAGCAAGCTCTCTGGCGAGTGTTTGTGCTAGTTGACTGTCCTCTTCCTCCTGAGCCAGGCGTCGAGCCAGTTCTTCGTCAGCGGCATGTGACATGATTCAAATGAGCCAACTGTATCGCACGTTCGTTATGAGCTGTCGACTCATTATTTGACCAACTTTTTTATTGGCGTTTATTCGTTGCACGCAAGAACAAAAAATACTTGCTAGACTAGTAGCGACTAGCTTGTGGTCTACTTTACTATGACTAGCTAGCATGGCAGTAGTCGTGCGTTTTGGGCGAGCAAGAATATTATTAGCCCGGGAAAGTCGTCCTTGTTGGAACAATCAGTTTAGGGACAGTGCTACAAACTTTTTATTTGCTCGAGGAGACATTCAAGAAATGTTGTATCTTTTCTGTGCTGTTATCTGTTCTCAAACACACTTATGATTGTTACTGGTATCATTGTTTATATAAATAGGAGTGCGTGTGCTCAGGCCCATACGACAAGTACAGTACTAGGCAGTATTGAAAAAGGGTAAACCTAATTCTCTGATTTGGTTCGCATCAGTACACGCGGGATTTTCGTGACGCGCTCAGACTTATAAGGTACTGCTTCTTCAAGGAGAGTTCGAATAATACTAGTATCAAAAAGCAGGCGTAGTCACGAATGCGTCGGTCACTGCATCACAGTCACAGATATATTTAGGCAAAGAAACTTATGATGGATTAAATCGGATGCTTTCCTCACTGGGACTTTTGCGAGTTAGACGAGAAGATCATGCCATCTAATTCGCAGGATTTGAGAAGTTTCAGCAACAGCAAAGAATGATGGCATAGCTACTATACATAGCTCATATCTGTCGAGTTTAATGTTTGGTGCGAACCGAACATTCTCTGCAATCCTTTTTTGGTAAGCCTTCTTTGCAAGCCCATTTTGCCGTTCTCTCACAATTAATCAAAGGAAGCAAATAATTGAGATCTTTTGCAAAAAAGCAACATCAACAAAAATGAAGCTTTCGAAAACCAGTGCAATCATCATCTGGACCATGATGGAGTTGCCATATTGCTTTCCTGAAAGTGTTCATGAAAGCGGTACAGAGCAGCAGCAGTTGTTACGTGGGTCTTCGAATGAAGGTGAGTTGTCTTTGTTTCTAAAAAATTGAAGTGTTACTACTGGTACTACTTTTCCCTTTTTTCCGAAGTGAGATGTTTTCTCAATTGCTTGCGTTCTTTTCTGCTCGACCGTAAAGGAGCGCAAGAAGGTATCCGACAACTGCAGGATCCTTTTTCCGGTCTTTTGGCTCCCCAGGAGGCCTGGTTGTTCAGTGAACCAGTTGTCAATGCATTGGATCCAGGGTTCACGAGCAGAAACAGCGGCCGGAATATTGTTGCTAAGATATGTCATGACACCAGCCACGAAACTGGAATCAAGGATTCTTTCGGCAACAGGCTGCAGACACCTATCTACGGATATCGTCTCAGTGGCACCGGTGTAGGATGCACTTGGCCTGGTGCTACTTTCCAAGTACGCTTTAATTCCGCGAAACTTGCTTGAATGCCGTGTGGGTCTAATGTCCCGCGCACTAACTCTATATCTTCCTTCTTGCACCATTTAACAAACAACAGGCTACCAGAGGTAACCCAAAGACCGTTATCTGGCAGAACGAGCTTCCAATTGGACAGGGACATCTACTTACCAACAAAGATGGCACAAAGAGTGTCGTGGATGAAACACTCCACTGGACCTACAGCCTGGAAGGCTTCGAAGTCTATACGCTCAAAAATGATGGCGTGCCAGCTGTAGCGCACTTACATGGTGCTCATTCAGTCTCCAACTTTGATGGTAACCCAGAGTTCTTCTTTGGAGGAAGAGGCGACCGAATTCAGGGGCCATACTATGATAAGAAGCAGCATACTTATGAGAACGATCAACCTGCAGGACTCCTGTGGTGTAAGTTGCTCGACTACCTTATTAGCTTAGCGAGTCTTTCTATTTAGTGAAATGTCGCCTCAATCTTTCGTTTGTTTGTTTGATCCACAGATCATGACCACGCCCTGGGCATTACACGGTTGAATGTGTATGCTGGTCTAGCTGGTTTTTATGTTCTCCGAGACGAACATGATACTGGTGAGCCTGACAATCCCTTGAATCTACCCGCCTACCCTTACGAAGCTGCGTTTGCCATTCAAGACCGTATGTTCAAGGAAAACGGAGAGCTGTTCTATCCGGCGTTTGAAGGTGACCCGGCTTACGCTGACTTTATCACTGGAGAAGGAGCGACTTGGGATGGTGATAAGCCTACAGCTCTGGCTGAATTCTTTGGTAACTACATGGTCGTAAATGGAAAGATCTGGCCCAAAATGGACGTGGACCGGCGCATGTATCGCCTTCGATTTCTCAATGGTTGTGACTCCCGTTTTCTTGTTCTAGAGTTCTACAAAGTTACTTCTCAGGACGCGAAAGACTGGAGTGGAGGGCAGAAAGTCGAGTTCGATGTTATTGGATCGGACCAAGGTCTAGGACCTAACAAGCGTGTTGATCGGCTTATCATGGCAACAGGGTCTCGTTATGACATTCTCTTGGATTTTAGTAGCTTTGAAGTCACGGATCGGATCATTATGGCCAATCTTGGTGGAGACGAACCGTTCGGCGGTGATGTTAACCCGAATGCAAACATATTTGACTTTACCGATCGTATCATGGCGTTTGACGTCGTAGGACCCATACCCGAGGAAGAACCACTTCCCCCAGACACTGAAAAAATGCATAACTTAGGTGTGCAGCAGCTCACACCGACCCTCACCCGTCGCCTTGGATTGTTTGAAGGAAAAGACGAGTACGGTCGCTTACAGCCGCTTCTTGGTACGGTAGATGGCGAAAATCCCGGCACTCGAGCATGGTTTGAACCCATTACAGTGTGAGGATCCAGTGGGAGTCACAAAAGGCCTATAACCGGCAACCAAGACCTATATATCATGGCATGGATATATAGGAACAGTTGGCAGTTTAAACCAGGCGGCAGATCCAGTGGAGTGA
>Ga0100402_1002195_pt1 | contig 22073 bp, 14 predicted proteins | sample CryGeyme20150102_FD_80419 | JGI IMG/M metagenome (GOLD analysis project Ga0100402, IMG submission 80419) | Groundwater microbial communities from Crystal Geyser aquifers in Utah, USA - Crystal Geyser metaG 2015-0102 | ecosystem: Environmental > Aquatic > Deep subsurface > Groundwater | place...
AACAACAAAATTATGTTGTGGTGGTGCAAAAGCAAAAAATTCGGCACAGTGGGTAAATACCCCCTGGAATTGCAGGGGGTAAATACCCCCTGCAAACAGATGAATCCTAATCTTAGCTTTTTTAGGTCTCTTTTCAGTCATCATTAAATAAATAAGCAGTCGTGGCTTTATTCATCACAATTGGTCATACTCTAAGAATAAAGGCAATAGCTCTAGTTTGGTACGGTACCTGGTACAGGGGTTTGCTGGAACATTTCTAGAGTTTTTCGGACTTTACACGACCACCAGGGCTGTTGTATGGTACTCGAGTACCACCACTGGTACCTGGTACCGGTACTGGGTCGTTTCATGATCGTGCTACGACTGCTAGCTACTAGCTAACTAGAGCTAGTAGAATTTTAAATGAGAAGGGCGTGTCATGATACACCTAGAGAGTTTTTAGCTACCTGGTACTGTACTGAATAATGGTGCCAATTTAATGAGAATCTTCAACTGATTTCAGCAAGTTGCAATTTTATAAAACAGATGGTCTACTAGGCGCTTAACAAAAAACTACAGCTCCGACCAGTAATCACCCATCGAAAAAGAAAACTCGCAGGGTGCTTAGGCTACCCGAGGGCAACCATTGGCACCCCAAAGGGTGACAAGAGTTAAAGTAATTGCCCATCAGACAGGCTCAATTCCTAAATTTTGTTGGCTGGCAGCAGGCGGTCCAGATGAGATTATGCTCTTGTTGGCTCTTGGGAAAAGGTAGGAGGACGGCATTGTTCGGCTTGTAGTAGTAATGATCAGAGATAAAAGAAGGAGTCTAAAACTCCCCAGCAATTTTGCACGTGTGCTCGGAGCATGCCATTTAAAAATCGGATCATAATAAAAGATTTTGATGTTTTGGTTCACCAGAAACTACGACGGAAAGATCGCTGTCTTGAAACTGATCGTTGAAAGTAGTACTAGCTAATAAGAAAAAACTAGAATATCTAATGGAAGTAGTAGTAATAGCTGCAGTACCTTGGCGTTTTTTTGTGTGCAGTTTAGGTGACCGCTTGTTTTTGACTTTCATGTCTGCTAAAATAGGATAAAAGTATTACCCAATTTCCCGATGCAGGGCCATAATGCACAAGGAAGATTCCAAGCAATATGCTACTGTAGTACGCGGAGTAGGGTCTAGCTGGAGTACCTTTTGCACTTTAGTATGGTAGACTAGTCTATTGGTACGATGTTTTCTACAGTATCTCATAAGAATACAATGCCGAGAGTAGACTACTACTATTCTGCCTCAGCCGCTTTAAAGGATAGCTGATTTTCTAAACTTTTACCATTTTTCAGTATTAAGAGTACATTCAAAATTCAAATTTGAAATTCTTGATTGGCCAAATCGAGATGCTGTGGCACAAAACCACATGCGTAGTGGTACAGAATAAGACTGAACTGTCAATCCTTCCACGAGCTACTGCGTACCTGGTACTAGTAGACTACAGCAACTGGTACAATACTATTATTAGAGGCAGACAATCGAATCTAGCTACAGTAGACTAAAAACAGGTTGATTTAATTTAGCTTGAATGATACTACATCTACATCTCATCACCATTCACCATCATCATCATTACCAATGTCTTACATTTTCTCCAATAATAATGGGAGTGCGGCGGAACATTATTACTACGCTACTCCACGACAACCACAATCGTCATCACCACGAAGAAGCCGAAGTGAATCACCCATTGTAGTCCAAGAAACAGCAGAACTGCGGACTAATACGAATAATAATGATGGCAGCAGCAGCAGCAACAACAGCAGTAACAACAACAGCAACAACAACGTCTGTTTCTTGTTGAATTCTCCTTTTCAAGGATTTCAACAACAACGGTACAATCAACAATTGAATCAACGGAAAGAAAACATTGCAGCCTTGGCTACTCAACTACGAAAAAACAGCAGTAGCAATAGCAGCAGTAGTGGGAATCTTCAAATTATTGATTTGGAGTACAGTGTAGAACCATTGCTTTTACTGGAACTAGTCGAATTTTGGTTACGTGATTGTCGAGATCATCACCTGAATACTAATAACGACAACAAGGCCGACTTTACCTGTTGTAGTTTTGTTTTACGAGAAAGTTTTACCAACACCAAAGTGGTTTTCTTCGTGGGCTGTGGTCCTACTACTAGTAATAATGGCAGACCTACTGCTACTAGTACTAGTAGCAGCAGTACCGGTACGAACGAAACTAATGATGTTGATCATCTGACAGCACCTGTGTTTGAGATTTGCATCAACACGGATCGAAATCCGACTGCTGCCTACCGAGCTTGTTTGACAGGAAATCAACTTCGCATGGCCGAAGCCTACCTGGGTGGTCTGTTGGACGTGAATGGCAATTTGTTGGCATGCATTTTGTGCTTTCAAAATTTATGGTCGCGTCATCGTACTGGCTTTTGGAACCATAAAATCTTTCATCCATCAGTACCCTTGTTGTCGTCCATTGAACCTCCAACCACGGATACTACTGCTGCTGCTGCTGCTGCCGCCGCTGCTTTTGATCGATTCGGCTATGCTCTACGGGTTGCCTTGGATAATGATTTTGATTTGCTAAGTCCTGGTATTTACATGTACGAAGAAGAAGATATGGAACCTGCCGCACAACGAAAATTGGCACAAGCTTACGAACATTTACAACTTCAAAGGGGTGATACGTTACTCGACGTAGGTTGTGGATGGGGTGGAATGATGCGATTTGCTTCCAATAGGGGATGTCATGTAACGGGAATTACTTTATCAGAACACCAAGCTGCCTACATTCAAGAGCAAACAAACAAGGTGCGATCTTTGGATGAATCCATCACAGTTTTGTGTCAAGATTTGTTCACCTACAAACCACTGTTCAATCGCACGGGCACTACTACTACTGCCACTACCAGTAACGCCAGGAGCACTCGAAACAACGGAAGTAACAACATCGGTCTCATCGGAAGCAATAGCGAGCGAAGTACTCCCAGCAGCCGACGCCAGTCCGACCGTACAAAATTCAGAAGTCCCTTACGATCTACCACGCCACTACGAAGTCCTCCTTTTATTAGGAGTCCTCCACTGGAACGTTCCGTTTTTTCGTCCTCCTTCGTTCCCTTGGAAACTTCATCGTCGAAACATGCAAGCCCTGCAGTGTACGATGCTATTTCGATCATGGGGGCATTGGAAGAGCTCGGCACCGATTACGATAAGATTCTATCATTCTTGGCCAACATTCTTCGACCAGGTGGACGCATTTATCTTGATTTTGCTGCCGAAACTGCTACTTCGGCTGTGTTTGAAATACCATTTGTGACCAAGCATGTGTTTCCGTCCAAGAGTGGTTCCCCTTCGACAAAATGGGTTCGTCTTCCTAGGTTTTTACAAGCGGTTGAAGACTCCGCTTTCGTAGTGGAGCAACTCTGGGACAATCGACAAAACTATCACTTGTGGGCGTACAAATGCTATAAAAAACTACAGTCACAGCAAGACAAATTTATGCAGCAACTGACTCAACAGCAGTCAGGTAATAACAGTACGACGACTTTGGATATGGAATCAAGATTCCGATACGATGAAACTGTGGGAATCAAAGGGGGTAGCAGAGGTCGAGCTGATGACACAAGTGGAACGAATCCATCTACCGTAAGTAATACACTCTTTTCATTGCCAGATGATGTAAAAGATATCAAAACGACCGCTGAAGGAGAATATTTGTACAAGCTGCTCATGAGTACGTTTGCCGGAGCGGCTTCGGTCATGATGCAACCAGATTATCACTGCACAGCCTACCGAATGGTACTTAAATTGCCAGAGATATGATCCCTTTAACGTGTGGTTATCTTAATAAAATACAAGGGTTACGATTACGATTACGAATACGAATGGTCCATTTTTCAGTGCATACTTTTCTCGACGCTTCTTATGCCATGAGGAAGAATGGAACCGTGGAGGCCAATGCCAACGCCGACAAGATATTGAAGGCAGTTGCCCCAGAGACGGCACTATTGATTCCTGTAGTGGAATCAGTGTCCTCTGGTGGTACTTTCTCTTCCGGTGGCTCAGTCCTAAAAACCTCCGTATCCATCGCATTTGCTGGTGGTTCGGTGAAGTCCGTCCCGTTATCCAACTGTTCATGCGAAAGTGGCATTTCCGTTTCAATGGGAATTGTTGTTTCTGGCATTTCCGTCTCGATTGGCACGGTAGTTTCCTCAACAGGAGCACTAGAGTTCGTTGGTGGAGGAAACAAGACACGGTTGATGACTGATGCAACAATTAGACCAAGCCAGGTGAGAGGTTTGCAATTGCGATGTGATATAATAGTCTTACACAACAAACTTACCGTGAATGACTCCATTGCTGGCAAGAATATCACGATCAAGAATCTGCGCATCATTGATCATGTAGGTTTCATCTCCCGCTTCTGTCAAGGTCAACATCTGTCCTTCTAAAGTGGTAAACATTTGGCCGTCTGCTACATCATCCGAAAGGATAATGCCCGGGACAATATGGTACTGCAAAAGTCTTTGCAGTTCTGGAATTCCTTCCTCGGAAGTCAAAAAGGCAATTGTTTCTTCATCTAACCTCCCAACAGCATTATTGGTGGGCGCAAAAAGGGTAAAAGGTCCAGAGCCACCCAGGACATCTCCTAAACCAGCTGCAACGACAAGATCCAAAAGTTGTCGAAAGAAAGGACTGGAGTCCACAATGTCCACAATTTTGAACGTAGCAGAGGGAGGCAACAATACAGCATCAACTCCGTGGGCAACTCCATTGGTTAGCTCATTGTCTGGGTCTACAACAACGGAATTTTCGTTGATGGTTACGGGACTGATGGATGTAATGGTAATGTTTTCTCCCACTGCTGTTAAAGCCTCCATACCCTGCGACAAGTCTTCGGAGAGAACAGCTCCAGGAACAATATGGTAAAGGAGAATATCATAAAGATGGGCATACCACTCTGGTTCTGCATACTTGGCAACATCTGGCAAGGCTTCAAAGGCAGCATTGTTAGGTGCCATGAGTGTGAGTGGACCATCGCCACTGAGTGCTTCGGTAAGTCCGGTAGTCTCCAACAATCCATTCAGGGTACTGTAGTTCTCCCCCAGAAATACCCAACGGGCCAAATCCAAGGCTCCAATTGCAGTGGTAGTAGTGTTGTTGTCATTAGCTTCGGTCGCGTCTCCTTCTTCGTCTCCTTCTTCTGCCGCCGTTGCAGGTGATTCATCATCGGCAACTTCTTCTACATCGGGAGGAATCAGGACAGTATCAATGGCGTGAATGACGCCATTGGAAGCCAGGATATCAGCAGCAACAACATTGGTTGATCCCATAAGGACCATTCCTCCTTCTGTACTGGTAACTTCCAGCGGAGATCCTTGGACCGTCGAGGCTTGGTCTCCGACTTGAACGCCGTCGGCATAGGCAAGTCCTGGAGATACATGGTACATCAAGATATCTCTCAAAATATCAATATTTTCGGGATCCAACAAGGAATCGTAGTCCTCTTGTGGAAGTTTGGCAAACTTTTTGTTTGAAAAAGAAGAAAAATGAAAGAATACGTGTAGAGTTCTAGTTATTAGAAATAAATGTACCATCAGCAAGTTCAACTGCAACAGCAATAAAAAAGTACTTACGGCTTCATTTGTTGGAGCAAAGACCGTGAAGACACCCCGTGACAAGGTTTGGTTGAGTCCTGCCAACTCGATCAATTCTACCAGGGTACTAAACTGGTCAGAAGCTACCTCCATCAACTCCACAACGTTAAATTCCACAAATTCGGGAAGCAGTACGCTGTCGATGACGTGAATGATTCCATTACGGGCAGTAATATTGGGTGATGACACGAAGACACCATTGTTGATTTGTAAAGGCTCGATACTGGTCACGTTCAACTGGTTGTTATCCAAAAAGGTTTCGATCGTTTGTCCCACTTTTAAATCGGAAGACTCGAACGAACCAGCAGTGACGTGATACAACAGGACCGATTGTAAGTGTTTGCTCCATTCCGATTCAAACAAAAAATCAATTTCTGCTTCATCAAAGGCATCGTTGGTCGGAGCCCATACCGTGACTGGTTCGAATGTTGAAGTACCATTACCTACATTTCCTAAAACCGAAATAAGATCGGCTGCTTCCAAGGCACGAAGTAATGTTGAAAAGTCTCGAGATTCTGCGACAATATCGAGAATGGACATAGGAGTATCATCCATAAGGTCATCGTCTTCCTCTTCGACTTCAGCTTCCTTATCATCAACGGCCACTTCTTCTTCCTCTTCATCATTCTTGTTGTTCTCTTCCTCTTCTACCATTTCATCTTCGACCATGGAATCTTTGGTCGGTTCTCCTCCCACCTGCTCTTCTTCTTCTTCTACTACTTCTGCCTCTTTGTCGTTTTCTTGTTGTTGAAGAAAACGATCGTGGTTGTTGTTGTCATTGTGATGATTGGTGCTGGCAGTAACACTATTAGCATTGTTTCCACGAATGGGACGTCCACCATACACGGCAGAGGTGCATAATGACATTACCACCAATACGGTGACCAATACTACAACCACTCGATTGCACAAAGCTTTCATTGTATTTTTGGTTACGGTTTATAATATTTATTTTTTTTTACGTTCTTTCTCTCTCTTTCTGTTTTTGTGTCTAAGAGTGTGTTGTATCTGTGGTACGATTTTTCCTGTAGAGTTGCAACTGTATCTTTTTTTTTGAATTGGATGAGACTGGCAAGTTATTATTAGAGACGAATTATTCTCTTTCCGAAAAATCACCCGAATCAACGACTTTACAGTACCTGCTTGCTAGTATTAGACTAGAGACTAGAGCGAGAGTTGAAGAAGAAGCATTCTGATACTCTCTACTTATTACTACTGCTAGCTACCGGTAGTAGACTACTGGTACTAAATTGTAAAATAATGGAAAAAGGATCGTGTAGGAGGCCGGTGGGATCGGCGCACCTCTGTTTTGGTTTGGGTTGTTGCCTGTATCTATTCCACAACTTTCAAAAAAAAAATCAAGAAATTTTGGATATCGAACGGCAGCAATACCGGTACGAAACTCTCGCAAAGATAATCAGTCGTGCTTTGGTTCAAAATGTGTAACTTGATCCTTAATGTAATAGCTAAAAAGAAATGACACCCTTCGGGGTGCCAATGGTTGCCTTCGGGTGGCCTTGGCGCCTTGCGGGCGCCATAGTTGTGATCCCCGTAAATTAGATGTTCAATTTTTTTTTTTTTTTTTTTAAAAGAAATGACTCGATCAAGTATGCACTCTTTTCTATCCGAAAAAGATTTTTGAGAGGCCCTCGAGCGCGGATGATGATGATGATGAAGGAGAGTCGAGGCATTGGCTTTAACCATACAACAACAACAACAACAACAACACTGTCTCTGTCTTGTTATCATTATCATTATTATTTAATAACAAGCAGGAAACGCACACTATATAGATCAAACAAAACAAAAGCATGTTAACCAAATTCGAGTCCAAATCGGCTAGAGTGAAAGGTTTAGCCTTTCATCCGGTTCGTCCTTGGGTTTGTGCTTCATTGCACAATGGAGTCATTCAACTGTACGTATTATCTGGTAGTACAATTTTCACGTACTACATTACGTAGTACGAGTAGACTACTACTCATGGTAGTAAAATCTAAGTGTGTTTTCTTTTCGTTAACTCAACTTAAACAGCATTAACTCACGCTCTCTGACTTGGTAACATATTTATTGATGAATCTTACCTTAATCTTTCTTTTTTTAAACTGGATCTCCTGATGCTTTTCTTGAACCTCATCATCACACCACATATCTATTCTTAATTCCTACGGAAACATACACACATACATACATACATACATACATACACACACGTACCCATACAGCTGGGATTATCGCGTCGGGACCGTTATTGATCGATTCGAAGAGCACGATGGTCCCGTTCGTGGTGTCGATTTTCATACCCGCGAACCCATGATCGTATCTGGTGGTGATGATTACAAGATCAAGGTCTGGGATTACAAGTTGCGTCGGTGTCTCTTCACGCTGTTGGGACATCTGGACTACATCCGAACGGTGCAGTTCCATCCCAATGCATCCCAATTTCCTTGGATCTTGTCGGCCAGTGATGATCAGACGCTCCGATTGTGGGACTTTCAGAAGCGAACCTGTTTGAGTGTACTGACGGGACATAATCACTACGTGATGTGTGCCGCCTTTCATCCATCCGATGATCTTATCGTATCGGCCAGTCTCGATCAGACCGTACGCGTTTGGGATACTACAGGACTCCGCAAGAAACAATTACAAGGTGATGCAGGAGGTGGTGGTGGTGGTCGTTCCATGGCTGGTCCCGGTGGAATGGACCCCAACATGAGCAATACGGCCATGAATGTCCAAGCAGAACTATTCGGTACCAATGATGTCGTTGTCAAGTACGTGTTGGAAGGACACGATCGTGGAGTTAATTGGGCATCCTTTCATCCCACACTGCCCCTCTTGGCTTCAGCAGCCGACGATCGACAGGTCAAATTGTGGCGCATGAGCGAAACCAAGGCCTGGGAAGTTGATACCCTCCGAGGACACGCCAACAATGTGTCCTGCTGTCTTTTTCATCCAAAACACGATTTGGTGGTGTCCAACTCGGAGGATCGATCCATTCGGGTGTGGGATGTCTCTAAACGAATTGGTGTTCAAACCTTTCGTCGCGAGGGTGATCGATTCTGGATTTTGGCAGCCCACCGATCCCAGAACCTGCTCGCCGCTGGTCACGACAGTGGTATGATCGTTTTCAAGCTGGAACGCGAACGACCCGCCAGCGCTCACGGACCCAACAACAAGTTGTACTACGTCCGAGGAAGAGAACTATTTTGTCATGATGCCTCTCGTGCTGCTACCGGACAGGCCGGTGTAGATGTTCCCATAGCGTCCATTCGTCGCGTTGGACAACAGGCCCAAACAGACGGTATTGGCAGTGCACCTCGGCATTTGGCGTACAACCAGCACAATCCCAGCGAAGGAAATGTTCTCGTCACATCCGATGTCGATGGAGGTGCCTACGAACTCATAACCTTTTCGCTCACCAACTCGTCGGGAAGCGTTACCGACGGAAAACGTGGAACCTGTTTGGGACCCGGAGTCTTTTTGGGACGCAATCGCTTCGCCGTCCTCGATCGGCACCAGCGTCAAATCACTGTCAAGAACATGAACAACGAAACCACCAAGCGCGTTCAGCCACCCGTACCTAATATCGATGCCATTTACGATGGTGGTGCTTCAGGACGCTTGATTCTCCGTGCCGAAGACCGTGCCGTCCTCTTTGAGGTCCAATCTCGTCGCGTTTTGGGAGAAATTACCGCCCCCAAGATGAAACACGTGCATTGGTCTCCAGATGGCAGCAAGGTTGCTCTGGTGTGCAAGTACGGAATTGTCATTGCCGATCGGCAACTTGAACAATTGTGCAGCATTAGCGACAATGTTCGCATTAAGAGTGGCGCCTGGGACGTTTCGCCCACGGGTGGGACCAAGTCCAACTTGTTCCTCTACACGACCCTCAACCACGTCAAGTACTGCCTACCATCGGGTGATACGGGAACGATCCGTACGCTCGACCAGCCTTTGTACGCTATGCGTGCTATGAAGGATCAGCTCTTTTGTCTGGACCGCGAGGCACGAGCTCGCGTGATTAGTATTGATACCACCGAGGCTCGCTTCAAGTTGGCACTAGCCAACAAAAAGTATGGACAAGTCATGCACATGGTCCGCAACAGTCGGCTCTGTGGACGTGCCATTGTGGCCTACTTGCAATCCAAAGGTTTTCCTGAGGTTGCCTTGCACTTTGTCAAGGAACCTCGCACTCGCTTCCGATTGGCCTTGGCTTGTGGTAACATTGAAGCTGCGATGGAATCTGCCTTTGCTCTAGAACAGATCGAACAAGCGGCAACCATGAACCCCGACGGCACTCCCGCCAAGGATACTGGTGGAAATCGTGACGTTTGGGGTTCCCTCGGTAGCGAGGCCTTGCGTCAGGGAAACCACCAAGTCGTTGAGATGAGCTACCAGCGGACGAAAGACTTTGATCGTCTCTCATTTTTGTATTTGATTACTGGAGATACGGACAAACTACGCAAAATGTTGAAAATTGCCAATATGCGTGGCGATATCATGGGACGCTATCATAATGCCTTGTTGCTCGGCAATGCAGTCGAACGTGTACAGGTACTGGAACAGAGTGGTAACCTCCCGCTCGCCTACATTAGTGCTGTTTCCCACGGTTTGGCAGATGATGCCGAAAGGATCAAGATTGCTATCGAGACCAACAAGGGCAGCGTAGAAGGACTCATGGAGAAAGCTCAAAAAGAAAAAGAAACAAATCCTTTGTCCGCTGGATGCTTACTGCAACCTCCCACACCAATTTTCCGTGGCGATAACTGGCCAACCCTTGAAGTCACCAAGACCACGTTGGAGGACTTGAGTGCTGCCCAAGGAGGCGAAGTCGAAGAAGCCGAATATGAAGATGCCCAGGAAATGCCTGCCGCAGGAAATGAAAATTGGGACATGGACGAAGGCTTCGACGATGCTCCTGCTGTCGCCGCCGCCGCTGGCGGAGTTGTACCCGATGAAGATATGGGCTTTGGTGATGGCGACGATGGCGATTGGGGAGATGATTTGGACGATATTGGCGACCTTGGAGAAAGTGCCCGGGCAGCGGATGACGAGCTTGACCTTGGCGTTGTCGAAGACTCTGCCGGTTTCCAAATTCCCAAGAGTGGACGCCCACCTGCCGCCATTTGGTGTAACAGTCCCCACGCGAGCGACCACAGTGCGGCTGGTCAAGCAGCATCCTCTTTGCAGCTACTGAATCGCCAGATTGCTGCCAGTGACTTTACTGTACTGCGAGAAGGGCTAATGGGGTGCTACTTGGGTGCCTTTATGAGTGTTCCTGGTGTTCCTGGAAGCGGTAGCATTCCCATGGCTCTTGCTCGCAATGATGCCAATGGTTTCCCTGGCGAAAAGAGCCTACCTCGTATCTACCTTCAAAAGTCTGCTTTGACAGCCGGGGTCCGCAACGGTTACCGTGCCTTCCAGGGAGGAAAATTCCAAGATAGTAAAGCTGCCTTTACTTCGGTTTTGTCCGAAATTCCCTTGGTTGTGAGTACCAAGGGTGATGCTAACGAGATTAAGGAAATGCTGGCTATCTGTCGCGAGTATATTACGGCAATTCGTATCAAGGCCGCCATGGCAGCCGTGGCTTCAGACCCTGTCAAGTTGACGGAATTGTCGGCTTATTTTACGCATTGCAATTTGCAACCTGTACATTTGATTCTCGCCTTGCGATCTGCCATGGGTACTGCGTTCAAGCACAAGAATTTTATTGTCGCTGCAGGATTTGCCAGACGCTTGCTCGAGCTTCCCGATATGAATAGCGACCGAAACGCTGACTTGCGAACCAAGGCCACCAAGGTATTGCAGAAGAGTGAGCAAATGGCCCGCAATGAACATACTCTCAATTACGACGATTCCAAGCAGTTCAAGATAGATTGCAAAACTTTTGCTCCTATCTATGCAGGAGAACCAAGCTTTGAATGCTCCTTCTGCGGCTCTACCTACAAGGACGAAGGCACGAAGAACAAGATCTGCCTCACGTGCGGCTTTTGCGCAGTTGGCGTTAAAACAATCGGTCTCGTTACTGGTTGAAAGAGTCGATCCTCTATTGCAGCGCGGTTTCATTAGCATTCCAAACTTACTCAACATATAACATACAATTATTTAAAAAAAAATTCACCGAATGTTTGCTCGGTACTAGTAGATGCCAGTTGTATGGTCTGAATGTAAACATTAGCCAGACCGAGTAATAGATATGTTTATAAAGAGGCTAAGTACGAGAAAGAAATTCAATAACATATAGATTACATTGCCTGTACGGTATTTGACGCAGTCTTCGGAAGACCGATAGGCAGGTATCTTGCAATGCAAGGTTAAGTCAAGTAAGTCTGTGCAGCAGCTACAGTTTGCTACATGTTCAGACGGGGTGCCATCCACGCACCTAAAGAATTCGATGACGCACCGTCACCCCCTCTGTTTGTCAAAGCAGAATTGCGCTTACTTTTGTTTGCATTCGGACGGTGTTTCGGATGTAAGCACCCAATTTTTCGGAGAGTTTAACGACGTTTGATTTAATGAATAAAAAGCGAAGTGGTCGCTGTTGTTTTGACGTCGCAGCATTTTTTAGTCGGACTGAAGAAAATTGCACTTCAAACAAGGGAATCAGACATATTAGTTCGAATCATCATGGTTCCATTGATGGACATTGGTAGGCATCGATACCATCGGCGCCCAATGCGCTGGTGTTTGTTTGAAGAACTACTCCGTGAACGGCGTTCTGTTGGCCGGTCACCGGCATCAAAGATTTTGGGGCGTCCACTAGTCCAAAAAAAACAAGTAGCAGTTTTCGCTTTGTAGCTATTCTGATTTAGAAACAAACGTACATTCATGATGACTCTTGGATCCCAGGCAGTCTTATTTGGTAGTGGCAGAATCATGTACTATCGTAGTATCGACTAGCGACAAAATCATGGTAACGAAAAGATTGAAAACATCGCCATTGTAGCGACAACCAATCGTGCTGCTTGAAATCGATTTTTTTAGCGGTAGCTATGGTAAAAAAAAAGAAAAATCAAAAAGCATCCAAAATTTAAATCCGATCAAGATACTTTTTGAATGCAACAAATGACCGACCGTTTATGGAAAATACCTGCAAGACAGGTACCTGGTACTCTGCGAAATATTCATATTATTCATCCAACAAACAGCCAAATCCAAAAGAATAGTCTAGCGGGATAAGAAAGAGAGACATACCAGGTAAACGCTTAATTTAAAAAGGAAGAAATGTCGACGGCTGCAATTTATGCATGCGGAACAAGAGGATGTGTTTTGGAGACCAATGATGAATTACTTGTTGATACTTCAACGGCTTCCGCGTTATCCAACCAGCAGTATACCACCATGGACACAACAACTACCAGTAACGATTTGGATAAACGAAGTATCATGGTTCCCATTGACCGCAGTGATCATCTGCAGCAAGCAAAACCTCCACCTGTTAGTAATTATGGTAGTAGTGGTAACTCCAACAAGGGATTGCGAGGTACTACAGAACACCTTCATTTCTGTGAAGGGGAGCGACAACATGACTACGATTCACCGTACCATTATCTAACAAAATACAGTTGCGGACGACTGCCCAACCACGTGAATCTTTGTCATTATACCGGAATCAACTTTCAAACCATGTGTGTGAGGCACAACAGTGCCATTTTTAAAAATCTGCATCCCCAAGATTACTGTGGACCCTGTCAAGATGCAGATTCTCTTAGCATAGACGCCATTGTAGGTATGGATCGCGGCAGAACACGCGAAAAAAACATATCACACGACACTGAAGATCCAGATCAATTTTACTTTGGGGTAGAAACATTGGTGGAGGAGGATCTAAACTAGTCATTGCTGAAAGAATCAGTTACGTTACTACAGAAGCAACGTAGATTTGTCAATGTTCAGCTAGTTATATAGCACCCATTCCGCTACGGACGCAGCAGGCACTAACAAAAATTACGTTGCTTCTCTTCGCGACTCCTTGATGCAAAAGAATCTTCAAAAATATCAATCGTGAAGCATGTGCCACATTGATGTGTCAAAGAAAGAGTCGATAGCAGTTGGTCTGCGTCGATGGAAAATTGTCTGCAGTACGACAAACCGTGCACATTTTCTAGCCCAACAAAAACGCTACGCTACTCAAGGATCAGTTCAAAAGCTACCAAGCACGTAAAACATACAGTCTCATCAACACTGGTTTTCTATAATTTTTGTCTAAAGTTTTATTTCGATTCTCCAAAAAAAAACTATGCTTTCAGCAGCAGTTTCACCGGAAGTATCGTCTGATCATCACAGACGTAGACAGACGCATTTCTCAGGCAAAGAAGAGAGTACTGTACGTTTATTCGACTTGCTTCTTTCCCTTCTTATCGCCGGCCTTTCCTCCCTTCTTATCGCCCTTCTTGGTATCCTTGGGGTCCTTCTTGGCATCAGCCTTCTTGTCTTCAGATCCTTTTCTGTTGGAACAAGAAGGGAGGAATTCAAAGTCAAATCACAATACATCATCAGGGTGAGATTTGAATACAGCGCGACATTTACGAGCAATTGTTTTTCCTCCTTTTTTCCCAATTTCTCGTCGTATTCGACTTACTTTGGCATTTTGATTTGGTTTGTGTTTTGACGGTGGGTTGAAATTACTTGAAGAAAAGTATTTTATGAGAACACAATAACGAATCGAAACGAGCATTGTTTTGGATCTTTTTTGATTTTGCGGAAGCGATCTGTACGGAAGCTGGTCTGGAACGGAACGCCATTACTCTACTGGTAGCAGCTAATAATAGGTCTAGTACTAGTAGTAGTACTGGTAACTCTTGCCTAGTAGTATTATCGTAGTAGTGTAGCACCGGTTTTAGTGCACTTCAGCCAATTTCAAACGAATCCCGCGTGAGGTTAGCCAGTAAGATTCCGGCCACATCTGCACCTACGAATACTCCAAGTAGGTCTGGTCTACATACCTGGTAGATTTGAGAAATTAGAGAAGCCCATAATTTGGCGGAAGCAGAAGAACAAGAGAAGACTAGACTACTTCTAGTATTACTACTAGCCTAGTACTGGTAGACCTGGTCAACTGCAATACATAAATAATTGTGTTTTGAGTTTTCATAAAAGCTGGGCTGCGCTGAGGCCTGAGGGATCCCGAGAATGGGAAAAAAATCCTGCAAGATATCATAACAACATCACCATCTTTTCCACGGAAGGATAAAAATAGTTGACGCCAAAGATCCAATTACACAATTGTTCATTGCTTTTTCTAGTACTTACTTGGTCTGCATTACCTGATTGGATACCGTAGTAAGCCATTCGACATGTACTATAGCCAGTGCTTCTCTATCTACTACCTACAGTACTAAAGCAAAATACTCAGGGTACGTAGCTAATATTACTACTCTAGTAGTAGCTGGCTTCACTGTGTGAGCCGGGAGGACAGAGTACGAGAATTCCATCGCCTGGCTGCCTCTCTTTTTCCCACGATGGGCCCTCAAATTGATAAGGTAGCACATTTCCCAGGAGGAGTTTTAGGATTGGAGTGGATTAAATAGATAATACTACAGTACCAGTACATCATAGTAAGCAGCCAGTCATTTGATAGTCACTTATTCATCCTACCGTAATACCAGTATACAAGCGGCACGGATTATCAATCGGTAATGAAAACTGAAAAGACCGTCTTGAGCTTCTGAACAAGTGTCTAAATAAATATTTTATTTATTTAAATACAGCAATACCGTTTAAGTAACCCGATTTCTTCTTCGTACTTGGTATCAGTACTAGTAGTACTGCTGGCCTCCTCCTCCTCCTCCTCCTAGTACTACTACCTGGTACAAGCAATATCTTTTTTGTCGTCCTGTGGTAAACTAGTCTACTGGCAAAGTAACACAGTAGTACTACTAGTAGTAGCTAGTAGTACTACTGGTTCACTGGCTGGCTGGTACTGGTACACTAGTAGTCTAGCTAGTAGCTGCTCGTAGACTGGTTAACAGTTAACATTACATCATTTTTTTTGTCGCTGTTGCAGCTTCACTCGTTGAAGGGATTCCAATTTCTACATATTCCTTTATTTTCCCCTTTTCTGCTTCTTCTGGGAGCATGATTGTGTAGTTCAGTTATTCAATCAGCATCAGTAACAACAACAGGAGCAGCAACAACTGTAAAAGATGGATTCGTACAAAAATGATAATAATGGTACAACAATCATCAGCCTCTTCAACTCAACGAAGACGACGACGACGTCGATGGTGACGACGACAGACGATGACTTTTACTTGGATGGTACTGAATACGAGACAACACTTTGGTTGGCAGGAGAATATTGGTTTCCTAAACTAGCTGCCATTTTGAGCTTGATTGGTTCTACTTTGATTCTGGCTGAAATTTATCAAGATTACAAAGAACAACAACAATATTATCGTCCTGATGACAATGTGGAAAATTCCAACAACACCACCACCAACAACAACAATGTGTCTCGTTCTCGTCGAGATCTTCGAAGTAACAGCAATAATAGTGGCAGCATAAGTACGGTTTCGCGTGTCTTGTTGAGTATGAGTTTGGGAGATATCTGTTTTTCATTGTAAGTTTCACTTTTTGTTGCTGCTGTTGCTGTTGTTGCTGCCTGTGTGTGCGTGGGTATGATGTTTACATCATCCTTCTGCTTTGATACTAACAGGATTGTTTCTCTGTTTCCTCTCAAATTGTGTTTTTTCTTCTTTGATTATGTGGTATCTACTCTTCATATTATTATGTTTTCAACAGAGCCTGGTTCATGGCCAGTTGGGTCGTCACACAATCGTACGCACCACGTTCGAACTTTGAAGCTACACAAACAACTGGAGCTTGCAAATTTCAAGCGTTTCTGTTCCAATTTGGTTTCATTGCCAGTCTCTGCTTTAATTGTGCTCTGGCTATCATTTACCTTCTCATGGTCAAATACAGTTGGACCGGACAGCGTTTAGCACGAGCCTTTCGACCGGCTGCCGTGGGGATTTGGATCATGGCATTCGTACTGGCTGTGATACCACTGGCATTAAACTGGTACCACGAGGCCGGTGCCAATTGTTGGATTATGCCACCTCCCTCTGATGAACCTCAATGTCAAAATGCTGAATCGTTTGCACAACATCCAGAATGTGGAGATCGACAAGACGTGACCAGTCTACTCATTGTCTTGCAGGTACTGCCCACGTGGATTGTCATTTTGGTAAATGCTAGCATTATGTTTATCATTTACAAGCAAATTCGACAATGGGAACACCAAACAAAACACCGCACAATGCAACAAAATAATCAAACCAATGCTTTTTTTGGTGTACGGCCAAGTGAAATAATACAAAATGCAAACAGTAGTTGTGTCCATGATGAACAAAGTATGAGTCAAGTGGATGATGATGATGATGATGATAGTGGTGAACACTCATTGGGACACGACGAGCATCACGTTCAGAAAAATGCGCCAACACAATATCCTGAGGATGAATCCAAAAATACACAGCAACTGAGCTGGCGTTCTCAACCTGTACCTCTAGCAGAGACTAATGAAGGAGAAAGTAAGAAAGCGAACAATCCAGTAATCTTTGATCAATTTGGGAGAATTAGCCACAGTAAGCTTGAGCCCACAGTCGAGGTAGTGGATGATGAAAACTCTATTTTGGAACAACAACAAGTGAAAAGAGACATACGTCGAAACATGCTTACACCGAAATACAGTTACAGTTGGCGACGTCAACCATCAGCAGCGGGGCTTCAACAACAAGACACAAATAGTAGTGATACGAACAAGAACGCTGTTATCTTTGATGACTTTGGTAGAATTGTCAACAGTGAACTTGAACCGGCGGTTGTTGCAGATCCAGAGGTGACATCCGAATCGACGCATTATCTCGATGAACCACAGCCAAACGAAAATGACGACGACGAGGAGGAAGAAGAAGAAGAGCAGCAACGCCATTTCCAATATGGTATTATTTCCACCAAAAAGAAGAGTACCCAGAATCTGCGAAAGAGCACAAGAAATCTCCCAACAAGTGCTGATCGCAAAAAGAAGAAGAGTAGCACTGGCACTCGCAGTATTGTCAGCGGTTCCGCAGCTGGTGCAAGTAGAAACCGATCTCGGATTGTGGCCGTTCAGGGAATTTGGTACATTTCCGGCTTCTTTTTCTCGTACCTTGTGGGGACCATTGCCGTTGTTGTTTACCAAACTTCTGGTTCTTGGATCGTACCGCTCTTTCAGGCGGGATATTTCTTTTTGGCACTTCAGGGAGCTTGGAACTTTTTGGTTTTTAGCCGGGGTAGGCGAGAAATGAAAACGTACGTTGGGGAAAAAGTCAAGGCGCTAATTTGGGACACGCGTTGTTGCTGTCGATGTTGTAGTTGTTGCTGCAGACTGCTGTTACCAAAAAATGCGCAGTCTGGCATCAGCTCGACTCCGGTACTGTCCGGTATTACCCCTCCAGCGTCGGGTACGACTCCTGGACAGGTCAATCTTCCAGCCTCGGGAGGTCGTAATGTTGAACATTCTCCTCTTGCAACAGTCGAGAAGAAAATAAGTGACATTGTCGTCCAAAGGGACAGCGACCAAAGAAACATCAGTGATATTGTCTTTATGCGAGAAAGTGGTGGTGGTAGATCTTATGCATCCACCGGCAACAACCATATTCTTTCGAACGTGTCCACTGAAGCGTACAGCAACAATAACAGAGGGGAAATATCGTTTGTATCCAATGCCTCCACGGTGGTAATGTCCAACCGGAACGGCGAAGCGCCTCGAGCATCCGTGTTTCAGTCGGTGGCAGAGGATCCAGAAGGGATCCAGGAAGATATATGTGTATGATGTATGATCCAACAACCAAATCAGCAGGATGGAAAATCGTTGTTCTGCAACGTGGATGCAACAAATTTTTGTACAGTACTAAATAATATTAAATATTACTATATTGAGTGTACATGTACAGTTAGTAGCTAGTCTTATTACTGGTGGGCCTGGTAGTCTACTGGTACATAAAATAGTACTGTACCTGGTAGTTGTCGGTCAATGTTCTTCATAGTACCAGGTAGTCTACTAGTCTAGCTAGTAGTAGTAGTAGTGTATTGACTACTCTGTAATACAGAATAGCTACTAGCTGTAAAGTACTACTGTACCTGGTACTACTACTAGTACTACGAGTCTACTACTCGAGTACTCGGGGTACTAGCTACCAGGTAGCCAGTAGAGCAGGTCAAAGGTCATCTTAACGAACGTCGAACTAAATTTTCTTAAAGTCGAGGGATCATGTTATCCAGTTAATCAACATGATTATATTTTTTCGTCGACCGTCGCCACAATTATATAGATAAATGAGGATGAGTAACTTTATTTTTTGTGATTGAACGGAATCGTTTTCCTATGAAAAATTACGATAACAACCTATTTTTCAGTGGTGGTTGCCAAGAAGTAGCAGTAGATTGGTAGATCGCTACTACTGTACAACTGGAACTTTCTATGGTTTATTGGATTTATGCAAAAAAAAATTGTGGTGACCTTATCATGGCTGATGAGACGTTTGTTTCGCACCGAAAGAAGTCAGTGATGTTCCAACAATCATTTTTGGTTCAAACGTATCTAATAATACTCGATATCAGCAATCATAGTCACAATCGGAGTTGATCCATCAGAACAAGTGAACCGAACTGTCTTTTCGATCATAATAATCAACACACCAAAACTACCAATTCTAGCAAAGCAAACAAAAAGTAGTGGTAATGCAGTCATCAGTAGTCATCCCTGAAAACGCACAACCTTTCGAAAGCGAGGAGCAGGAAAGAGCTTTTGCTTCATCCTCTTTTTCTTTTGCGGACAATCACTCTTACCAATTAGAAGATGAAAAAATGGTAGGAGGTGAGGAGGGAATAGTTTATCGTGATAGTCAAAAACATTTGCAACCCGTTTATCCTTCCGATGCTGCCTCTTGGTGGCAACATTACTGCCCACGTCAACAGCACCACCAGCGGCAGCATGAGGATCAGCAGGATCAACATCAGCAGGATCAACATCAGCAGGATCAATGTCAACGATGCTGCGAAGAATCGCAAGCAGATGGCAGTCCACGAAGTATTATGTGGTTTGCAGATGGCGTAGAATCAGAGGCACCGTACGAAAGGGACTTGCCGCTCGTCGTATGTTGTGATGGGACACACTCAAACAATGACAAGCAAGATGATGAAAATTGTGATTGTGATGACGATGTATCATCCATCTATGACATACTAATACAAAGGAGCCCATCCGGCCTCTCTACTACCACCACCGCCGCCACCACCACCGCCACCACCACCACCGCCAACAACATTGCAAATAAAGATCGAAGGTGCATTTTTTTTCGATGCCAAAAGAAACGTTCCAAGTCTGTAGACTTTTACAACAAGAACATGATGCTGTCCTCGTTTCAAAACGAGATGGCTGCATCATTATTTTGTCGTCGTCGGTGGGCGTTCTGTCAAAATAGTAGTGATGGTGCATCCAGGCCGTCGCCGCCGCTGCCGCCGCCGCCTGGTTGCTACACCTCCTCATCATCCTCGGACGAAGATCGGCAGGAACGCAAACTTCGCAATCGACGATTTCTTTGCGAATCCAGTGTTCGTCAGCTTTACGAAGAACGAAAGGATCATATTGAAGAAATCTTTTCGAATACTTGGCTCTTGTCGGATGAACTTGATGACAATATCCTATGAGGATAATACTAGCCAAACACTCTGCGGCAGTAGTGTGCATGCTCAGGCTTATTGCACGATTGTATATAATGATCCCGCAACAACACTAAAAAGAATTCTGTCTTTTTAAATGCATTTCTGCTATTCTCGCAAACAACTAAGTAAGGATGGGAAACCGGAAAGGGCGGGTGAGATGAGTTGGACTTGTCTTACTTATAAAACTCTGGGAGCTACTCGAGTACAAAAGATATTGCACTAGCTAGCTGGTCTACATTCCAGGTATCGATGAAATTTAGCATTTCAGTCGGGTCTTCTACTAGCTATTAGTTGCCTTCGGGTGACCTTGGCGCCCTGCGGGCGCCATAGTTGTGATCCCCGTAAATTAGATGTTCAATTTTTTTAAACTAGTAGTAGACTAATAAGAGTACAACAACTGTATTTTAGTAGCTAAGTAGCTAGCTATGGATGCTGTTATCAATCAACTCTTCGAAAAGCATCAACCCTAATTAATATCGCACATTGGTTCGCTTTTGCTGTCACGTGCGCCGGCTATTAAAATACTACTACTGTAGTAGTCAGTAGCTACTAGGCGGAGTACTACTAGTCTGTCAGTAGTACTCTGTACTAATAATGCACGTGCAAAAGATCGCAAGATCCAACATAATTGTTTTGGCTTCTCATCGCGTCGTAGTGATCGTTCCCTCAACATCGGATCGGAGAAGGTAAAAAGTCCATAAAAAAGAGAAACAGTAGACTACTTAGCACCCAAAATAATTCTTTTTGCTGGAACTTCCTAGTCCAATAACAAATAATAACAACAATAACAACAACAATACCAAAATAACAGCAACAACAGTATGGCTCACCACTTCTTAGCTGGATCTATACTTCTCCGTGATGCTCGTTATAACAAGGGCACGGCTTTTAGCTTGGAAGAACGTCGTCTTTTGCGTTTGGAGGGACTACTGCCACCTCATATCTCGACGCAAGATGATCAGGTCCAGCGGGCCTTCGAACAGCTCGATAACAATTGTCCTACAGATTTTGATAAGTACATTTTCATGCAGGGCTTGAGCAATCGTAATCAGCGTCTCTTTTATCGGGTCGTTCAAGAACGATTGTTCGATTTGATGCCGATTGTGTATACGCCCACAGTCGGCAAAGCGGTACGCGACGTATACTTTGCTGCTGCTGCTGCTGTTGTTGTTGTATTTTACTTTTTCGTTTTGCGCGATTTCTGTTGTAAAAGCATCTTGGTATTTTCTTGAGGGTGGTCAACGGAAACAAAAATTGTGTTTTGATTGCCGAACGCTTTTTTCTTATACACACGTGTTTGTTCATCGTTTCTTTTCCTTTGCTTGACCAACATTAACTGAAACAATAAATATAATGACCTTATGCAGTGCCAAGAATTTGGACACATTTTCCGTGACAGCAAGGGCTTGTACATTAGCTTGCAACTCAAGGGACGAATTCGTGAAGTCCTTGATAATTGGCCCACCAAAAACGTCCGTGGTATCGTCGTTACGGACGGTGAGCGTATTTTGGGTCTTGGTGATCTAGGTGCTGCTGGAATGGGAATTCCTATTGGAAAGCTGCAGCTTTACACGGCTTGTGCCGGCGTTGATCCTGATCAGTTGCTTCCCGTGTGCTTGGATGTTGGAACCAATAACAAAGCGTTCTTGGAAGATCCACTCTACACGGGTCTCAAACACGAACGTGTGCGAGGCAAGGAA
>Ga0100402_1002198_pt1 | contig 22067 bp, 12 predicted proteins | sample CryGeyme20150102_FD_80419 | JGI IMG/M metagenome (GOLD analysis project Ga0100402, IMG submission 80419) | Groundwater microbial communities from Crystal Geyser aquifers in Utah, USA - Crystal Geyser metaG 2015-0102 | ecosystem: Environmental > Aquatic > Deep subsurface > Groundwater | place...
CGAATACGTTTATTTGAATCAAATTAAAGTGGTTCAGCAGCTACCTGCTAAATACTAGCTTTAAACTGCTTGGCCATTTTATTTTAATTAATAAAATAGCATGAATTTGGTAACTAGCACTGATACTTAGAGAAATGCAATGAAAATATTCTCGAGTTTCCATTATCCAAAACTCGAGACAGAAAAATCTCGGAAATGGTGGTAATAAATCCCTTTCAATCGTAAGAGACGAGCAAAGCATTCTATCGTATGATAATGAAGTAGACGACCTGGTACTCGTACTCCTTGTTTCTTTAGCGAGACGTCCGAGTCATGTTTTCATTCGTCCAGAGCACGAATCAAAAAAAAGTAAGCTAGAGACCTACTATTAGTCGTAGCGCGATCAACGCACTATCCAGATATTACGAAGTGAAACGTAGTCTCGTTTCCAGTGCTCTCAAAGCAGTCTGAGATTGTGGGTGGCCTAAGATTGTCCGGGAATCGAATTCCAGATGGATATCTTTTACCGAAATGAATACTACAAAAGAGCACACCTGCATTAAATGCCAAAACAGTGTTGAATTTCAGTCGTAACCTCCTAAAGAGAAGTACTTACAATTCTGGAGCTCTGCATGTAAATCTGCAGCCACCATACCAATTCGTCTAGGCTTCTGTGTGTTCTACACCACCTTCCGTGTCAAACAAACCCCTGCTGCCGCCTGCCGCTGTCAAGACAGTAGCTTGGAAATTCTGAAGTTTCTGTCGGTATTCGTCTAGTTCTACATCTGTCAAAAGTGCATCGTCCAATGCTTTAGTGATTGCCTCCTCGTCCAAGCCGATTCCAATAAACACCAGCTCCTGTCGTCGGTCTCCAAATTCTTTCGATACAAAGTCTTCTCGCAAAATGCGTTCATATTCAGCCTCGTTGCTCTTAAATAATTTTTTCATGTAATTTTCCCAGCCCTCGTACATTTGGATGCTTCCCCACCACTTTCCATTCGCGGAGAGACCGAAATGCTTGCCCGCGTGAGACCAGTACATGGCAGTGTCGTGACGATATGCATCCTCATTGGCTCCACTCCATTTCGTGGGTGCCATCCAGCAAAATCCCTTACTTCGGAGGACTCCCATAAACGGCGATTTTTGTTTTATCAAATCATCCTTGTACAACTTGTCATCCAAGACTTCAATATCCAAAGTATCCTTCACTGGGACGGGCCAAGTGTTCAACAACGCCATGAGACGAGAGGTTTTGAACGGGCGAGCCGCCTTGTACACAAAATTAGTAATTCCCAAATTATTGGTGGAGGTAGCATGAGAATGACTGTGCGAGTGGCTAGGGTCCGTGCATCCAGGATCAGTGCAAGGCTCCTTGCTATGATCATGGCTGTGGGAGTGGCTAGGATCCGTGCAATCCGCGTCATCGCAAGCATGATCATGGCTGTGAGCATGGCTGGAGTCCGTGCAATCTTCGTTTTTGCAATCGTGATCGTGGCTATGAGAGTGGCTAGTGTCCGTGCAGTCTTCGTCTTGGCAAACTTTCTCTTTTTCCTTCGTCGCTTCCTTCACATTTTCCATCGGTCCAGTCTTGACACCTGTAGTACCCAATTCCAAAATTTCTGTCGGGCTAATTTTTCCAAATTCTACTTCGTGGAGTACTGCATGCTGGTTCAATGCTCGTGCCACCTTGCTGGCAATCTCCACTTCTTCCTTGGACGCCATATCAATTTTGTTAACTAGAATCAAATTGGCAGCTTCCACCTGTTCAGCTAACAATTCGGCCACCTTCCTGTTTCCAGCACAATCGTCTCCAAAATCAACCCACCCCGGACGCTGAGCTGCGGCATCCCATGTCATGTAGTCAACGCCAACTAGATTCCAGAATAGAGTCAAGAGACAAAATAATAATGATAATAATAATAATGAGAGAGGATTGCAACCGAAATGGCAAATAGCAAATACAGCGGACAGAAAATTTGCACGTACAGGTAGCAGAGTCAATCATGGTGACAATTTTGGAAATATTGGCCAATTCTGTGGCTGGAAAACGATCAGATCCTTCCGCAGCTTTCCAAGTGGCGGCAATGGCCATGGGATCTGCCACTCCGCTCAATTCCACAACAATGGCATCGTAACTGCGAGGATTCTTATTCTTGGGTTTGAACAGAGTTTCGACACTGGTGAAAAGTTCATCACTCAAGGAGCAACAGGCACAACCATTCTGTAGTTCAATCATATCCTCAGATGCCGAATTGGGCATGCTGGAGACCAATTTTGCATCAATATTTACACTGGCAACGTCGTTGACGACGACACCAATTTTGGTGCCCTCGGTATTTTCCAAAAGGTGCTTGAGGGTTGTCGTCTTGCCTGTTCCCAGGAATCCTGCCAAAAGAATGATGGGCGTTTTTTTTGTAACGGTATCTTGCCCTAATTGGGCTGAGTCATCGACGACAGTGGTCATGGAAAGACGCGAAGAGGATACGATGGAACTTGTCCGTGTGCGAAGCCACTTCCGAGAGGGCAGCAAGGTAGATGTGCCAGGAGCAAACGCTCTCGTGATACGAGACACAAGCAGTGGGTATGCTAGTATTGCAAGGCTTTTTTTCATAGTTGAAGTTTTTGTTTGGGCGGGTTGAATCCCTCTGTTTGAGATGATCTGTGGAAAAGACGAAGAAAACAACAACAACAAATGAATAATTGGATCTGGGTAATAATTATTTGTTTGATTGCAAATTGGACGTCGAAATGACGTTTCTACAATATTTCTTATTCTTTTGAAAACGTTGCAGCGAGGTTCCACGTGGAATTGTTCGCTCCTTCATTAGACCTGCCTTCATTATTATGACGTGTTGCTACTATGATTCAACAGTAACAAAGATTTGCTACTGATAGAGTAGCTAGCCAACAATCGGTCCTCCAGCACTCTGATTTGACAGCTGCAGCAGAGATATTGTAGAGAAGTTCACGCGATGCCAATGTAAATTTACATTACGAAAACGCAAAAGTGAAAGAAAGCATGTAAATGTACTGTTTAGTTGTTGTTTCCGCCTCCCAGCCCAGAACTGAACTGGGATTCTCTTACGGCGCGACAATTAGGAGACCTTGTCTCGGAACTTGCCTTGGATACATCGTACCGTTCCGATAGCGCTTACTAGTCTCGTTCGTTAAGACCTACTTGAAAGCCAGTGTATGTCCAGCTTCTTTGCGTGCTTTTGTCATCTTTCTCGCCCTTGCAAGCTCCTCGTACAGTGTTTGCGCTGAGGCTACCCCCTACCTCAGTACTACCCCTTCGCTGGCACCAACAGCCCCTCAATAATGTCGACAAAGCGGTAGGAGCATCGCGCATACACAGAAACGCTTTTGTTTGAACCCGAGAAATAGATAAACAAAGCGGTTGCCCGGAAGTATGATGTCAAGAGATCGTCATTGAAAGTTCGGTTGTGTCTGTCATAGTATGTTCAGTCAGGACATTGATTTCGACCATTCGGTTCATTAACAAGTTCCGGTCCTTAAAAAGAAACTAGTCGAAAAGGCACCAATAATACATACTCACAGATATTGCAGTAATCGTGTTAGAACTAACCAGGACCCCGATACAACTGGTAGCTACCATAAAATAGGGTAATGCTAAGGAGTGCCCGCCCCGATTTTTTATCCAACAAGCGAATGAAGATGAACTATTTTTGAAAGTTCGTCGATGGGCCATGTACCACATCGTTGATAAAGTCGGCGGCCATCTGGTTGACCAATGGGCGTCCCTTCCGATTGGCAAAGGACGAATATGGGGTCTTACTGTTAACGGGCATGAGATCATGACCTTTGGGAAAATACAAGCCTCGCCGTCGTTTTCGAGCGTGGAATTCGGCAGCCAACTCATCCGGTCGATATGATTCTGTGCTGGTATCCACTTTGTTGGATGATGGACTATAACTTCGGGTGTAGTCCACGAATACTTTGGTCCACCCCATGTCGTCCAAACGTTGAGCCATTCCCATGTCACTACTAGCTTTCGGTATATTGGCATTGTTGTTGTCGGTGCGTAAGTGTTCATGCTGTGCCTTAGTCGCCACGACCAATGCCGCGTACGATTTTTCTTTGTGTTCGCAAACATATTGATGCTCGGCCCCAGAATTCTTGGATAGAAACGCAGCGGTATTGGTCGGAACTATCATGTCCATGCCAAAGGCATTGGCATACGCAATGCGTTTCTTGAACTGCAGCATCGGATCGACCCATTTTCTGTCCACTGTTGTTTGGTGCAGCAGTGGAGTTTTGTGAAAGAGATCCCGGCTGGTGGAGGAAGTCCTGCTAACTATGTTCTCGATGAAGCGCGGAACGCGGAAATACATGTGGTCCCGACAACCAAGATGAGGCGTTGCCATGGTGCAAAAGAGATCGAAAGTCAGTTTTGTCGTCTTGTTGTTTTTCGCGTGCTCCTGAGACGATTCCCATCGCTCTAATATTTCTGGTAACGCTACGCGAGCGTAGATGCCTCCCAGGCTAAATCCAAACATGGAAAAGGTAATTTCATTGATCTTTCCTCCATATGCTGCTAGGATACTTTCTAGCACGCCTTGGATTTCGACAGCAATTCGATCGGCACCCGCTTGAACGCCATCATTGGTACGATTTTTATTGGCTTTGCAATTATGAATAATGATGGGCTCCTGTGGGTTCGCTTCCATGGCAATCTCCGCTTGGTGCTGTAAGGCATGATGAATGTAGGCAAGATCTTGGGGACAGCCCAGCCAGCCATGTACCAAGATAATAACATGAACTCGTTCAATCTTTGATATTGTTGTCTCGTCTGCTTGTTGTTGTTGTTGTTGCTGCTGCTGCTGCTGTTGCTCCTGCAGCTGTTGTTCAGGAACAATTGTGTACGATTCGGTCTCCGGCAACTTGATGATTGTAGTCGGAACTTGATGATAGTACTTGTTAATATGCCGACGAAAAAGGAAGAACGCCACAACTAGAAGGATCACGCATATAACCAGTATCACAATCAATGGAACTGCTTCGTGAGTGTCATTAAAATTGAAGGAAAGCTGCCTTCGCCCTCTTAGCATTTCGTTCAACTGGTGGATTGTAGGGGATGAAAGATGAGAAATCCAGAGAAATGATTCATTCCCTACTACTGAATTACAGGTTCCAAACGCGTTTTTTTCCTTACTCATTCGACTGTGCTGCGCTTGGCTAAAGGCCAAATCAGCAGAAGACAATGAATAAGGAATAGATGCTGCTACTGCAAGCGAACTCTACTACTACTAGTTGCTGTTGTTTGTTGTAGTGGTTTCTGTTACGGTGTTATGCGATATTCGATGCGACTTCCGGTGTCTTTAAGCATACTAAAGCATACCAGTACAAAAAAGTGAAAATATCTGAAAAATCAGTCATGTTGAGCAACTCAAGACTCTTTAATCCCGAATGAGACTATGGACAGACGCAGTGATGAGCTCAGATGGATCTGGTGAGAACAGATCTGTTTCGTACTCTACCTCCGATCCATCCCCGCCCATTAAAAAGATTTTTCGGATGAGAAGTGCTTGCGTAGAATACCAGTGGAGCCTGCAAACAACCCCGAGTAATACAACATACTATATCTGATCACTAAACATTATTTCTTGACATCCAACACAGCCAGCAAGCGGTAGACTACTACTATACTGAAAACAGGCGAAGATGATGATACATAGCAAGACTATCAATGAACTCTTGTTTGCAGTCACCTCCTCATCATCCAGGGTATCCTGGCTGTTCCACGTAGTTGCCAAGGAGGTTGGAATGCTTCGTCAAGATATGTCACCCATCATGGTGTTTATTTGTGTTATGCTATTTATCTTGGTTCTCGTTTTCCTTTTTATCCTGCAGCAGCGACGAGCAACCCAGAAGATGCTCCAGGAAGCAGGTCTCCCTACTGTCTTTTGGACGCCTCGATTTTGGACCTACACGCACGAGCAAACTACTACTAGTACTACACTTACAGGCGACACTACTAGTGTAGCCATGTCTTGTTCACAGCAAATACTTAAATCTACGAGTATTACACGCATGTTACCTCGCATGGAGAGGCTTCAGGGCCCATTTGGTATGTACGGTACGGTCTACGGATTCAATACTGCTGTTGTGCACATAGCACATCCGAACGTTGCCAAATCCATATTGATGCAACCGGAAACGGGGACATCGAAACGACCCGCCTACAATCACTTTGACAATTTTTGTGGTCGTGGTGTCTTTACGGCCCACGGAAACGATTGGAAGGACAAGCGAACAGCTGTCCTCCATGCCCTTGTACGAGGAAATGGGTCGCTGGAAGAACGAGTTTTGAAGCAGGCTCATCAAGCTGCCAATGAACTTGTGACAAGCATCAAACAGGCAACGGCAACTGTAGGAGCATTCAATGTAGTACCACTGATTCAACATGCAACCATCGGGTTGATCTTCAGGTATATTACTCATCAGGATATTCCGAATAGTGCCAGACAACCACTCAGTCATGATAATGTTTACCAAGACACTAAGACTGCTACGAGTACTACGAGGATTGCAAAGCCATCAGCCGCCGCTCCGCCCGCTATTTCCACATCCTCTTTACTTCAACGCTATCTGGATTCCGTCACCAACATTCGAATGATCATCTTGGCACAATCACGGTCTATATGGTTCTTGTTGCCTAGATGGTGCTACACAGCTTTTGCCCGGTTATACCGACAAGAGGAAGATGCCATGACGGACATTCGAATGTTTGCTCATCTGGCATGTCAAGAAGCAATACCAGATTCACCATTGGACCGACTTCGGCAAGGTACAAGTCACTTGAATGGGAAACGCATGAGATCTACGTTGACAACTCTGACAGTGTCGCCAACTACTACCACCGTTGCAACTACGATGGCTAATACTAATACCACCAAAAAAGATCATTCAGTATCCCAAGATTTATTGGAAGAAGCAATTACTTTGCTCTTTGCTGGCCAAGATACCAGTGCTGCCACACTTTCCTGGACATTGCATTTGCTCAGTCTGCACCCGGATATCCAGCAAAAACTGAGTCGGGAAGTACGATCGGTTTTACACTGCAGTACAGAGTCAGCATGCAGCAACGAGGAAAACAAAAAGAGTGACAATGTATACGTGACCAAGGCCATGATTGGAAAGATGCCCTATTTGGATGCCGTTGTAAAGGAGTCTATGCGATTATATCCAGTGGCACCATTTGTAGTGCGGAAGCTGACCCAAGACATTCATGTATCTAATGACGGCCGCAACAATGCAACGGGTAAGGATATCAAGAATATCAACGATCCCGTGTGTTTGCCCAAAGGTGCCATGGCGTGCCTGTGGATCTACGGTCTGCACCATCACCCTGACTACTGGTCCAATCCGGAAGATTTCATTCCCGAGCGATGGTTGACGGCAGATTTGGTTCGTACTACTGAGGATACAAAACATTCGACGAAAATGTTCACGAAAGAAAAAGATGCAGGCATTTCCAATGGTGCTTACATGCCATTTGCGGTCGGTCCGAGGAACTGTTTGGGACAGCCGTTGGCACAATGGATCTTACGAGCACTTTTGGCAAGAATCGTGGACCAATTTGACTTTCGAGATGCACGAGAAGTGCAGGAAGAGAGAGACGACGGGAGTCGCAACCATGCTAATGGCAAGAGCTGCTCGAGGACTCAAACTGATCAAAGACAACAGCGACAAGACATGCAAGCAGGATTTACAGTTTTGCCTCAGGGTGGAGTGCATCTCGTTGCCAAGGAAGCTCTCTAATCTAGCGGACAAAATAGCGGTTCGAAAGGGAGCCACTATAGGAAAGAGAGGTATCAACAGACTCTTTAGTCTCCCAGCAAAAATACTCTGAAGTCAAAAGTATTTCACGTGCAACGAAAGAACAACAACACTTGCACATCCGCTTTGAACACTCACAGGAAAGCCAAATTCGGCTCTTTTTGCACGTCCAAGAAGGTACTGTGCTTGTTCTCGATACCAAAGCATGCTACAAGTACGAAGAAAAAATGGAAATGGGCGATGATGTTCTAAATGGGAAATGACAGAAGTGAAAACACCAAAACAGAAAAAGGTGGACAAAAAGACTACACCATCAGCACACTTCGAGTTCATTCGGATAGTAGGGTTGAGGGTAAATATTAGAATCTGATTTTTTTATTTTCATCTACTGCGGCACTTACCTAGTCCACTGTATTGAGAATACGCTACAAGCACAAAAAGATTCAACAGCATGGCACCCATCCAGCAGCGAGGACAGATGATGATATCGATCAAGGATTCAGCCCTATTTTGTTTACCACAAGGACGAGGGAAGCTGCAGCCATTGTACCAAAGACAAAGACAAGCTCATGTCATTTTGTCAAAGTTGTCGGGCCCATCATCGTCTCTTTATGCTCAGAAAAAACGCTACCATGATGGACCGTAAATTGAAATAGGAACGAGCAGTGTTTTCATTGTAACTGTCTGCACAGCAAAGGTGGACCAGAAGGTGTGGCTGAAAACGTCTTCTAGAATATAATATTTTGGTGCTGGCTGGTATTAAGCCTGCTACAGCCCCCCGAAGGGCATCAGCCGAGCATGCCAACTACCAATGAACTCTATTCAAAAATTAGTGAAAAAGAAGTACAAATTTTTTGTGTTGCAAACTATTGCTTAATACAGACTACTACTACTCTAGACTACTACTAGACTAGCTAGATACTAGAATAGATTATTCTTGTTCGACGACGACGGAGCTGTTTCCAGCTCAGCAGCAGCCTCCTTTCGATAAGATATTCGAAACACGCCAATCTGGGACTCATCAATCAAGATCTCGCTTCTTTACTTTTCGTATTTTTTATTTATCGCATTCGTTATTACTACTACTAGCTAGTAGACTACTCTACTACTAGTCCGTAGCTAGTAGTCGAAGTACCATACTACGTTAGGACTCAGCATTATAAAAATAAAATCACTCCAACCTCTCAAGCCTTCCTTTGCTCGTTGTTATATTCATAAATAAACCAAAATGGCAGCTACAGCAGGAAATCAGCGTATTATTCCTCTGGAAGAAGGATGGAATGATGAAATTAAAGCCAAGGTAAGCATTGATTGATTTCTGTTAGAACGCAACAAAAACAACGAAGCATTACGTGCAAAAAGAAATTCTCGACTAGGTACTGAAACTACGTAGAAATCAACGTCATTCTGCCTCGTTTTTATTCCAAGAGCATGTTTGCTGGCCTCGGTCAAAACCATCTTCGTTTTGTACCTGTTCAAACTAACATGATGCAGTTAACGCATTTATAAGCATCTGCGATTTACCGCCTTGAGTGTATTTCTCTGTCGTTCACTAAACGTTATATTATTTATGTATATGTATAGGCTATTGACAAACTGGAAGATATGCTCAATGGTGGCTTGGATTCAGGCACAAGCAACATGTTTGGACCTCGAGAATACGTGACGATCTACACGTAAGTTTTCCTTTTGACCTACTGCAGTTGTGTTCTTACAACGAAGCTAGCGAGAACGAGGCTGCTTCAAAGCCCTATGTTGCAAACATCCGACATTTCGTCTCAGACTTACTTTTTGTTCTTGGACTTTATTCTTTTAAATCCATTAATTATCATTCAAACCAATACAGAACCTGCTACGACATGTGCACCCAGCGTTCGCCTTACAACTGGTCTCGCGAATTGTATCAACGCCACGGAGAAACGATTGAACGCTACTTGACCACCAATGTCTTGCCGGCCCTCCGAGACAAGACGGGTCAGGGGGGTACCGTCTTGCTCAAGGAATTGCAGCACCGTTGGACCAATCACCAAATCATGAACAAGTGGCTAAAAAAATTCTTTACTTACCTAGACAGGTACTACGTCAAGCACCACAGTCTGCCTACCCTCTCCCAGGCTGGTTTGCGATGTTTTCGAACCAATATTTACGACGAAATGAAACGGGATACCACGGAGGCAATTTTAGATTTGATCAACGAAGAGCGCAATGGTAATATTATCGACAAGAGTCTGGTAAAGAACATTGTGGAATTGTACGAGAATATGGGGATGGGATCTCTGGATGCCTACAACGCGGATCTAGAAGAACCTCTGTTGAATTCTACCCGAGAATTCTATTCCAAGAAACGCGATCAATGGATCAATGATCCAACACCTACCTATTTGATCAAGGCAGAACAAGCCATTGAAGAAGAGAAAACGCGTGTCATGGATTACTTGAACAACTCGTCGGAGAGCAAAATTTTGAAGGTTGTCGACGAGGAAATTCTAGAAAAGGTTGAAATGGAACTCCTGGAAAAGGAAGACTCCGGAACCCGAGCTCTATTGCAGAACGACATGTCCGAAGATCTTCAGCGTATGTTCCGTCTTTTTGCGCGTCTTGAGAATGGACTTGTTCCCATTGCGTCAATTTTGCAGAACTTTATTAGTAAGGCTGGAGAGGATGTTATCAGTCGTCGTAAAATGCGTCTCGAAACCGAAAAAGACAAGAACGACGACCCCAAATTCGTCAAGTCCTTGATTACTCTGCACGAAAAGTATCTGGGTGTCGTTAAGAAGGACTTTTCGGGACACTCTCTTTTTCAAAAGGCTCTCAAAGACGCCTTTGTCGAAATCATCAACAAGAATGTTGGTAGTTTTACCAACGCCGAGCTCATGTCAACATTCTGTGATCGTATTCTCAAGAATGGCGGAGAAAAGATTGAAGAAGGCGAGGTGGAGGACTCTCTTGACCGTATCGTGCAACTCTTTAGCTATTTGACGGATAAGGACTTGTTTGCCGAAATTTACCGCAACCAAATGGCTAAACGCCTTCTCAACCAACGCTCGGGTGGCGAGGATTTAGAAAAGTTGATGATTGCCAAACTCAAAATGCAGTGCGGAACCCAATTTACTTCCAAAATGGAGGGTATGTTGGCTGATCTGGCCGTTGGTGCCGAACAGCGTGCTGAATTTGAACAGCGTATGCGTCAAGTTGAGACCAAGTTAGATTTTAGTGTGCAGGTGCTTACCACAGGGTTCTGGCCTACCTACAAATCGCCCGAGGTTAGTTTGACGCCCGAAATGTCCAAGTGCATGGACGTGTTTAAAGAATGGCACGATCAAAAGCATCAAAAGCGCAAGTTGACTTGGATGTTTTCTCAAGGAAATGCCACCGTCCGAGGACAGTTCGGGAAGAAGTCCTACGATATGCAAGTGACTACCTTGCAAGCCATTGCTATGGAGGCCATGAACGGGGGCGTCACATTGTCGTACAACGAGCTTGCCAAGCGTCTAAATTTAGAAGACTCAATTCTGAAGCCTTTGTTGCACTCTTTGTCGTGCGGAAAATACAAGGTCGTGAAAAAAACTCCTGCCAGCAACAAGATCAACGCGACGGATGAATTTACGGCCAATGCAAAGTTCTCCTCCAACTTGCGAAAGCTTCGTATCCCTATGGCTTCTCTCGATGCCACTTTCAATACGAAGCGAGTGGAAGAAGACCGAACTATTGCCATTGAAGCAGCAATTGTCCGTATTATGAAGGCTCGTAAGACAATGCAGCACCAACAATTGCTCTCAGAAGTCTTGGCACAATTGTCTTTCTTCAATCCCAATCCTCGCATTGTCAAAAAACGGATTGAGGCCTTGATTGATCGCGAGTATTTGGAGCGCAGTTCCGATAACAACCATGTCTACAACGTGAGTTCCCTTTTTGTGTTCGTCCTGTGGCTTTGGATTCAAATTTTCAACCCGTCACTCAACTTTTTCTCCTTCATCCGACCACCTTTCTCTGAAGTATCTCGCTTAGAAAAAGGAGGCACAGCGTAGAAAGAGCTTTGGAGTGTTGACGGCTACGATTCTTTGCTAGCAGAAGGTATACATACACCTAGGTCAAACTCATTCCACATTTTTCACTATAAAATCAATAGCTCTTATAATAATGATAATACGTCTATAGTAAATTATTCTGGCGACGATTCTTGCGGCGGAATACAAATAAGTCTGCGCCGTTGCCATGTTTGCCTCGCTACTTCTGAATTCATTTGTATTTTTCTAATTGCGCCTGCATGTAAAGTGCACGGGTCATCCAAAGCTTTCTGCTTTATCACACGCCCACGGGCGGTGTTGTTTATACTAGCCAGGACGGAGTATCCCAGCGACGGTGACATGAAAGCAAGGGCCAGACCCATTACCAAGCACCCTGTAGAAACCAGTATTTCGGGGTCCGTTGGAAAGAAGTGTCCTATGAAGGAAAAGACAGAGGACGCGCGCAAATTGAAACTAGAAGGCGGGCCCCGATAAATCCGCTTCCTTTCCGAGCAACCTTTCTTGTAGTAGCAGCCATGGTAATTGAATGCACTTTTTAAGACGAGATAATACTGAAAAAATACTTCACGGTATTGTCAGTCGCGAGCGATGTTCCGCGCAACACAGGAACGAATTTTGGTCTCGAATTGGCATATTCGAAGTTTTAGCTAGCTATTGTTATCGCTAGCACAATGAAACTTGCCATTGATATTGCCTTAGTTTAGAGACAATGATGATAATGTAAGTATCGTTTAGAAATGGTCCAGTGATTTTCTGGTTGTACCTACGCCTGTACCGCCACTATTCTGATATGCATAGGTCGCCGCCAACTCCGCAAGATGCTCTCTAGACCAGCGTATTGGCTGGAAAAGAGCTGGGGTAGTTTTCGGCTTATTTGTCATCTCCTTGCTTGTAACGCATGATGTTGCACTTGGTAAGAATCGTAACGGTTGCAAGCGATAGACGGGGAATACGACATTTGGACGACGGTGCCTGATTGAGCTTGAAGTTCACAACTTAGATCGCCATAAAGACGACCTTGAAGATTGCCATAACTCCGATTATAGCAAAAAAGACAACCGCGATAACTGCCACAGAGTTCTCCGAAAAGAATTTGAACAAAACACCGAATTCGTTCGCGTTGATGGTAGCGTCATGGTGGAGCTGCCCGGGTTGCGTGCTAGTCGTACGGTTGAACAAATCGGTTGCGTAACAAGCCGTTGAGTTGGTGGAGGAGCGGTTCAAACCTCCGTTTTTATCTGACCAACGGCGACGGATATTTTGGTCAACATCGGGCGACTTTTTGTGTTTGGCAGTGTAGAAAACCTCTCCACTATCATCCGAGTCGAGACTTTCAGTGTTGGTCAAGTCGAACAACCCGTCCTTCTTATTCCCAACACAAGTTCCCGACTTGTTGGCCGTTCCACCACCAACGGCGTTTTTAATGGCCGATGGAGGAGTACGCGTAAGCAAATCCTCCATTACATTATTGTGGTGCTTTGGAAGTGGGTGAGTTGTTCGCTTTTTGCTCAATGAGGACCCATTAATGCGATGATTAGGTGTTGGATTAGATCGACGCGGAGATTCGAATTCGTCAGCAATTTCCGTTTCGTCTGGAAACATAGACTTGACCTTCGACTTTTTGCTTTGAGGACTTCCTAGACCGTTACCTTCCATCTCGTTGGACTCGTTGCGACGTTTGGCTTTGTAGCCCGGGTCCGAGAGCAATTTGATCGTCGCTTTTCCTCTAATGTAGTCCTTATCGTCTGGAGACAACATTTGAACGGCCGCACGGGCTTTACAGAGAGCTCGATGATCTCGTTTCGAGAGGCTGTTTGGTGACTTCATGACTCTGTATCGATCGATATTGACCGATAATTATAAGATGCAACGAGCTGTGGAAGTTATGTGGGTAGATGCGGCAACACTAGAACACTGTTCGGCAAGAAATGAGCGATGCTTTTGTTGTTGCTGTTTGCAAATTCTGATAAAGTTTACAAGGGAACCTCTTGTGAAAAGTGGCAAACGGTTTGCGCGAAAGAAGAATAGAGAAAATGTGCGTCTTACACAGAATTTGAGCACCAGCACTTTTTCGTAGCCCCCTCTTAATACACACTATGCACTATCATCCTAATCATCGCGCGCACGATCGCATGCCCAGCAGCCTTTTATCAATACTAGCCACAGTACTCATTACGAAGCTACCCCGTTCAAACTCGCACTCAAATACTGAAAAAGCGCAATCCAATCTTTAGTTTGCCATCTCATTCTATAGAGACTGCTTCGAGCGTGCACTTTCAGTATCTACAGTGCATTGATCACTGAACCATTCAATTTACATTACGCGGCAATACCATCTAAGGATGCTTTCAAGCTTCCAGTTGATCTGAGCCGCAAGTTGCTTTGCCAATCGACTGGCAGCGCGCCGCGTTTTATTTCGCCTTCCGGAGTTACTAAATCTTCTGTACACAAAACCTCTTGAAGTTCAGATGGACTCAAAGATGTCTCCAAGCGTCGCAGCACCATACTGTCGACTTGCCCTGTGATACAACACCGCTTAAAGATAGACCCCATAGCTGCAGTTCTCTCAGGACTGGGATCTAGCAAGTTGTTGAGTGCTGCCAGCATCGTGGCGTAGGTGACATGATTTGGTCGGCCATGCTCCGATGTTCGTTCGGATTCTTTGTAGGTAGCTAGGGCAATTTTTAAAGCGTCCTTTTTTTCTAACTCATCATCCAAACAGTAGGCGCAACTGTTAATCACGCCGGTGTAGCAATGTGTGTTGGGTGCGGCGCTGATTGCTCCCGAGTCGTGCATTTTTCTCATTTTTTCCAGAACCCGCCGAGCTCGTGGCGCCTTGCCAAAACAATGGGATTTACTCCAAGCGGAAATGACGGAAGAGTAAATATATTCATTTGGTTCAAGCCGTTTATCCATGGCTTCTTTATACAGACCCAACATCCAGTCCAGCAGTGCTTCGGCGCGTTCACCTGCATCAGGCTTTCCAGATTTCTGCCAGGCATCCAACACCATTGCGATCGTTTTAGCAGTAGGTTTGAGGTCATTGTGTCCATCTTGATATTGCTTGTACATTTGAAATAGCACTTTTTCGGCACGCTCGGCTTTGTCAGGATCCCCGGATCTTGTGATGGCATTGATCAAGCTTACGTAGCTAATTTTGTTGGGACGTGCGCTCTGATTTCCAGCTTCGTAGAGCTCTACCATTCGCCGAAAGAGTTCTTCTGAATTCGCAAGTCCTTTAGGTGACGTTGTCCTGGCCCAACTATTCAGAAGTAGAAAAGAAATGACAGATAATTAGCAAAAGAAAATGAATAATACATTCAACTAATCGACCAATCAAATTCAGGCCATCTTACCCGTTGATAACAGTCGAGAACGATACAACGTTGGGGCACATGTCAACATTTCCCTCCTCGTAAACATTAATCATGCGCTCCAAGAGTAGACCTGCGCGCTCGGGAATACCCGCCTTTACCCACGCATTTAGGGCTGTGTTAAAAGAAGTCAAATTTGGTTTTAACTTTTCATCCCCTTCCGCCAAGTATAGTTCTTGCATACGTCGTAGTATCGATTCTGCCTTTTCTGCAGCTTTTAGATCTCCCCGCTGGGCATAAGCTGCCATGACAGTAGTAAAGCTAATGGTATCAGCAAACCCCATGGTAATCATGCGTTCCAAATTCGCCTCGGCCCTTTCGGCGGACATTGGAGAAGAGCTATTTTTACAGGCCTTGAGGAGCGTGTTGTAGGCTATTTTGTTAGATAAATCATTCTTCTCCATCACTCGCAAGATTTCTTCGGCCTTCTTAGCATTGCCTTCGTTGGCGTATGCTTGCATTACGGAACAATACATGAATGCATCTGGCTTGATTCCCCTGTTGATAGCTTGATCAAAAACATCCAAAGCCAGGTCCGCTGCTTTTGGATCGTCACTTCGAACAATTGTAGTAATAACTGCAGTGTAAGTTCTTTTGCAAGGCTGTAGTGCAGGATCTTCTTTCGCTAGACCACGAAGCGCGTCTAGTATTTGGAGAGCTCGCTCGTGAGCTCCCTTTTCTCTGGAGTTTGCCCAGGCAGAAATCACGTTATTGTCGGAGTATAAATCCGGAGCAAACTCACTAGATCCCGTCTCCTTACACAAATCTACCATTTTCTTCAAGATTGCTTCTGCGCCTCTGCCGTCTCCGTCTCTCGCAAAAGCCAGCAACACGGCATTGTAATCATTGAATGTGGGCATTAGATTGTCACCTGCTTCCATTCGAGACAGAATTTCTCGAGCACGCAACGCATTGCCTTGCGCTGCGTACGCGTTGGCAACTGCACTGTACGTAACTTTCGTCGGTGCAACTAGTGGATTGGTCTTGGCGAGCTCTTCCATTCGTGTTAACCACTGTTCTGATTTCTCGCCGGCTTTGGGATGCCCTGACTTGCTCCAGGCGTTAACCAAGACTGTGTAGTCTTTAGCATTCAGAACTACCGGACTCTCCTTCTCGAACCTTTGAACTAATTTTTCCACATTTTGCGCTCCTTCGACGCTTTCCAGTTTCCCCGATTCAAACAATATTTCAAAAGCAGCTTCAGTTACATCTTGGGACAATGAACCAACTGGATAACTCTCTTCATCCAGCAATATGTCTGTAAACTTATCCAGATTCGAAAAAATCCGGCCACTCTCATCCTTGAGAGAATTTATCGACGCGTCCTGATCCAACTGATCTAAAGTCGCAGCATGTCGAGGTCGAAAAGTGCGTTGGTCTTTGTTGGATTTCGAGTGCAGTGGTATCCTGACGGTGCCAAGACGAGCTGGAACGAATGCTGATATTTCTGCCGTTGTAGCAGCCAGGAAAATCCCGAAAAGACTTGCTTTATAGACTTTCATTGTGGTTTTCTGTTTTCTTTGCAGTGGAGTAGATAGATACTACTAGTAGTAGCAATTACTCTAATAATTAATAGAGTAGAACATCCAAAAAAAGAAATAATAATGAACATTGGCTTCGTTGAACGATATCTTTGCTGGTCGGATGGAATAGGCTGACAGATGGAGGTGAACGTTTGAATCACGAAAATGACGTCACCACTTTATCTACAGAGTACAGTAGTACTAGACCACCACCAGTAGTAGTAGTAGTCTAGTAGTAGGTCGAAAGAATCATTGCTTGCGCAGACTACTACTGTAGCTAGTAGTAGACTCGACTAGTAGTAGGAGTGGCTGTTGGGGGCTAGCGTTGCTTTCTGTATCAGGTAGGTACTACCATTAGCCAACAAGGCAGAGCTGTCCAAAGTACCAGACACAATAACTCAGATAAATGATTCAATCCTCTGCATCATGACACAGCCAGAGCAACACCCGTCCTGAGCACTAAAGGAATGAAGAGTACAAAGTGCGAGGCAAAATAATTCATTACACTATGGTTACTCAGCAGTGCAAAAATGGCCTTGTGTAAAACTGGCTCTTGTCACGATTATAACGACAAATGATATGGTGGGCCGCACTGTGAAAAAAGGTGCAACTTTCAAACAATGAATCGAAATAAAAAGCGCTTCGACGTCGTTTTCAAATGACAGATTTCTTTTTTGGAAAATATGGGTCTTCAGCGGTAGTGAGGCGTCAACTAGTATCTTCTCGTAGCAGTGATAGCGTAACTATCAACTGCACCTTACATATGTACTTCCACCTTCATCATTGGATTACGCCAATCGTAGTCAGCAGCGGACAAGCGATCGCCAATTCCCTTGAAACCTCTGTGAACATGAACGTAGCCTTCCCCGTTTCCCGATCGAATATTTCCTGAACCTGACGGACACGCGGGACCCGGAATACTGGAGCAAAGTTCGTTGTTTACTTCCGTTCCCGCGTCATAGCCTAGAACATCTAATACCTGTCCAGGCGATAAGTAGACTCCGCTCAAAGCCACAAAGCAGTCATTAGTGTTGATGGCCATACTGGCAATGGAAATGTAGGGGTAGTTTCTCTCGTAGGGTACTGTGATATATAACACTTCTCCTCCGACATATGGGTTACCCATATCATGTACTTTCGCATACTTGACCCCAAAGGCGCCATCGTATTTCTCCAGCAGTGGCGAAGGATTACCTTCTTCTGCCAGGATCGCAAGTTCGTTGCTAGCTTCTTCGCCGAGGACAAAGAGAGGATCTGCATCTCGGTTGTGTAGGATGACTATAAAGCTGCTGAATGGCTGCTGATAAGTCAGATTGGTGATTTTAAGCGTGATTTCGTAACCTGACGGGCCAGAGGAAGACTTGCGGCTGGCTTCCTTGCCGCCCTTTCCACTGGATTTCTTCGAAGACGACTTGTCGGAAGAGGTATCATCTGAATAGCCTTTGCCCTTTAATCCTCTTTCCCCTTTTATTTGCGAGTTTTTGGCTGCTGCATCGATGATTAAGAGAAGGAGAAAAAGAATTGCCCTGGTGATCATGGTAAATGTTTGTGGTTGGAAAATGAAGGAACTGTTTCGAGTAGTACAGTAGTGGTGTGGTCCTTGCACTTCTCTGGTATCGTTGGATAAGGTAAAAGAACGACCAGAGACCACATTACTTTTGCGGGATGTGACCTTTCTGAGGAATTCAGTTACCCGGACTGCAGAGATCAAGCAACTTTTGGACAGATTCGTCTAATCTGGCCGAAATTGTGAGGAGAACAAAAAATTCATTGAAGAATATTTTTTTTAGAACCGCTCACTTTAACCCTACATGGGGATGAACGATATCCGTAACATTACTGCACAGTCCGCGGCTACCTGATGCTGTAGCAAAACCTCGCGCCGCCTGATAGTAGACTACTACTACTAGCTAGCTAGTGGTACTTTTGAGTGCTGCACTCGGAGTACTACTAGACGCGTTTATTGAAAACATAAATTTTAATTTGCAAATTACAATTTGCTCTTTGGAGGCTCTTGGTCCATTTCAACCAATGCTCTCATTTCAAGTAGAGATTCCTCCAACAGCTGGCAAACCTTTGTGCTCCACTCATGTTCCTTGCGCGAAGTTACATTGAACATGCAAAATCTTTTATGAACCGAATAGCTCAGTCCAAGACCATCGGGGACCACTTCTCCGAATCCCCAGTTTACAAAGAGAGGATGGGTCAAGTTGCTTGTGCTGACACGCCAGGTCTTACTCCTAACAAAGACTGGGTTAGAATAAAGTGCTGGTAAAGATTCACCTTCGCCAGCACACACTGATAGTCCCAAAAAGTGACGATCCACGCCTTCACCAGCCGCAGCTTTTCCCATGTATTTGACATGGGCCATGACTGCATCATTGAGCAATTCCAGTTTCTCTTTACGGATGCTTTCAATGTGTTCATCAAACTTAGGAACTTTGCCCATGGCTTTGCAAAAGGCAGCCGATTCGGGAGAGACGGAGCGAGTGGTTTCCGTACGGCCGTGCAAAAAAGATCGAGTTTGTGTTGCTTCGTATGTTCCTGCCTGTTTGCCCCACAGTCGGTACGTTGCCAGTTGCATCGCCATCTGAACAAAGGCATCTGGTGAGAACCCTGCCTTTTTGATAAAATCGCTGCCGTAACCCTGAAAACTTTGCACATCAATCGTGTGAGCCATGACGAACTCTGTAAATTCCTGTTTGGCTGCAGAGCAACGTGATGGAGCGACCAGAATTAAAATTAGATACCAACACATTGCCTGCAAATGATAATATTGTACATAAAACTAGGCGCACCTTTTTCCAACATTAGTTTCACAGTGCCATTTTCTGCTACTCCATCGATGGCTGATTCAAAAATGTTTTCAACGCCCCCATTAGCAGCACCATTATAGGAAGCGGAACCCTTGACTGCGTCCTGATGAGAGTGCTTTGCAACATGCTCCGCAAAACCGACCATTGGCATGCCATCCATCATGGTGTGCTCGCCTAGTAAACCTGCCTTTCCATTCTTGGTAACAATAATCTGAATCGACTTGTCAAACCATCGATTGCAGGGCTTGTTGTCGCGGTCTTTGGGATTCATTCCATGCAACAACAAATGAGAGCATTCTGAACGCGAAACGGGTTCTTCGTCATCCAAGCATAAGAGCATAGCACCAGCTTGGAGCTTCTCAAGGGCTTCTTCCATGGGCACTCCTCCCTCATCAATCAGTGCCTGGCGAGCATCGGCCCATTCGTCGCGATTGGCAGCTGTAAACCACCCCAATTCCATCCTTGGAAGGCTGTCATTAGCCGACTCCACACACTGTTGCAGACGTTCTTCCAACAGCTGCACAGGGACTACGTTTCCGTTCTCGTCCAGAAAGTCAACAGCAAAGAAATGACCCCCGCAAGAAACAATGGCATGCGTGTGGCGACTGGGATCATATATCGTATAAGAATCCTGTTCTCTACGTGGAATGCGACAAGCATGAAACATATATTTGAAAGCAGTCGAGCAAAGAGGCTTTTTCTGACGGCCTAACGTTTCAGCAGGCATGGTACCACTGCAGACACGGTACCTGTAGTCAGCCATGTGCCACAACATGGCAGCTCCACGACGAACTTGGACACTGCCATCTCCGACAAAGCTGGTAGGATCATCCTGAAGCTGGAAAAAATAAGATACATTAATAGGAGAACGATCTCTCACTTGAAGATAACCCAAAGTGTTCCACCAGTGCTGAAGCCAGGAACTGTTCGTTTTGGAATATTCTTCCTGGCGAACCAATAATCGCTGTTGGAGCCGTTCCGATTCTTGTTCAAAGGTAGCAACACAAGCTTTTAGAGATTCTGCTTCTTCTTCGGATTCTGCCAACGGCAAAGCAGTTGGCAAAAATCGCTCCAAGGTATCCGCTACCTTGGGGACAGGAAGACGTGGCAAATTCAGCTGGTGTTCGTAGAGTGGTTTGGAAGGATCCTCTAAAAACGCGTCTTGGCGATAGTCTCCGTGACAATCCCACTTGGAAACATCCCAGGGTTGCAAAGAGCGATCAAGACCAGTAGAGAAGGAAATGACACGAGCCTTATGAAAGCTTCGACCTCCCACGGCTTTCTTCGTTCCAAGGTTGATTCGTCCAGCACTGAGGGTTGTAGTATTTGCGGCGGCAATGCGAGGTGTCATTTTGCGGACTACAAATTGAGATAATCGTTGCATTCTCCGTTTCAACAGAAAATTTACTTTTAAGTTTGCAAGCGAATAAGTGAGATCAAAAAATAATGTTAATCTCCTTTACGAAAAGATAAGGCAGTACTAGCGAGACTAGTAGACTACTACTCGTGGTATTTTTAGTATTGCTGTTCTCATCATCAAAAATCAAAATAAATCATGTGACGGCTCGAAAGATCTGAAGCCAGTCCCGTAGATATATCCTCGAGTTCTGTTAGTCACTAATAGAAAAATATAAATACAAGGTTAATGAGAAACAATGTGATTTCCTCAGCATGTTTTCAAAATTATTAAATTAAAAGAGCTCGTTTTCCATTCGTGATTTGAGGCGACATCCTTGCTCGTCATGACACTTTCTTGAGGTGCCTCCAAAATGCTACTCTACTCCGTATAAAAGTCCTCGTAGATTATTGCTGTTTCAGGTCTACACGTAACAGTCGTTAGCAGTATTACCCACGAGGCACCACACTATGCGAGATACACAGCTAGTAATAGAGGTACCTGGATCGCCTGGCATCGTCCAATTATTTGCTGATAGTGCGCTGCCACTAACGAGGACGGAGACGAGTTTTGCATTCCTATGACATAAAACTAGTAGTACAGTAGTCGGGTGTGAACATTGCGACTAGTAGTTCCGGAGTGGTGAGACTCAATGAATTATGCGGCAAAGGAATGGATAATGGAAGTTTTCGTAGGTCCTCGTTGTACTCGAAATAGCTACTGGTACTATTGTAGCTACCAGCAATATTAATTCTCTCGAGGAAGTAGCTGTTTAGTTGGTAGAAGAATGAAGCATTCGTCTTGCTACAAACTAGATAGAATACTCGAGCATTGAGATTAGTCACCAAATTAGCAGCTACCCTAGACCTCTAGTAGAGACATACTCGTAGTACTTCGTGTTTTGTTCAAGTGAGCGAGCAGTAAATCTGAATTTTTTCGGGCTTTCAATAAAGGAGTACCACTTATTAATGGGCTGGTGATTATTACTCGTACTGAGTAGAATACTGCTACTACCTGGTAGTACTAGTCTACTACTACATCAGAGAAGAGCACCCTACGTATGGCAGAATTTCTCTGTAAGGGTTACAGAGATATCTGCCATGCCCGGGATATTTTACATAACACAAATCTTTTAGTTTCTCTAATATAGC
>Ga0100402_1002203_pt1 | contig 22033 bp, 21 predicted proteins | sample CryGeyme20150102_FD_80419 | JGI IMG/M metagenome (GOLD analysis project Ga0100402, IMG submission 80419) | Groundwater microbial communities from Crystal Geyser aquifers in Utah, USA - Crystal Geyser metaG 2015-0102 | ecosystem: Environmental > Aquatic > Deep subsurface > Groundwater | place...
CTCGGAACGGAGAAAAGGTCGGCCCTAGTAAATTGCCGAGTTTCTCCAAACCACCCTACCTAGCCAAACGTAGCCCTAGAGAGCTGGCATAGTCGAGAGAACGCGGTAGCGTTCGCTCGTGCGCAGCTCTGTTACCAGGTACCCTAAACCTAACCTATACCACCCGAATCTCGAGATTTTGAAGTTCTCAAGATTTTGGTGCTTAAACTCGAGATTTCCCTCGTCTCGAATTTGATGATAACAGCTCTACTACTTTATTATTATTTTTTGTGAACATACCCACCTACAAATAAAAATAAATCCGGAAATGTAATTATCGTGAATAGAGCTGCAGAAAAGAGAAGAAGGAATGAGTTGCTGTACATGATAGCCTTCCAACAGAAGTTTAGCGAAAGTACTGCATTTAGCTGCTTGATTGAACGCAACTTTGAACTGTAGAAAGCTTTACGCGTGTATATCTCAAAACGGCTTCTCAATATGCTTACCAATTTCTCTTCGTACTAGTAGAAGTAGTACTCAAAATAAGTTTTTGACATGTTCTATCCCAGGGCATTTTACCAAAAGTTACGGTACAAAAACAATTCGTTATGTTATAGGCAAACTCGTCCAAGCTTGCTGTTGAATAATATCACCAATTCTCCACTCATTTTCAGTCAGTAGTCAAGCTACACCTTTTTCTGCTTTAACATGTCACGCACGGCCAAAATGTCCCTTGTCTGTGTTTCTGCAAGAGCACTGCGGTGTTCCCGGTATTGTTCTTCAATAGTCATCGTTGTTTTGCGTTTCTTGGTGGTGTTTTCTTGTTGGACAGCTGGTGCCAGATCCACCTTGTCCTCATCATTCTGAATATTTTTATTGGCACATTTCTCGGCATCCATGGTATGCAATAGATTGCTGCCTTTGTCTTGCAATTCGGTAAACGATTGTTGGGCTTGCACCAGGGACTCAACAGCTTTTGGCAATTTCTCTACGGCAACTTCCTTCAGAGATGTTTGGGTCGTTTTCGCAAAGGCAGCAGCCTGGTCTAATTTATGGCAATAATTAAACCGTTCCTGTTGGAGTTTTCGGGCCTGTTCCAACTTAATGCGAAGGGATTTCATGTCCTCCTCCATGGCCGTTATCATGGCGTTCGATGGAATATCTTGCTGCGTTTTGACATTCATCCTGGAAGAAGCTTGATCAGCGTTGTTAGAGATTTCCACGACTGTCTCTGATCTAGTCCCGCTCTTCCTAGCTGTTGTTGTTTCCGTAGCACTCTTGACATTTTGACTCTTTTCAAAGGCCTCCACCACCCGCTTTCGAAAATGGGGCGTCCGATTGCTGACGGAAAAAATATTGCGGCCGGCATAAATCTCTACAATATCCACATTCCGAATATAGGCTTTGCGTAGCTTTTGTAGCATCTTTTGGTCTCGCGAAAGATAAGGTTGTTCTGCAGTGTCCGATTTTGTAGATTTGGTGGTGTTGGTGATGCTGTCTTCTGGTTCACCGGTGCTCCGTTCACTCATTAATGGTAAGGACGCCACTCCTTCCACTAGAGCCGCCTCGACGCGATCGCAGAATTCATTGGCTATTTTAGCGTTGGTGTCGCCGAAAAGAACTTGATCTTCTGATGCCATGGTCGAAAAAGTATTTAGTGACAGGTTTTGATATTATTGAAGTTTTGAGAGAAAGGAATTTGTTGGCTATTGTATTATTATTATTTACTCTATTATTTTCTGTTGTGTCATTGCTTTCTTGTTTTAACCCAAATAGTCCAAGAAATATTTCACTCATTAGAGTTTCAAGCTCAGGCAGGATTAAAAGCAAAATGAATCATCGAAACACGAAACGAATCCATTCCGGATCCTCCAAAAGCGAAAGCCTCCATAAAATAATAATCAAAAATAAGATTTCTGGGAGCTTCCTGAGATTTCTCGGCTTCGCCGGCAATTAAACCTGAGAAGTCTCTGACGATCTGACGATCAACAAAACTCAGATTCCCCCCATAAAATTGAAAGATACAAGATACAAAATTACAAATAAATAATAATTATTATAAGATGAGCTGCGACATTGGACTGTAAGTTATGTGTAGTGTTGTTTGCTGTTGCACCATGACTTTCAGCCGGCAAACTCCATGCATTTTTCCTGACCTCACTTGATTTGATCTCACCTCTTCCATCCCGAATCCCGATGCAGATACGGACTCGCCGTCATGGGGCAAAATTTTGCCCTCAACATGGCTGACCACGGATTCAAAGTGGCCGTTTGCAATCGCTCCCCCGAAAAGGTTGATACAACCGTCGAACGAGCGAAAGAGGAAGGAGATTTGCCTGTCGTTGGAAAAAAAGACGTGAAAGAATTTGTTATGGAAATTGCTAAACCCCGCAAGATTGTCATTCTGGTCCAGGCAGGAGCACCAGTCGATTCTACCATCGAAAAGCTCTCGGAATTTATGGAAGAAGGCGATGTAATTATTGATGGAGGTAACGAATGGTTCCCCAACAGTATCCGACGCGCCGAGGAATTGGAAAAGAAAAAGATTATGTTTGTGGGCATGGGAATCTCTGGCGGAGAGGAGGGAGCTCGCAATGGTCCCAGTCTCATGCCTGGTGGTCCCAAGGAAGCTTACGATTTGCTAGAACCAATCATTACCAAATGTGCTGCCCATGTTGATGGCGAAGCTTGCACGGGATACCTCGGACCCATTGGTGCAGGAAACTACGTCAAAATGGTCCACAATGGAATCGAATACAGTGATATGCAATTGATTAGCGAATGTTACGATATTCTTAAGGTGCGTTACATTTTATTCGTTGTTATTTTTTCTGCTTTTGGAAACTACAATCATTTATTTGTCACAAAACTATCCTTCCTTGACTGTGTTGAAAAATTTGTTGCTCTTCTTCGCACGAATATCATCGTATAAAAATATCTCACCCAAACTAAACCACCGCACTTTTAGAACGTCGCTGGTATGAGCAATCAGGAAATGGCCGATCTCTTTAGTGAATGGAACAAGGGAGAATTGGATTCCTTCCTAATCGAAATTACGGCCACGATCCTGTCCAAAAAAGATGACCTTACCGATGATGGATACGTCGTCGATAAGATTTTGGATAAAACTGGAATGAAGGGAACAGGTCGATGGACCGTCCAGGAAGCAGCTGAGCAGAGTGTTGCAGCCCCCTCTATTTCAGCGGCTCTTGAGAGTCGTTACATGTCGGGTCGCAAAGAGGAGCGTGAAGCTGCGTCAAAGGTCTTACAAGGACCCACCGATTTGCCTCCTGTCGATAAGGATCAGCTAGTGGCCGATTTGAAGAAGGCCTTGTATGCTGCCAAGGTCGCATCCTACGCACAGGGCTTGGGAATCATCAAGGCGGCTTCAAAGAAAAATGATTGGAACGTGGATCTTTCTCTATGTTCGCGGATGTGGCGTGGAGGTTGCATTATCCGCGCTCAACTACTTAACAAAATTTCGGCGGCTCTCGATCGCGATCCCAACTTGACCAATCTTCTAGTAGATCCGAACTTTGCGCAAGAGATCAACGACCGTCATATGGCTTGGCGTCGCGTCGTTTCTGTCGGTGTGGCTAGTGGCATTGCAACTCCAGCTCTCTCCGCCTCCTTAGGATACTACGATCAATACCGTCGTGCTCGTCTGCCGGCGAATTTGATTCAAGGCCAACGTGATTTTTTTGGTGGGCACACCTACGAACGCACGGACCGCAAAGGAACTTTCCACTGCTTGTGGGATGATACCCACAAGGACATTGGCGATGTCACTGGTCGTACGGCTGGTGAACTCTAGACTTTGTTTGCTGGAACAGTAAAAGTGCAATGTGAATCGGATCCACAAGAGGACATACTGTAGCCATTTCCTACATGTTTAATCTATGTCTACTTACTCATGGACATCTACTACTAGCTTCCAAGTTCATGCTTGGAACTTGGAAAGGTACTTCAGCGAGCTTTTGTTCGAGGATTACTCTTGACCATATATTCTGATCGTTCATAAGGACCATTTTCCTTTTCCCAAGCCTCGCATTCATCGGAAAATTCGTTCATTTCACACGGGTTGATAGCTCCATATTGTTGACCACCTGGGAAACTGATCAATCGCAGACTTTCGAATTTCAGATCTCCGATTCCATTTTCGTACTGCGATACGTCGCGTTCTTTTGGGATCGCCGCGATGAACTCGAATCGAGTTTTCTTGTCTTTGGTAGTGACTGACTCAATCATGGCAAACTGACCAGCATCTGTACTCATATCAGGGTTGTTGGCAAGGACGGACTCTTCGCTATCACCATATGTAATAAATCCGTAGACTCCCACTTTTTCCATATCCTTAGGAGGGCTTTCTGCCAAATCGACGTCTACCGTGACGCACAACCCTTGCATACCCTGCATGGCTTTTTCACCGGGAATCGGGCGGTCCTGCAAAGGTACAACAGTAAAGGATACATAAGTATCGAGCAAAGACGGAGCCAGGGCATGAACGATCTATCGACGTAGGCAGTTCTTACCGGAGGGCACTTTACCGCTTTGTATTTTGGGTTTTTCAGGTCAATTTTAACTGGTCCAATGGCATGTGCGATCTCTGGAGGTGGCGACGCCAAGGCTAGTCCAGCGATTGCTGACGACGCCAAAAATGCCCGACGAGTTGAGAAGGATTGGTTGTCATTCGTAACCGATGTGTCGCAGATATTTGTTGGACTTTGCTGTCGTGGTGCATTATTGTTGCCACTAAAGGCCGAGGCTGTTGTGGACGCCATCAATAAGACGACAGCACAGATGCTTGCATGAATCATGCTAAGGGTGTATAGTTCCTCTTTTGAGTGTGAGAAGTGATGTGTGTATCTTTGGTCGAGATGAGAAATAATAATAAGAAATGAATCATCAGCGTTGATTGCTACTCGTACTTACCAAAAAAATTCCCGGAAATAAAGGAAATCAACAAGTGTATCTTTTGAGACTAATCTGACGTCACACAGGATCATAATAATATTGTGTGCTTTCAACACCCTCAACAACAATAATGGAAAAATGAAGCAGGAACACTAATCGAAAGTTAAGCAGCAGGCATTTTACGAATACTTTCTTTTTATTTAAATTCTATCATTAGTTGAGCTCATGTACCCTTAGAGCTGACAGACAGTGCCTAGCTAAATGAAAAAGAGCAAGCAGAAACAAAAAATGTGTGCTGCCAAAGCAGCTGCCTGGCTGCTGGGCTGCCTGAGGAGCTTATTGCTTGCTTGCCTACCTGAGCAGGCAAAGCCACCACTGAAAAGGTGCAAAGAGAATTCTTGGATGGATTACGGTCCAGTCCAAAGACATATAAATACTTGATATGAATAGCTTCAATGAGTTGGGATGTATGGGGGGCAGGGGTGTGCTTGTTTGCAATGTGTTGTTTCAAGCAAAACAATATAAAGTGTTTGTATATATCTTTTACAGGCATCTGTACCAACAGCAGTGTCCACTTGGTCTAGGGGTATGATTCTTCTTTAGGGTGGAAGAGGTCCCGAGTTCGATTCTCGGAGTGGACCGCTGATTTTTATCTTTTATAGACAGTAATGCTAACAGCAGCGTCCACTTGGTCTAGGGGTATGATTCTTCTTTAGGGTGGAAGAGGTCCCGAGTTCGATTCTCGGAGTGGACCTTTGTTTGATTATTTTTGCTTGAACTTTGTTTGATTATTTTTGCTTGAAACTATGTTAACCACATTTTTTTGCATGCAGGAACAGTTTGGGAACTCGGCAAGTCTTGAATAGCTACAGTGTATCAGGTCGAACTATATTAGTAACACTTGTAGGACGTGCTGCTCTTAGTTTGCCAACTTTTTCATTGGATAATGTACGCGTCCGACAGATGGGTTATAGAAAAGTTCTCTCTCCTGAGTACCAGGTAATTGAGGAAGTAATTTGAAGATCGATTTACTGTCAGAAGCACTGTCGTGGACAGAGTTCCTTTGGTTTTCCCGCTCCGCTTCATAGACGAGCGGGCATCGTGCAGTATCCGCTGAGATTTATATCACTATCAACCTTATGTTCTTTCAAAATGACGTACAGTACTCTTCATTGATATCATAGAAGTCATTGTCTTACTTTTGTTTCTTGTGCTTCTGTGCATAAAGGGCCTCAGGTTCATTTAATCTTCAATGTTCAAAGCATTGCGGAATCGTACTATTCGATTTGATTTATGTGCAAAGCGTCATCGTCGTACTCTGGCAAGTTCTAACTCAAGCGGCGTACTCTGGCAAGTTCTACCTCAGGCGGCGACTCGTTCTGATGCTTGTCTTCCAGTCTGTCTTTCGTGAAAAGGCTGTAACCATGACTGCCAAGAAAATGGCGCTGTTCCTTGAATGGCTACCCCAATGAACAAATCGCGCTGGTAGAGTCATTTTCAATGACTTGCTATTTGCTCTGAGAGACGTTAAGTTGAGACTGCACAGATCAATCTTCTCGAAGCTTCAGCCAGAGACTCGTGCTTTGATTTTCCATCATGACTGAATTGGAAGTTGCAAGTAAAAAAAAATGTATGTATGTTGTATGTATGTACTACTCTAGTAGCTAGAGTAGACCATGTGAAGAATTATTTATTTCGGATGAAGCGAGTCATACCCCAGTAGAGTTAATGTTAAACTACGTAATTACTACAGTATCTCAAACGTATCTATCATTTCAGGCCACACGTAAATAATAATAATGGTCCACTCATCTTGACTTAGTCAAATAATAATAATCTGACTTCGAGCAAACATTCATTTCTCTGCTGCTTTCCCTAAACTTGGCAAAATCTTATATTCTAGCTAGCTACAGAAACAAACCCAATACATCAACTAACAAAAATACTTTCAGTCATCATGATTTATCGCTGTCTTGCCCTTTTCGCGGTGGTGGCAAGTTCATTCGATGCTGTGTCTGCATTCACCACAGCTTTTACTACCAATACTGCTACCACGACTGCATTTCGAACAACGAGTGCACCCAACGCTGCGTCTTTTGCTCCGTCAATTACCGCCAAGTCATTCCTACTGTTTAGTGACGCCATGGATGGAGCAGCCGTCGAAGATTCGGCGACCAGAAGTGCTGATGAGGCTGCAAGTGAAGCAGACGAGGGTGCCATTGAGGAGGAGTCTGCAAGTGAAGCAGACAAGGGTGCCACTGAGGAGTCTGCAAGTGACGACGAGGCACCCAAAGTTAACCCTGATCGTAAACGACACACTATTTTCGTCGGCAACCTTCCCTTTGGTGAGTCTACGATGATAATTGGATGATTCCTGATGCACTGCCGGGCGCCTTCGTTTTGCATACTTTATGGTTCTCACCTGTCAGTATAACCAATACATGAAATCTTCCAGATGCGACGAATTCTCAACTGAGAGAACTATTTGGCGAACAGGGAACTGTGGAGCTCGTCAGTATTCCAAGGGATAGAGAGACTGGTACCTCGAGGGGGTTTGCCTTTGTGGACATGAGCTCTGAAGAAGAAGTACAAAAGGCGGTAAAAAGTCTTCATGAAACCAATTACAATGGACGATTGCTGAGAGTACAACCATCTCTACCTAAGGAGGAAGCCCGAAAGCAAGATAAAAAGACAGGTGCGTAATTTTTTCGTGTTTGCGAGCTGAAGGCTTTGGACCTCACGAACGATTATTCATGTACGCAAACTAAATTTTGTTACGGTTTCAATCCAAACCAAACCAAAAATGCAAATCAAAACATGAAAAATCGTCAAACCACCCTACAATTGACTATCAATATTTCTGTATCAAATAGATGAGGGAACTCAAAAGATTTATGTAGGAAATCTCAGTTTTGACTCGACAAAAGACGATATTTTGGAGTTTTACTCGCAATTTGGCGATGTCAAGGAGGTGTATCTTCCCGTGAATGCCGAGACTGGAACTCCTCGGGGATTTGCTTTTGTTACCTTGGATGAAAAGGATGCCCAGCAGGCTATTGAGAAGACCAACGGAGTTGAGTATATGGGTCGGACACTAGCAGTAAGCCTGCCATTGCCAAGGGGTGAAAAGATTATTCGCAAACCACGAGAGCGTAAGTGGATCGTTGTTGTCGATGGTGTTGATTACTTTTTGGGTGCCTTGCAAATTTCTGGATTACTTATCATTCCCCAAACGCTGTCAACATGACCAACAATTTGACCTATAGCCCGACAAAAGCTCTACATTGGCAACCTTTCCTTCTACACTGTGGCAGATACCGTTCGCGAATTGTTTGAAGAGTTTGGTACTGTGCACGACTGCTACCTTCCCGAGGATCCCGAGCATGGAGGTTCGCGTGGATTCGGCTTTGTTACTTTGGACAAAGAAGTGTCACAAGCTGCCATCGATGGAACTGACGGTATCGAATTGGACGGAAGAATCATTCAAGTCAACGAGGCCCAACCAAAGGGCCAAACTAAATCGTATCAAGACGAGAATGACGAACGCGACTGGTCCGATGACGATTCTGGTCTTTGACTTTAGCTGCCATGACCAAAAGTTACTTAAAATATCATTATTCAATCTTTACACTGTATCTGAAAAGCCATGTTACCGCAAGACGAAGACTTACTTACTGCACTCCCATATCCACGGGAAGTTTCTTAACAAGGCGTTCTGCAAATCCATTCATTATCTTGGCTACTGGAGAAGCCGGATACTTGTCGACGAAACATTCGCCTTTTTCGCAACACTTTAACAGAGTGTTGTCTAGTGGCAAGTTGCCCCAGTACGGCACAGAATAATGTGTGGCCATGTCAGCAGCACCCGAGTGATCGTTGGTGCGAAACAAAGGCGAAGTCGCAACCACGTCCAGTAAAGAAGGACACTTTTCCTTCAATTCTTTCAAAACACGTTCTGTGGCATCGTGACCCTGTGAATCTATGTATTTCATTTCCGAGAGAGAAGTCTGCATGGATCCCATATTTTCAATGATTCCCAGGACTGGAACCTTGGTCTTTTGGCAAAAGTTTAGCTCTTTTCGGACGTCAGCTGTAAAATCGTAACAAAGAACTTGTGAGATCATGTACATTTCCAGGAATCTTTCCTTCATAAATACATTCAGTCATTCCGATCAGCAGCAGCAGCAAAATGATACGTACAAAGTGACACTTCTTCTGGGGTCGTGACAACCACCGCTCCAGAAACGGCTCCAGCCTTTTGCAGATACTGAACTGTCGAAATATGCTCATCACTTGTTCCGGGTGGCGTATCGACAATCAAGTAGTCGAGTCCATCCGTATCTCCGGTCCAATCAACCTCTGTCAGGAATTGCTGAATGAGGGCGTTCTTCCTGGGTCCTCTCCACACGACTGCGGCATTATTGTTTTCTAACAAAAATGAGATGGACATGACAGCCAAATTACTGGTAGCGTAAACGGGCGTCCAAGCTCCCGATCCCGATCGATGGACTTCGGCAGTCGCATAGGCATCTCCTAGAACCATACGGGGAGCCGAAGGTCCACATAGATCGACATCCAACAATCCTACGGCAAATCCTTGGCTGGCCAGAGTGTGAGATAATTGGGCAGCAACGGTCGACTTTCCAACACCGCCTTTCCCGGATAACACCAGGATGACATGAGACACGTTATGAAGTGATGCTTTGAGATCCTCGGCTTCTTTCTGTGCCTTGGCTTTGGCTTCTGGTGAATTAAAGGCCCCAGACGAACACGCCGACTTATTTGGACAGCCTTCGCAAGCGGAGCTCTTTCCAGCTGTCTCAGAGGCTGGTCCAACACATTCAGAATTGGCATTGGCGGGTGGAGCGTCGGCCATATTTACGGTTTAGTTGTGGTATTTTGATTTTTCTGTCGTATTTTGTATTGTAGTACTGATTTGTGATTGCTTTGTTTGGTTGCTGTTGGGTACTAAAACTCTCGTAGACATTCATCAGTGCTTTTCTCTATTTTCCGTCTCCATCCATCTGCTGTCTGTTTGGGTTTTCGGCTTCTCATCAAATGATATCGTCCATTAGAGATCAGGTTACAGTCGCCTCAGCTCAGCCACTAAAAATCCTGGACAATTCGAAGCAAACAACAGAAAAGCGTAAGAGTGTGCAATTTTCGTTTTTCTTTTCTCATCAGAAAAACAAGTAGAATTCTGTGGCAACATTAAATTGAAAACAACAAAATGTCAAGCTCGGCAGCAATAGCAGCAGCAGCAGCAACGCCCGAAGTAGAAGAGGCGAAGCTCAGCTCAGAAGAAGCGGCAGACGAAGAAGAAGAAGTAAAAGAATTCGAAGAGGATTTCCAGCAGCAAGACAGTAATGGTGTGTCTGAGCCCGCGTTAGCAACCGCACTGCCCATGACATCCCCAACGCTATCGAAATCTTGGTCCATTGCCTCGGCTCATGTTCCAATTTATACGGGTGGAAATGTTGTCCCTTGTCATATGCATCCCGACGACGGTCACGTTCGTGTTATTAACGATGAAACCAGCGTCCACAAATTGGCTCAACCACAACAAACATCCATTCCTTGCTTGTTGTTGCCTGTCAATGGGGATGTTGCCGTGGTTGATGCTCAACGCGGGGTCAAACTGGGGTCAGTACGGTCTGGATCAAACCAAGCAATGATACACAGTAACCGCGGCGAAGAAGACGATGATGGCATTGATGCCGATGCCATTACGGCGTATGCCTTGGCGGCCAACGAAAAAGTCCTGATTACTTGCACGCAAAATCAATTACTTCGACAATATACCTGTCATGCTGTGACAACCAAGACAGACCACGACGATGAAATGGAAGAAGATGAAAAAAACGACACTGGCAAACCTTCCGGAATTTCCGCCACCTCCTGGGTTTCGGTCGAACTGGTCAAGACGTGGGGTCGCTCGGGACACTCCCTGCCCGTCACTCTCATGGAATTTCACAGTTCTGGCGTCTTTTTGGCCACGGCGAGTGTGGATGGAACCGTGCGTATCTGGGATGTCCGAGCGGAACATACGACTCACATTTTTCGACCCCTGGCAGGAGGTTCCGGTGGTGGCAGTGGACGTTTGAGTGTGACTGCCGTGCAGTGGTTGCATGACTCCACGCATTTAGTGATTGCCATTGGGCGAGACGATGGTAGCATTGTCATTCATGATTTGCGAGATCTAGATATGAATAATGTTGTAGTATTGCGTGATCATTTGAGTGCCGTTACATGTATGGACTGGTGGTGCAGTGATGGAACTCACGCTGACAATAGCCTCCCGGTGGATGCCAACATGAGCTATCCTTCCATGTTTGTCACAGCAAGTCGTGATGCCGTTTTAAACTTTTGGTCCATTGAACACAACAGCAAACAAACGAAATTTCACAAGGGAAGGCAACCCAAAAAATCAACGATCGAAATCAGTACTCATGTTTATAAAAGACACCAGACCATCCCACTCTACGAACAAGTGGAAGGAATGGTGTTAATTCCAAACTTGGATGAAAGCAATGCTGTAATGGTCGCCACTGCAGGAAGCAAGGGAATCGTGCGCTTGTGGAAGGCGTACCAAGCTGATGATGGTGATATATCCGAACCAGCCTTAATATCGGAACAACCAGCGTCGCAAGCCTACGGCGAAGCCCGTGGAGGGTACCTCGATTTGGCCTATACCAGAGGCAATTACTCAACCAGCATGAGTGGACAACACGATCAACTCATTGTGGCAGATGCTGAGCACTGCTTGTCGTTGCTGTCTCTGGACCGATCGGCGGAAAAGGCGCTGGAAACCGAGCGGACGCTTGTAGGTTTCAACGACGAAGTATTGGACCTAAAGGTTATTCCGTCGTTGGAACATACAGCTGAGCATTCTAGTATTGTTGTTGCTACCAATAGTGCTCAAGTGCGCATTTTTGATCTGGACAACTTTTCATGCCATGTCTTGGATGGACATTCTGCAACAGTGCTTTGCGTCGATGTCAGTCCCTGTGGAAGGTATATAGCCACCAGCGGCAAGGACAAGAAAATGTGCATTTGGCATACAGAGAGTCACAAGTGCGTGGCAACCGCCGTAGGCCATACAGAAGCCATTGGGGCAAACGCGCTTTCAAAAAAAGTAGGCCGATACGATGTACATGGCAAGGCAGCGAAGAATGGGGGTGGCGCATTTGCTGTGACTGTCAGTCTCGATCGCACCCTTAAACGATGGAACCTTCCAGGGAGTGTAGATCTTGACTCGTGTGCGTACTCCCAAGATGCTGAACAACTGTCTCTACATGCTTTTGTAAGCGTAAGGGCGCACGACAAAGATATCAACGTTGTTTCCATCGCGCCCAATGATTCCATTATTGCCACAGGGTCCCAAGACAAAACAGTCAAGCTTTGGCGTACCACCGATCTCAGGCTGTTGGGAACATTAAAGGGACATCGGCGCGGTGTTTGGGACTGTCAATTCTCACCCTTTGATCGAGTTGTTGCGACTGGTAGTGGAGACCGAAGCATTCGACTTTGGTCCTTGAGCGACTTTAGCTGTGTCAGAACATTTCAGGGTCATATGGCCAGTGTACTAAGAGTCCGCTTCCTAAATGGAGGTCTACAAGTAAGTAACTATGCTGTATGGCTTTGCATATTTTTCTTTGCTTTACAGCAAAGCCTTACATGCTTTCTATTTATTTTGCGCCGCAGTTGGTATCCTCAGGTGCAGATGGATTAGTCAAAGTGTGGACTATTCGAAACAATGAATGCGAGACTACCTTGGATGGCCACTTGGACAAAGTTTGGGCTTTGGATGTGGCACCAGTAGGCACCACTATGATTACGGGTGGTGCCGATTCCCAGCTACTGGTCTGGAATGATACAACAGCCGAAGCGGAGGACGCAAAGCGCGCCGAGCGAGAAGAGGCCATTCTAATGGATCAGCGTTTGACAAATCACTTACGTCACAAGGAGTTTTCTCAGGCATTAAACATTGCGCTGAGTTTGGACAAGCCGCGTCTAGCCTTGAAGGTATTGACTGCAATTATTGAAACTGATGTAAAAGAGGGTCGCAACCCCATCACTTCTTTACGGGAGTACATCCCAAAGTGGTCAATGGAACGATTGGGTCAGGTCCTGGGTTATTGCAGAGAATGGAATACCAGGGCTCGCAATTGTGATGTTGCCATGTTAGTGATTCGAGCTATTGTTTCGGTATTGCCGGCTGAGAAATTGGCGGGTAGCGATGGGGTGCCGGAGATTCTTGCAGGTGTCACGCCTTATGCAGAACGTCACTTTGAGCGACTGGACAGATTATTTTCGAGTTCCTATCTATTGGACTTTGCTCTCTTCTCCATGGGGAGTCTAGATGATGCAACTGCCGACCATGCTGATTTTACAACATGGGAAACTCAAAGTAAGCTGCTGTTGCCTCCAGAGCACGTCGATGGAATTGTCGGAGCTATAATTCGAGACAGAGGGCAGAGTAAGAACGTATCAGACGACGACGATGATGACATGTCTACAGTTGGAGATAGTGATTCTGATGACGAGATAGTGGATCAACAAAAGCAAGATGTATCATCGTCGTCCTCGTCTGACAGCAGTTACTCGAGCGCAGGTGAAGCGGCCGAAGAAAAGGTAGAAGCGACGAAAGACAGTGCTAACGACAGAGATAGCAGCAGCTCTGATGAATCTTAAATACTTGTTTTGTCACAATTTTGTGTGTGACTGTAGGCAGCTTTATTTGTACTAACCTGCCTTTTGAAGATATATTTATACGCAGCTCCATTAAACATTTTGAGAAATCTTCAGCCCGTCGCACCACGTTCAAGAGCAGGACCTGCAAATAAACCAGTTGCAGGACCCCAATCATTACATAGAATCCACAAATAGTGACTGCTTGCTCTGCATTCAAGCTGACTTGGTATCCGCCTGCAAAAGAGCAGTGCGGATATCATCCGCAGACGTCCGAGAACTAGGTACAAATGTGGTACGGCAATGTCCACTTGAACCCACATCTCGAATCATATCGAAGTACTGTGTCAATAAGAGCAAGTCCATGACATCCTTGGTGTTGGAACCCGACACATTTTCATTGAAATTGACAATCGAAGTACGCAATCCATCGATAATTGCCTTTCGCTGTTTGGCAACACCAACTCCCGCCAAGTACTTGGCGTTGGCCTCTGCTTCTGCACGCTTGACTTCCAGAATCTTTTCTCCCTCGGCACGTTCTGCCACGGCAAACTTCAAGCGCTTGGAGCTATTGATTTCATTCATGGCATTTTTCACTTTTATGTCGGGATCTAGATCCGTAATCAAAGCTTGAACGATCGAGTAGCCGTATCCAGTCATGACATTGGCAAGGGCATTCTTTACAGCCAACGCAAGTTCTTCCTTTGATTCAAAGACGGCGTCCAATTCCAACGTAGGAAGCTGTGAACGCATCACTGTTTCGCATAGTAATTATGATGGAATGTTTTTTGTACGTAAAGGAATGAGAGTCTGGTTCGGGACTTTTCATACATGACCAAAACAAAAACAAATTGTCAGCTATAGGGGCTGCTTACCATCATAGACGTGGGCTGTAATCTGCTGTCGGGGATTCGTAAGTTCATAGAAAGCCTCAGTCACTGCCCCAACAAGAAAATGTAAAACTTGGTGTCAGAATTCACTTTTTCATTGATGCTTCCACGATACCACAACATCAATTGGCGCGCGATAATTACCTTTCTCGGCTAGGATACAATACTGAACCGAAACCTGAGCCGTGAGAAATACATTGTCCAAAGTCTTGGTTTCGACGCTGCAGAAAGGTTTGAGATAGTGTGTGTTTTCAAAAATTCCATTTATAAAAATGAATGAGTGAGACTGACTTTGTTTCTGTAGACATGATGGATGGTAGATTGTGCTACTTTACGCACCGTACGTTCAACTCTTGAACACGAAACGTTAGTGTTCCAACGAGAACATCCATGGGGGCGAAAATACAGTGGCATCCAGCTTTGGCCTGACGATCATATTTCCCCCAGCGTTCAATGATACCAACCTCGGAAGTTGAAATAGTAAAACACACGGGAAAGCACATGGTTCTTTATTTCGTAGGTTGATTGCTTACAGAGTAGAGTAGTTGTTTGTGGATCCGTGTATGATGCAATCAATAGCTTCTCAAGGGTCAACCTGAGTTGTACTTTTTAATATGTTGTTCGCCTGTTGCCTGTTTTGCTTCGCTCTGATCAGGTCGTGCTTGTCGTTCGTTGCCGCGTTGTTGAGAGAAGGGGTTGACAGGATGACGACAGGAAAGATCTAGAAAATTCTAATCCGAAAGTTAGGGTTAGAATTACAAATTGTCACCACAAAAATAACAAAAAATAAACTGAAAATCACATTAATATCATTTAAAGTTACGGTAACAGAGCTACCTGGTACAGTAGACTACTAGACACTAGACTATTAGTAGTAGTTTGGAACATTTCAAAGGACTCAAACATCCAGAGTGGTCTGTCTTTTCATTATTATTTGTGAATCATACCTGAAACAATAAAATCACCAAATCTTTTTCAGGCCGTCCTCCAGCCTCCAGCATATTTCCTTCTTCCTCGCATTGAATCGTAGCTGCAAGTGTAAAGCGTACTAAACAGCAATATACCGTAATACAGTACAGCAGAGGGACAGCACCAACATACATTCAATAACTCAATCTAGAAACTCTACACACAATTCACGTTCTTATGAGCGACCACAAGAAACGCAAAAAAAGCCGCAAACACGATGATCATTACGATGACAAGCCTAAATCGTCGCTGGTAGATTACTCCAAAGTCTCGGCGAGACCTGATGGAGCTCCTCTTCGAAGATCAGGTCCCGCAGAAGCTCCTTCGGTTAGCACTGGACCACAGCTACCACCAGTAGGTGGCGCAGCAGCAGCTCCTCCGAAAATGTCGGCCCAAATGGAAGCCGTCGTACGATTGATGGCTGGAGTCGAAGAGCGAACAATTGCTCAGAAATTGGCCGATTCGAATCGACCCACCTGGGAACAATACAAAAAAGACAACGAAGATCGACTAAACTTAGACGGTAAGTGATATCCTCCGTGTTCAATTTGTTCCCCGTTGTATGTTGTGCGTACTCGCGGTATTTACCTCAAACTATTTGATTATTTGTTTTCGCTCAGGTTTGGATCAAAAAAAGATGGACGAATATAGAAGGGAATTGGATGCCGAACGGGATAAAATTCTAGCGAGGGGCACCAATCACGCGAAGAAGAAAAAGAAACGCAAAGATGACGACGACAGCAGCAGTAGCAGTATAAGTGGTGGCGGCCGACACCGAAAGAAACACCGAAAGAAAAAAGATCGCAAGCGTCGCAAACACAAACGAGACCATTCGGACGATAGTGACAGTGATTCATCGGATGATGAACGAGATCGTAAGCGAAAAAAGAAATCCAAAAAGAAGAAGAGCTCGAAAAAAGACGGGAATGATAGTGGGGACGAGAGTGACGGAAGTCATTATCGTTTAAGCAAATTCTTCAATGGTGCATCCGATTCTGATTGATGAGGATACATGGGCAAGCGATTCCGTCGTGCATTGTGTCACCAAAGCTTAATTTATTAGAGTACTCGTTCACTGTCTGCGCTGTTGAAGACTTCAGTAAAAATCAAGTCTGGTTCCTTCAGAGTAGCATCCATCTACCCACAAGAAGTATCCAGAGGAACATTTCGGCATACGAGTGTGCGACCAATTGTAGTACCGATAATTGTAGTATCTTCATTCTGCAAGAGATGGCATTTGATCATTCATCAAACAGTCAAAAACCAAAGATCACATGCCCTTTGGACACAAAATTCAAAGGCGACCATTATATTAATTACGTTGTTTCATAAAATGGGCAAACCAGCGTTCAATCCACTTCGCGACTTGCTATCGGGCGTAATAATGGCCGCAACATCTGTGCCACAGTTGATTGCTTACGCCGAAACGGTCGGATACGCTGGATACCGAGGTTTGCAAACTGCGGGGCCGCCGCTATTTGCCTGGGGTCTTACGACCGGATCGCCTTTCATGTCATGCGGTGTCACGAGCATCACAGCCCTCATGGCCAAGTCCGACCTGGACGGAGAGGCTTATGCTGCGGAGCACGGTGAAGAGGAGTACGTCAGGCTAGTCGCAGCTTACTCGCTGGCAGTGGGCGTTGCATCGATTGGATTGGCACTAGTCGGCTTTGGGAAACTCGCGAAATCCGTGCCAAAGCCTGTACGCACCGGATTCAAGTGGGGATGCTCTGCAGGGGTCTTGCTTTCGGCGATACCCAATGGATTGTTCCTCAATGGAACTGGAGAGCTCAAAAGCAAGGCATTGCAAGTGGATCTGGTAGCGCAAGTGGCAGAATACAAGGCGCTTTTACCTGGAGCGTACGCGACGTCAAATACTATTTTTGCTTTATCACACCCGCATGAGTGGGGCGTGGAGTCTGCAGCTCTTTTCTCCATTGGAACGGCGTTTGTTATGCAAGCAAAGCGCTTTCTTCCTTCATTTCTCCCACCAGGAACTGAAGTCATTCTCGTTACGGCCCTGGCAACAATCTACAGTGTCCAGGCAAACTACCAAGGCGCAGTCGTAGGTGAAATTCCACAAACCGACCCGAATGCTGGATTTTCCTTCTTGGACGGAAAGATTCGCATTCCAGTGGAAATGCTGGACGTCAAAGCCTTAGTAACAGATGTTCCACTTGTGGAGCAATTTGGAAGCTACGCTATGCTTGCAGTGTCTGCTACATTATTTGCGGCAGTCAATTTTCTCTCTATTATGGGCATTGCCTCTGGTTTTGAAACAGAAAATGGAATTCCATGGTCCGCAGAAAGAGAATGTATTGCCCAGGGTGTGGCTTGCGGAGTTGCCGCCGCCGTCGGTTCTGCTCCCGTTAGTGGCAGTATGAGCCGATCACTTGTATCGGTAAGTTCAATATTCTAATTTGCATCGATTCCATTGCCACCATTGCCAATGTTTCAATAATTTTAAATTTTTCGTTGTGTGCCAAGAGGATGACCGGTACAACATCTCAGCTATCCGCCATAATCACTGCACTTTGCTGGATTTATTTATTACCCTATATGAGCATCATGTCACCAACGCCAAAAGCTGCGTTAAGTGCTGTAATTGTCAGTGCCGTATTAAAATCAGTCGTCTTGCCGAGGACTCTCAATGAATTGGCTGGTGTGGATTTTGTCGTGGGATGGGGTACCGGCATAGCCACAGCCTTGAGTAGCCCTACACAAGGTTTTGGTGCTGGGCTTTTACTCTATTTTGCAACAAGCACCTTCCGATCTACACCGAAACAAAAGAATCAATAATTGAACTTTGCTCTGGTATTCCACCCATTGGATTGAGCGCTAAACTTTAGTTACGAGTGTCGTTTACTCGTGGTATTTTAGTCCCATCGTAGGAAGCATGCCACCGTTGACCGTATTCGGCGATGACTCTTCTTTGCAAATTGTTGAGTTGTTTAGTGAATCACCATCTCTTGTGGAATTCTTTTTTGTCCAAGCAAAGCCCTTTCGATCCACGACTACTTCCAGAAAATCAAAGGCGGAAATCACGCGCGTGCTCTCGCCGACCACCTGTTCTGCTGCTTGACAGGGTAGTTGTGACTCACTGTCCAACCTGCCCGAAATATGGTTTAGCACGAGAAGACTGGCATCCGCATACTTGGCCAAAGCTCCTGCCATAGATGATGTTGAGTGTCCTCGGCGGACACAATGTTCCTTGTCTTCTTCCGCCAGCGTGGCTTCGTGAACGAGGACATCCGCGCCTCGACACAATGATGCCATGGGAGGTGGTATCCCACATGCATCGCCCAAAATTGCCAACTTTCGTCCTTTAAACGGATTTTCAAACAGCACTTCTTCGGGATGAACTTCTCGGCTCTCATCGTCGCTCATAACAGAAAACCCATTTTTCAACGTGGTATATTTTTCACCTGGCTCCACACCAGCTGCTTTGGCACGTGCGGGGTCAATTTTGGGTGGCGGCGTTCGCTCTTCCACAACGTATCCAAAAGTATGTACATAAGGAACATGATTCAGCTCGGCAGCCGTAATTTTGAAATCGTTTCGTCTGGCATTGTCCTTGTTGCGCGTAACCGGCTCCAAGTCTTGGATGATCCATGTTCCGTTGCTGCTACAGGGAATGGTTCTCCGTACAATATTGTCGTGCCGAAATTGGTGAAAGGTTCTTTCCATACTCCTCTGTTTCCAATGAATTCGTTGCTGACCTCCCATCAATTCGTACACTTCAATGTTCATTTTCAATTTGGAATGTGTCAGCAACAAGCTGCTGGTAATAAAATTGTACAAGCCAGGAGGACCATAGACTTTGAGAGTGGAATCTTCTTCATCGAAGACGTTAGCAATATTAGTACTGAGCAATAAGCCAGGCAAGCCCAGAACGTGATCACCGTGCATGTGCGTAATAAATATTCTGGATATTTTCTTCATTTTGATAATGGATTGTTTGACGTGCCTTTGGGCGCCTTCCCCCGCATCGAACATCATGCCTTCAGCTCCTATTCGGAGGAGAGTGCAAGAACTAAGACGAGTGTCTCCAGTCCCTGCGCCGGTTCCTAAAAAGTAGACGTGGAACATGCTGTCTTGCCTGTGATACCGCTCGACAGAATTCTCAGCCAATTCCTCGCCCGTTTCTTCGTTCCAATAGCCATCACATCGCCTCAAATAGGGAATGACATCTGGATGAATGCTGGCCCAGGTTCGTGTATGTTGGACATGTTTTTTATTGTTGATATTGTGAGTGGTGCTGCCATTGTGCGAAACGGTGGTAGCTTCACTACTACTCAGAGTAGTTGGAGTTGTAGTGGCTTCACTACTCAGATATCGGACAAACAAAGATACAGATATTCTAGGCTGCTGCTGAATCCATCCTGATGCAATAGGCCTCTGCACGTGTTGAACTGTTCGTCTAGCCATTGAACATAATTGCCGCATACTTTTATTCTTCTTATTTATTTGTGTGCGAGGTATGAAGGAAGACGATGATGTGTGATGAGTCGATCGCTGCCGGGTTCTACTCACTATTATTTAGACTACTAGTAGCTCTAGTAGTCTACTAGTACTCGCGTATTGCTCCTCGCTCGAGTACCTGTTACTGTAGTTTGGTTCAGTCGAGCGTCGAGCCAGGAAATTGGCTTTTGGATGAATTAACTGCCCAGCTTGATCACAAAGGATCATTCTTAATATTCCCGGGTGGATCGCTTCGCGTGACAGCTCCAACAGAGAGAAGGCAAACAGATCTTCTTTCATCACCTGCTCTTCATCAGAATTCCGAGTGGTTTGACTTTTTGTTGAGCAGACGGGCATAACTAATATCAACTCAAGAAGCCACGATGAATCAGGGATGTTGTTGCTTACAGTGCGTTCGCACCAAAGAGGTTGCTGTGGTAGAAGACCTTGGCAATTTTGAGCGGTTGTTGGGTAAGTTAAACTTTTAGCAGCTGCGGGAAGCATTTTCATTATTTTTTGGTGTGCCACCAGAATGCAGTCGTGCTTGTGGATTTTTTAACTTCCCATTCTTCGTCGCATCTTTCTCCTCGGTTGAATCTTTATTATGTATCTGCAGGCCCTGGTCTACATTTTCTTTTGTGTCCGATCAAGAATATTGTGGGACGTCTGTCTCTACGGATCCAGCAGCTGGACGTCCTCTGCGAGACGAAAACAAAAGGTTGGTGACTCATGTACTGTATTGTAGCGGTTAAGCTTGGTAAAAAAGAAGGACGGTTCCTTAATTCTCTTGTTTTTTCTATCTACTTTTGACGCATTTCAGATAATGTCTTCGTTCAGGTAAGAGATTCGCTCTCTATTGCTCTCTCTCTCTCTCTCTCTCTCTCTCCATTCTCTATTGATTTGTTCTCTCCTTGCTGGATCCCCACCACTAAATTCTAAACAGCTTACCGATTGCTTTTTTTTTTCGTTTACAATCACTTTTTGTTTCGTTTCTCGTAGGTGGCTGTAGCTGTTCAGTACCGTGTCCTTGAAGAAGGAGCTTATGCCGCTTATTATCGTCTTACTGACCCTCGCGGACAGATCCAATCGTACGTATTTGATGTCGTGAGGAGTACGGTACCACGAATGGAACTGGATGAAGCTTTTGCCTCCAAAGACGACATTGCCGAAGCTGTATTGGCACAGTTGAAAGATGTCATGGTCGATTACGGATATGTAAGTTGTTTTTTAGTCCTTTTTGTTTTATTTTTTGATGTCGACTACAGTGTGAAACTTTTTTCTGACTTCTTTCTACTTTCCAATCTCTGTCCGTCTATACTTGAAATCGTAGGAAATTTTGAACACGCTCGTCACGGACATGTCGCCCGACAATAAAGTCAAAGCCAGTATGAACGAGATCAATGCAAGCAAGCGTTTGAAGGAAGCCGCATCACACAAGGCCGAAGCCGACAAGATCAGATTGACGAAGAAAGCTGAAGCGGAGGCTGAGAGTCGGTATTTAAGTGGTTTAGGAGTTGCTCGTCAGCGTAAGGCCATTGTACAAGGATTGCAGGAAAGTGTCACCGAGTTTTCCAACGCGGTAGACAGCGCTAGCCCCAAGGATATCATGGATATCTTGCTCTTGTCTCAGTACTTTGATACGCTATCGAGCGTGGGAGCGAATCAGCTTTTTGTCAACCACGATCCGAGCACTGTCGCCGCCTTGCAATCGTCCATTGGTGGAAACTTCCTGGAAAAGAAGCCTAAAAAGTAATTCAGTGTGCTGGCATAAACGTACGGAAAGCGGAAGAAAGAGAAAAGAATGTGAAAGCAAATGAAGAAATGATGAGTGTAGTGTGTCCTAGTAGTGTCTAGTACACACAGTAAGTGTGAACTGTGCAGGAAGTTGATAGTGTGTCACTCCGTGAAAATCAAAATCCAACTTGTTATGGTACTCTTTCGATGTGTTGTGCGATAAGATACTGCTGTTGAAGCGTACTATGGAAAATCTTACTTTACGTTAGTACCGTAAAAAGCTAGTGTGGAGACTATAGAGTAAATATGAATATTATGGATAGACTGGACTACTTGACTAGACTAGTGTGTGGATACAGAGCAAGCATAGGCACACGACCTAATAGAGAGAGACC
>Ga0100402_1002206_pt1 | contig 22011 bp, 15 predicted proteins | sample CryGeyme20150102_FD_80419 | JGI IMG/M metagenome (GOLD analysis project Ga0100402, IMG submission 80419) | Groundwater microbial communities from Crystal Geyser aquifers in Utah, USA - Crystal Geyser metaG 2015-0102 | ecosystem: Environmental > Aquatic > Deep subsurface > Groundwater | place...
AAAATCCATGAAGCACAAGGCGAGCTAGAAAATATACAAAGTTAACTAGTGTTAACTAGGGGGAAAAGTCGAGTCCCATGATCGATAGGAGTCATCCAACGGTAAGATTCAGCTTTACTCTACGCTGAACAGTAACAGCTACTGTATTCTAGTATGTACGTAGGCTGGCTACTTAGCTCTAGTAGTAGTAGTTGTAGTACCGGCCAGGTATGGTGGCATTAAAACGAACTGTAGGAGTAGTAAACTTCCATGCTCATAGTACCAGTAGTAGACTACTACTAGCTAGTACTGTAGATAGTAGTACCTGGTAGAGCACTCTACCAGGTACTAGCTAGACTAGTAGTAGTTACTACCAGGGACTAGAGTACCAGTAGCGAACTCTTAGCTAGTACCAGGGTAGCATGATCGATATCTACCAACTAGCTACTAGTAGTAGTAGTAGTAGTAGGTCTACTGGCATGTTCCATTATTTGTGATCCACACGGGCTTCTTTGTACTCGAAATGCTTAAGAATGACCTCGAATTTAAGATTTCACAATCCATATTATGAAACCGGGCCTGCGCTTTCAAGCATCCGGTATGAAAAAAAAAGAATCTCTCCACAAAATAAAATACTTAGCTAGTCTACTATTAGTACATCGTACTGTACATCACAACCAAAAAAGATCTGGTAAAAGTTATTGAGATACTACCATACAGACGTGTGACAGTCACTAAAATACGCCGTACTTCACTCTAATCTACCAGCTAGGACCCAATATACAAGTATTTATTCCTTTCCAACATAATGACGACCTATCTCAGTTGTTGTCTTCCACTTCTACTTCTTCTATCCGAAGTGTTGCTTTTGTGCGCTCTTTTCTCGTCGGTCACACAAGCCTCCTCAAATCTCCGACCACTGAACACGCACAATCACAAGCGCAATCACAAGCAAAACAAAAGCAATAACAATAATAACATTATCAATAACAGGAGACAACTGATTATTAATGAAAAGACCGAAGCAGAGCAAGCTACCTTTTTGGAACACATCAATCCGAACACTCTTTTGTTGGAACACGGTCACAGAGTAACCAATGCTAGTCAATATCCCTACTTTGTTCACTGGACGAATGCCTTGTGTGGAGCCAGTTTGGTAGCACCTGATATTTTGCTCACGGCGGCACATTGTGGTTCTACGTCACATCCTTTAGAACACAAACTTGTTCGTCTCTTGACCACGAATCGTCTGAATCAACAAGAACAACAACAACACGACGACGACGACGACGACGATGATGATGATGATGATGATGATGATGATGATGTTGGTAGTAACAATGGATTTACGAGGATCATTGTACATCAAGAAGTCCACCCCGATTACAACGAACACTTGCACGTTTACGATTTTCAATTGCTCAAGCTCAGCGAAAGTGCTTTGTGGATCACAAAGAACGAAGAAAAAGAAATACAGGATCAGAACAGGATCATGAATGGTAGTAGTACCATTTTTGACACCATCATGAACACCTTTACCAATACCAATACCAATACCAATACCAATACCAATACCAATACCAATACCAATACCAATACCAATACCAATACCAATACCAATAGTACTGCTACGGTCACATCATCTACAGTGATACCGTCTGGAGCGGCAGTGGTGCAGCTCAATGATGATTACTACTATCCTCTTGTTGAAGGAGCCACTACGACTACTACTACCAATACCAATAGAGGCATTCATCATGTTGTTACGGCCATGGGATTTGGAACGACTACGCCCGATGCCCGTACCGGTAATTCCAAGGTCCTTATGGACGTAAATCTCACATTGTTCGACAATACAGTTTGCGAAGAACAGTACGGACCCAAACGAGCTCCTCGAGACGTTACCATGTGCATGGGTACCAAGGGTGGAGGGAAAGATGTTTGTCGTGGAGATTCGGGAGGACCCATTGTTGCTATTGTTGATGACGATCGTAGGAATACTGGTCGTAGCAGTAGAAGAAGTAATGGCGGTGGCGGCGGTAATGTCGTTCAAGTTGCTGTCACAAGTTGGGGAACGGGATGTGCTCGTGCCGATCATTACGGGATCAATGCACGGGTAAGTACGGCCTACGATTGGATTCAACAACAGATCTGTCGACTTTCATCGTATCCACCCACCGATACGTGCGAAAAGGCTACCATGACCAGTGCCATTCATCGACCACCCACCACACCAGCTCCTGCCTTAACAACTGCTACCACCGCTACCAATAATACCACTGCTACCGTATCACAAGATTTGCAAACGCCAAACTTTGGAACTATTGATCTACGATTGACCATTCAACACGACATGTACCCACGAGAAACCAGTTGGGACTTGCGACATTTGGATTCCTTTGTTCAATTGTACTGGCAACCCTTTGATAGCATTACAGAACCGCTTACGATTGTTAGTCAACGATTTTCCGATTTGCCGGCAGGGACTTACCAGCTAAGAATGATCGATAGCAACGGTGATGGAATTTCGAAAGTGCACACCAGAAAAGAACCGAAGGAGGAAAAGGACACGAGCAGCAGTGGCATCGTTGCAGTCACGGTCAATGAGCACGTTGTGTGGCAACATGCTGGTAACTTTTCCAAAATTCTCGAAGTAACGTTGGAGCTTTCTCAAGACGGAAGGGTAGTGTTTATGGACGAACAGCAAGACGATTTTGTCAGTCAAAGTCAAGTCATTACCAATCGAAACAGTGCCGTGATAGAGAACGATCCGTCACGGCACGATCGTTACTGGCCAGGTGAGTGCGTGTATATTTGTCTTTTTGAAATCACCGTAAATGTTTGGTTGTGACTTTCGACGATGAATACACTCTTTGCGACGCTTAATATATTGTTATCATATTATTGCTATAATACTATTGTCTGCCTACCCACAGGCGTCTTTCCAATCCAAGTATATGGTAAAAATGCCATGACCATAAATGTACGGCACGATGATTTTCCACACCAAGTGGAATGGGCTGTTTGGTATTACCAGCCAGTCACGGAGAGCAGTGTGACGCCACACGGAGAAGAAGGAAAAGATGATCCCACGAATTCCACAGACAGCGAACCTTTGACCCACCATCGAAAGCTTGACATCCCCAAAGTAGATCCTTCTCCTCGGCTTCAACACGGAGGTGTTGATGCCTTGGGTCAAACCTTTGCTAGGCACGAGTTCACTGAGCAAATCTTACAAAAGGCCAGTTCATTTTCACCGCACGATTCGTCCGCCAATAGCACCTCTAGTAGCGTCAGTGACAACAGAAGTGGCGCCAATGATGAATACTCAAGTGAAAGCAACTCTATCGCTGTTCAAACAGATGATTCCGATTCCAATAAAGGCGAATCTAACAGCGGTGATAAAATCGTCGTTTTTGATGATGGAGCATCGAGCGAAAGTAGCTTAGCGGCCGTTCAAAGCCCATACATTGATTCGGCTCAAGGCCGTAATGGCAGTGTTTCGAATGGCGTCTCGATCAATGATGATATCAACAGCGATAAGCACGACAAAGAAAAGCATCTAGACATGCTGAAAGCTACCCTTGCGGGAAGCCACCACAACGATGAAATGTCATCCGATCAGAGTAAAGAAAGTGATGGCGACCTCCGACAATCCAGTAATACTTCTACGACCGTCAACCACATGCACCCATATCACCTCTCTCATCATGATGGTCAAGCCAGTGGCGATGATCCTCTTAGCGATACCAGTCACACTTGGAGGACAATGTTCCAATCACGCCTCGAAGATGGCAAAGCCAACACAATCGAAATGCATTACCTGTACGGAATGAAACCTGGACTATATGCACTTGTCATCCACGACGCGGAAGGAGACGGCATTTGTTGTGCGCACAGGTATGGTTGGGCTACGATTCTTGGCAATCAAACAGTCATTTGGAATCATAATGGAGAATTCCAAAGTGCTATTAAAGTATTCGTTCGTTTGGGCAAAGACGGAAACTTCAAGGTAGTTCAAACATCGTACGATGGTCAAGTCAGTAAGGCTATACGGAGCGAAACCTCGCTGGCTGAATTTGTCAAAGAGAAACGCCGCAGAGAAGCGACGACGGCGAGTACGACTAATGTGCCTGGTGTTATTCCAAAAAGAACAAATGCACCAGGTGAAATTCCAGAAGTTACGCCAGCCAGGACGCATGGTAGGCCATAGCAAAAAATAACTTATTGTACCATTCTAACTAACTATCAGGTAAGTCCAAAATTATGATATAAGCCCTATTTCGCAGACTTTTCAGCAGGCACGAGTCTTCACTAATTGGTACTGGTACCAGGTACCGGTACCATCCTCAGCATAGTCGTACGCATACGCCTATTGGGTTGAATGACAAGAATTACTGATTTAATTAATAGAGGCTTGCAATATTATTTGATTGCTGTCGCGCAGTAAGCAAATTTTAAGAAATTGCAGCATAGATAAAGAAATAAATAGAGTAAATAATGCAAACATCGTAACACACATCAAGAAGCGACAATGTGCCGATTTTTTTTTTTCCAATCAAATTTGGATGTTCAGATACTGTAGATGCACCGCACCATCCATACTCTTCCATAAAATAACGCATATTAAATATCGATAATATCATCATCGAAAAAGCGTTTCTGTTCTTTCTCAAAGGCAATCCTGAAGTTCGAAACAAGGTCAGTCTTGCTGGCCTCCTTCCAATCTCCGTCAGTTTCATTCTTGATTAGGAACCGACGCCCCCCGAGTTTCTTCTTGATGTGTCGATACACTTCAAGGCAGAACTCGCTGTCAACAAGATCCGCCATGCTGTTTTTGATGACTTTGTGCCAGTCTTTGGTGCCTGGGTGGTCTTCTGCGCCGAAACAAACATCCTTGTCTGTTGGGACAATCGGCGGAACTGTTGACGGCTTCAGGACAAGGCAGCTATCACTCGCATTCTTCAGATCCAATTGGCTCTTCGCCGAATAACTTCCTCCAATAGATTCTTCTTCAGAGTCTACAGGCTCACTTTCGAATGCACATAACGTCTCGTGTGCAACCAACTGTGGCATGGTGTTGGCCTGATCCTCAACCATTCCGGGTTTGAAGGGGACTGAAACTTGCTGATGCTCTTCTTCGTGAGTCGTATTGAGATGAATATTCTCGGTATCTTCGAGCTGGCAATCGAAGTCAAAGGCTTCCAAGTCTTCGGGAACGGCAATGCGTAGGATTTTGCCGCTGTGAAAGAACAAATGGCGCATTAGGTAGCAAAGCGAAAGGCCAGCCACAACGTCAAAGAGGACAGCGAAAATACTTAGAGCCGGCGGTGAGGTTTGCACGCCAATAATCAAAAGTGTGAGGTAGAGCACATAAAAACACGCAGCTGACGCATAGTCCTTGCATTTTTCGCTTTTGGACACGTGGAACTCGTCGCGTGGCCACGCGGACAGAATACCTCGTTCTGGCAACAAATACAATTCCACTTCGCTTGTTTGCGACGGGCGATCAAAAGTCTTCTTGTGCAAGAAGCGGAACTTTTTTCGCACAATCTTCCGCTGTCCGTCAACTATCACTGGGTACTCAACGTCCAGAATGCGGTTCGTAGTTCTCTCGGTGGTGTGGCCGTTGATGTTGACACCGCCAAAGAGGCCTCTAGAGGCGGAGCCATGAAATTCTGTACGCACCTTTTTCTTGGCACCCGTGACCATCCCAATAATATTCTTGCCTTCTTCCCTGTATTCCCTGTATAGGGGGGAAACAAAGCAGATCGCGAATAAGCTATAAAACGGCAGGATCCCGAAGAGCATTGCAAAGACCATGACTATCCAACCCAGTCCTAAATCTTCGTCAGCGTCACTGCTTTGCTGGTTCCAGTCCATGTATTCATCATTATCGCTGCCTTGCTGCTGGTTCCACCAACTTGTATAACTATCAGAGTCACTATTTTGCAGGTGGCGCGGTTCTGGTACCTCAAGGGAATTGATTCCCCGTTGAGTCGCCGTCGCTTCAGAACCAGACACAAAAGACAAGAGAGTCAGAGCAAAAAAAGCCAGCGGAAGCTTCAAGGATAAGCCCTGTTTCATCATTGCTAGTCAATATATAGTATGTTTGTAATGGAAGATAATAATATGTCAAACTAAAAAAATGACCCAATTTGATAAACAAAGCCACTGGTACTATTGATAGTACAAGTAGGCGAGAGACAAATGGGGGGTTGAACCTTGGAGAGATTAAAATGCGAAGCCTTCGAAGTTCGCATCCCAATTATCCTGCTTCCCCAATCTTGTCACATGCATTTTCAATTAATTAAGCCACTGCACGCGGAAAGATCCACACCTAAGTACAAAGTTTCGTATTAGATGCACGCGAATCAGTATTAAAGTAACGCTGGTAAAGACAAGAGAATCCAGAAAGATATCAGATGTGCGCGAATCACTTAAAAAGAAGCAACCCCCAATAAGCAAACACTACTGCAACCACCGAGCGCTCCTCGTTCCTGTACCACGGCGCCTCTACCAGAGTAGCTGTTCTTTTAATTGTATGCTGGGCATTGATGAACACCAAACAAAATCCTCGCCGTCCAAAATCCAAATAGATCATTGTCTTACATGGCTTATAGAGTTTACAATCTGAAAATATAGTCTTCTTGTTTCTCCTGACCCCCAGAATAATAGCGTATTTGATAGTGTACGCAAGTCACTGCAAATTTACTGTGTTGGTTCAGCTGTTCAGCTTCAATTTTGTCTCCGGTCCTGATATCCTCAAAATAAAATGGCGGGAGTTGACACCGCATTCAATCTTCTTGAAGTTGCTTGTAAAGTGTATCAGAAACTCTGTCGATTTCAAGAAGACAGAGAAGATGTTTCTTACTTGGCAGTCCGCCTTAGCATCCTCATTGGGATAATCGACCACCATGATTTTCTGAAGAAGGACCAGAAAAACAGCAGCAATAAAGGTATTGCTGGACAGAAAATGATACTCCAGCAAATAGCCAGGGCAGTTCATGGTGCAGGCTCTTTCATTGACGACTTTATGAAAACAGGGCGAATGAAACGAATCCTGAAGGCTGGTTATTGGACCAATCGGTGCCATAAGATATCAATAGAGCTAAATGATTTGATCTGCGCATTGGGATTGTCCTCCGATCTCCACCAATTGAAAGTGCTTGGGGAGATTCAACAAGCTATTTGTGAACAACGCCTTAAAAGCGGAAAGAAGGCAGGCCCGACAAAAGATTTGAAAGTGCTTCAACATGAACTAACAAAAGCTGCGCAGAGTGACAGCATCGTAAAAGCCACAGCCAGAATACCATTGCAGAAAGTGCACCAGTCTGTGGTATGTTCTGTAGGAGATTTTAGGAAAAATACCGCATCCACGATGCCTATGGTGAGCGTCTCAAACTGTCTGACCGGGGAAAGTGTAGCTGCCACTGCAACCATCGGAGTGAATACAAGCAATGGTCTTTCTCCGCGTATCCAGGAACTCTTCGAATCCCCCAAATATGCTAGCATGCTCTTGGACAAGACTCATTTGACTTATCAAGTTGAAATAGATGATCCCAGCGGGGCATTTGGTGTCATTCACAAGGGTTCGTACCTGGGGCAACCAGTTGCTGTTAAGAAGTTACTGACGAAAACCCCAAGTGCAAAGGCGATAGAAGAGGTCCTTGAGGAGGCGCTTTTGATGAAGACCTACAACTTCATGAAAAGTTTCGCTTCCGTGTATGGCGTGTGTGTGCTGGATCAAACACCTGTTATCATCATGGAACGAATGGACACGGATCTCTTTCAATATATCCATAGTCATGATCATGTTGATGTAACAGAATCTCTTGACTGGAAGCTTTGCGGCGCCCTTTTGGTTGCACGAGCTGTGGACACGCTACACAAACTCAAGATCCTCCACCGAGACCTTAAAACGCCAAATATTTTGGTGAAGGGGCGAAACGCGGAAGAGCTCCGCATTTCAGATTTCGGCATGGCAACATTAAGAAAGGAGATATCAACGTTCCGAAGTTCGCAGACCACAAATAAGCTACAACTTGGGGAGCACGAGACTATTGGCTCCTATCCTTGGATGGCCCCGGAAATTATGCAAGCAGGGAAGTATACAGAAAAGGCGGATGTTTATAGTCTTGGAGTCATACTATGGGAGCTCTTCACTGTGGAAGCTCCGTGGAAACATGCCCTTTCCATTCGAGCCATCGAAAGCGCAGTTGTGTCAGGAAAACGCCTGGCCTTGAAGAACAACTCTATGCCAACGGCGGTTCGAACACTTTTGAAGAATATTTGGAGTGAGGATCCCACGGTACGGCCTTCAGCTAGCAAAGTGGTTTCTGAAATCGAAACCATTGTAGAAATATCAGAAACGAAAGACCACCAAGCCAAGAATGAATCACTCGCAGAGATAGGCCCAACTACACGCGAAACATTATCATCAACAAGAAAGAGCTGCACCAAAAGAAACCAGAAAATGATCGCTACGAATTCACAATCAACATTAAATTCGTATCTCCGCGCATCGAAAAATGGCGACGTTGAAGCTTCGTTCAATCTTGGGCTCTTGTACTCTCAAGGCCGATGCGGTGCCCCCAAAGACTACACCAAAGCTGCTGAATACTATCAAGCCGCGGCGAATAAGGGCAGCTCCAAATCTCAGACCAATTTGGCGTTGCTCTACTACGAGGGTACTGGGGTGCCTCAAGACCTTTCTCTGGCTGCCAGATATTTCCAACTTGCAGCCAATCAAGGTGATGTCATTGCTCAGAGGAATCTTGGTGCGTTGTATCAGGGGGGATATGGAGTTCTCAAAGATCTGCAACTGGCAAAAAGATACTACAGCATGGCTGCCAACCAGGGTGATGACACCGCCATTCAGCGACTAAATTCTTTGTATCAAAAAGGACAGCCGGCACTTAAATCAATCGGCAACAATGTCGACAGAAACACGAATGATCCACACCATACCAAAAAGACCACTTCGTCAAATCCATTGATGAAAAGCCGCTATTGGTCATGATTAAATGGTGATTCACTTGTAGTATAAAGAACCCGTTAAGAATTGGGTACATGTGTTATTTGCGCACAAATAAGATTGCAGGAGAGCTTACTGTGTCCCTAAGTTCCACTACTTGGAAACTTCGATTTGTGGAGCAAGACAACGTGGGCAGATGCTGGCTCTACTCTTCGTTGAAAAACGACGAGAAAGATATTGCAAGCATCATTAGATGACTTGGTAGAAACCGGCTAATACGTGCGCTGACATCGTGTGCTGTTCTGAGTTCTCTTGGTCGATGATATTTTTGTAAGTAAAGTTGCTGCCATTTATTTGGAATTCCTGTATCGTTGCCTCCACAGTGGCTTTGTCTGCCTAGTACTCTATAGTGATGATTAACGGAGAGAGAAAGATAGAGCTGTATCCTCATTTTTTAGCTACAATTTTGAAAACGATGGCTCGGCATCATCTATCATCGGTCGCAGATCCTTGGAGAAGCGTTTCGCATTCTCCACGTAATGTGCTGCACTTTTTCGTAATTCTTCGATTTGTTCTTGAGATAATTCTCGCACAACCTTTCCCGGTGCCCCCACAACCAGTGATCCATCTGGTATGTGTTTTCCTTCCGTAATCAGAGCTCCAGCTCCTACAATACAGTTCTTTCCAATCACGGCATTGTTGAGAACGGTAGCTCCGATCCCAATCAACGAGTTATCACCAATGGTACAACCATGCAACATGACCTGATGTCCAATCGTGACGCCTTTTCCAATTGTTAGCGGCACTCCAGCATCACTATGGAGCACAGTTCCATCTTGTACATTGGTCTGGGCTCTCACAGTGATGGGTTCCGGTTGATCTCCCCGAATGGTCACACCAAACCAAACCGACACATCTTGTTCCAAAATGACGTTACCAATAACAGCCGCATTGGGAGCAATCCAAACTGAGTTGGCGATACGTGGAACAATGGAACCCAACGCATAGAGACCCTTCATTCTTGAAATAGAAAACTTTTCTTTTGAAAAATAGTTCGATACTTTCCAGAGGGATGCTCGTACTCGCGTAAATAGCAGATTGCAGATAGAAAGATCATCAATCATTGTTGAAACATCATAGTGCATCCTACAGTGCTACTAGTCTACTTCTGGCTGAGCCTAGCTACTGGTAGTGGCTTGCAGTACTACTAGCTCGAGAGTACTGCCTGCCTAGAGCTAGGTAGTACTGTAGTACCTGGTAGTAGTCTACTACGAGTACTTCTATTACCTGGTAGGTACACATCTGATGCAGTAGTACTAGTAGTATTAGTAATAGTAGAGTACTAGTCTTAGCTACTCCTCTCTAGCTAGAGTAGCTAGTAGTACAATTTCCAGAAGTCCCGCGAAGATTCGCCCTGTAATCCCGAATGTGACTGGACTGATGAGTGGTACGAGTGGTACCAGGTACCTGGTACCAGGTACGTAGTAGATAGTTAATAGTCATAATAGTCCTGGCAAAAGACACTTGGATACGATCACAACATGCCTCATATTGTTTTTCTTTTAAATGTTTAGATGAATAGTTTGCGAAGAATGACCATAATATGCGACGGTATGACCATGCTTGCGAACAGAACTAGTACCAGTACTAGAAGTAGTAGCTACTACTAGCTAGCTAGCTAGTAGAGAGCTCGCTTTTGTAGTAGTACTATTAGTAGTAGTTTGCTAGCTAAAGTAGAGTAAACGAATTTAGCCCCACCAACGAAAACAAAGTACTGTACCCTGTATTATTTTTATTGCGTCTAGTAGACTACTTCTACTGGTAGTAGTAGTCCAGAGAAAGCTAGAGCTTTCCACAAAAACAATTCATCAGCAAACAACTGAGAAGGACCCGGCCGCAGACATTGACGCAAGCAACGACCGTCTCTTCACCGAAAGGTTGATAATCTATCTCTGTAAACTCTAGCATTTAGTACTTTTATTACAGCACCATTTGCAAATATCAGATCTAAGAAAACAGTGAAGTAAAATTATTTTCGTTGCCCTGCATGCAGCCTGGTCTTGTTCCATCACCGCCTCAGCAATCTCAGCTCAAATAATCGAACTCACTGTGTCCAATATTCAACATGCAGCCGCTAGTTTTGACAAGATCACAAGAGACAAGACAGCACAGAAACGGCAACGTTCATCTTGTCCCTATTCTTTTGATTTTGCTGAGTATAGATAGTGTTATCCCAGCAAAATTTACTTCTGTTGCTGCTACTACCGCTACTGCCGTTACCGCTTCTGCCACAGAAAAGAAGAGCAATTTCAACTTTCTTCGTCCTGGAGCTAGGAACCTGACGCAACCAGAGCAGCTGTTGTTCCCACCATTTCCACGTCCAAAACCTACCAACAAGATTGTGGGTGGTACTACAGTCACGACACCCAACAAGTACCCCTTCTTTTTAGAATGGGAAGATGCCAAATGTGGTGCTTCCCTGATTCACGATGATATTGCACTCAGTGCAGCACACTGTGAAAACTTGGAACACCCCTTTGCAGCACGTGTGTTCATGTTGGGAGTTCTGACCGAAACCGGTATCGGTAGAACAGTACAACAACAAGTTTCACATCCTCTGTACACTGGTGGTGATAGTTCCGATTACGATTTTTTGATTATGAAATTACACACCAGTGCAGTGGTAGATGAACAGGGTAACCCTACGGGAGCTCGAACTATTGAACTGAATCGCGATGCGAAGGTTCCAACCATGGATGAAAATGTTATTGGGATTGGATACGGAAGTACAGAAGAAGGTGGTAAAACTTCCGATACCCTCCAAGAAGTTACGTTGCAATACATTAGTGATGATATCTGTTCCGAACAGTATCGAAATCAATTCGTCCCGGGCATAATGTTTTGTGCTGGAGTCGAAGGTGGTGGAAAAGATACCTGTCAAGGTACGAACGCAAAAAAAAAAAAAACGAATATTCAACGGAAGTGGTCACATTCATCATTCATCGTCATCATATGTTGAAATTACTAACAAGATACATCCGTCCGGCTGCTCTTTTTCTGTTTTCAATTCGTCTTCTTCAATTTTTGTCGTGAACAGGCGACAGTGGAGGGCCCATCATTGATGAAAGAACTGGACTTCAGGTGGGAGTCGTGTCCTTTGGCTCTGGTTGTGCCCGGGCAGATTATTCTGGTGTCAGTGCCCGAGTATCCGCTGTCACAGATTGGATCGAGTAAGTTGGTTTTTTAAATTATTAAGCTCATTTGTCGGTTCGTCTATTCCTTGCATGCTGGTTGTTGTTTGGTCTTCCTTTTAGCTCACAATTTTTTGTGGTCACGCAATGGACAAACTCTTCTTTCATCTCGTTTGCCCCCCTCCCCTTTTCTTTCTCGCAGCGACATGATTTGCAAATTGAGTGACAATCCGCCTTCCTCTTGTCGTATGGAGGCCAAAGAAACAGCACACATTGGTCGGGGAGAATTATCCATCACGGTCGTGTACGATGGCTATCCACACGAAACAGCATGGTCGGTAACCTACTTGGGAACAGCAGATGACAACGAAATTCATGAGCGCGAGAGTTTGTTCTTTTCGTCCTTTTGGGATCGATATGTCTCGGCTAACTTAGAACGGACCGAAACATTTTCCAATCTACCAGCGGGACGGTACCAACTCGAATTTGGAGACGAACAAAACGACGGAAATTGTTGCAACTTCGGTAATGGTGGATTTACTGTAACAGATGCCTCTGGCACAGGAGGAATCCTCTGGGAATTGTCCGGCGATGAATTCAAAACGTACGTGGAAGTTGTCTTGGATGTAAGTTCCGGTGGTACTATTACGGTCGTGGACGAAAGTATTGACGGGTACGACAACAGCTGGGAAGCAGCTCCTATCGCCGTGAATCATCCACCTAGTTTTGATCAGGAATGGCCAGGAGCGTTGCCTGCAGCGGACAATTTTGCGATAGTAGTCAATATCAAGTACGATCAATCGCCGGCGGAAGCGACGTGGAGTTTTGAAAAAGCAAGTGGTAGTGGCGATTGGGACCAAATAGAATTTGTTGAACCCTCTATGTTCAGCGACCTCAAGTTTTCGCTGGCATCGACGGAATTGGCTGGATTGCAAGCAGGATGGCATCGATTGGTAGTGGAAGATTCTGGTAATGATGGGATCTGCTGTACGTACAGACGTGGTTGGATCAACCTTACGGCACCCTCGATTGCAGGTCAACGCAAATCCCTGATATGGGGGAACAATGGAGAATTTGGCAGTCGGGTTGAAGTGTACGTGTTGTTCAATGATCAAGGTTTCGTGAGTCAAGTGCGGCAGTCGGATCCAACTCTGGAACAATGATGATGACAGTGATGGCTACTACTACTTTTATGACGACGACGACAAAAACAGCGATTATTGTGACAATAACGTAATTTAGCATACAAATACATAGTACATGATATATGATATCATAGAATAGACATCAAAGTAGGTAAAGTCCTCGCAAGTATTCTCAACTCTCAACCGTAGCAACCTAGATGAATAATAAGTAAATAAAATGCACACTTCACCCATGGTGTGGAATAACCATTACTTGTACTACTGTAGATTTCCTGATGGATGATTCCTCTTGAACAAAACCAGTTACTGCAGTTGTTGATCCTCCGTGTGGAATGTTAAAAGTGGAGACAAATTAATAAATAATAATAATATCTGATAATAACTGGGATAAATGATCAACAGTGTGCAGTTCACTGAACAACTTGTAATGGCGTCGATCAACGGAAACCAGTCGAACTGGACAAAAATTCTTTCTATGTGACAACCCAAAGTAGACTACTACTACTACTACTAGTAGTAGCTAGTAGGAGTACCTGGTAGAGTTTTGCTGTTGCAGGTTATTTCCAGTAGTAGTCATTTGCCATTTAGGTCTACTACCAGTAATATTAAGAAGAGTGTGGTGGGCTACTTTTTTACTGCAGACATTCTCATAATCATGCACGACCAAAGTCTTTCACGACATGGCTGATCATTGGGAGTCTTGTTTCATGACTTATACTTTTCATGTGTGTCAATCTGCGAATTACTGGTACTTATTACAGTAGTATCTACTAGTAGTAGTAGAGTATTCTAGCTACTCTATTGCGTTATTGGTATCACATAGTACTACTCCTATTACAACAACATAGTACCGGTTACCGGTAAGAATAGCTACTCTACTACTACCAGTAGCTAGTACTGCTAGTACGTAGGATATGAATTTCATAATATTATGTATGTCCCGCTTACCTGGTAGCCTTGTTCAGTAGATCAAAGCATCCAAGCCACTAGTACAAACACTAAAAGTACTCTAGTAGCTACTACCAGTACCACTACTAGCTGGTACCAGGTAGCTACTACTAGAGCTAGTGCATCATGGAGATGAATCACAGAAATTCACACGAGCTACTAGACTAGTCTACTACTACCTGGTACTACTAGCCAGTATTAAACTTTATCGTGTGCTTTGCTGGTTGGTCTCATTCACCTTTGATATCAGCCAGGCCTTTGTTCATTTTTCTTGTATTATTCCCGGCTGATTTTATTCTTAGTCCATAATAATAATCTCATCTACTACTTCGCCGAAATAAAGCAAAACACAAGTAGCAATCAAGTCAATTGCAAAGACAAGTGAAGTTGTTTATAATCCATCGCAATTGCCACTAAACTGCTTACAATATTATATAAAACAGACAGGCAGAATCAACAGCCAGTATATGGTAGATACTCGAGTACACGTTTGTTAGAGAAATTTTACCCCACATAAAGAAAGAGAAACAGAGAGAGAGAGAGAGAGAGAGAGAGAGAGAGAGACATTTTTGATTAGAAACTGAAAACTCAATTCGAACAAAAGATATAGGAATATACGTACAACAACATTTCACTAAAAGCACTTCAGAAAGATCATGATGGTCAGAATACGGTTCAAATTGAACCTGCTAGCGCTGACACTTCTGATTGTAGGAATCGACAGCAGCAGCAGCAGCAGTAGCGGGAACTTACGGACAGCATCCCCAAGACGACTCAGACAAAGAAGAGATGCCATGATTCAAGATCGAATCATCGGTGGAAACGTTGTCAAGACACCTTATCCTTTTTTTGGATTGTGGATTGTTGGTTGTGGTGCTAGTTTGATTCATGATGACAGTAAGTTTAGGTTTTATATTGTTGTATTGTTGTATTGTTGTACTGTTATACTTGGGTGGCGTGGTCTCTCTGTCTTCTTGTCCCCTTGAAAAGGTGCTACTACCACAACTGCCACTACTATATCGCTGTGGGTTCGTGGATTCTGTGGGTTCGTGGATTCTAACTGTTTCTGTTATGTTCCTTTTTATTTTTTATCCGTTCGGTTATCTGGTTGTGATATTTTGGAATACACACACACACATACGCACACCGCTGCTTTCACTATCGTTGGACGCACCTCTACTACACGTACCTTTATCAATCCATTCACTCCCTCCAAACACACGACACATCAACAACAGTCATGCTCACGGCGGCACACTGTGATTTGGGTGATCCCTTTGCCAGAGACATCATGCTGGGTGCCGTGACCATGAACGATGCCAATGCCGTTTGTAGGAGCGTTACGAAAGTGCTTCCACATCCCAACTACAACGACGTTACCAACGGACACGATTTTGCTATACTCAAGCTCAATGCCACGGCATTGATCGATTGGATCGATCCTATTACGGTAACCGTAGCTCAAACGAAACAAAGCACGACCACGTGGAGGACGGTACCAACAGGATTGGAAGTAGTACCACTCAATACCGATTTCAATACGCCATCACCAAACGACGAACTTACCATTATGGGATTTGGTGTTACCGATCCCAGCAGCATTGGATTAAAGGACGAACTGTACGACGTTACCGTTACTGCCTTTGACGATGATTCCTGCGATGCAGCCTATCCCCGATTGTTCGAGAAGGAAGTCATGATGTGTGCAGGAGATTCACAAGGTGGCAAAGATTCTTGTCAGGGTACGTATCGGTTGTTGTTTCTTGGGTTACTAGTATTATTGTTGCTTGTAGGTTGTCGTGGTTATTGTACGATATAATGTGTGGATAACAGTTTCCTTAGTGCTTACTCATACATACACGTCATGAATTGTTCTTGCGGCAATACAACTTTCAAACAACACAAAATACAAACAGGCGACAGTGGTGGTCCCATGCTTAACAAAGACGGGACTCAAGTTGGAATCGTAAGCTGGGGTCAGGGTTGTGGAGAGGCTGAACATCCAGGTGTTTATTCTCGAGTAGTATCCGTCAACGATTGGATTCAGGAACAGATTTGTCGCAATTCGTGCTATCCGCCCGATACCTGTGACCCGGAATTGCTCCACCCGTGTGCAGCCGTCGAACAGGGACCACGGGCAACGATCGATCTCAACGGACAAACCAGCATCACTATCAAGGTTACCATGGATACTTATCCTAGCGAGTTTGCTGCCATCTTCACGCACTATGAAACGGGAACCGAACTTTGGTATTCGGCTTACGACTCGTACACCGACAGTTCTAGCGTTGCAGAGAATTTGTTGGTGGTAGAACAAAAAATTAATAAGCTTCCTGCCGGAATCTACCACTTATTACTTGGTGACAAGAGTGCTGATGGTTTGTGTTGTCGCTTTGGTGAAGGTGGCATTGAAATAGTCAATACCGACACTGGAGACTTGCTTTGGTCAGACAATGGCGACTACGGCCGGCGCCAAGAAGTATACCTCAAATTGACCGCCACAGGCGAAGCAGCATGGGTCGCCAGCAATCCCGACGGAACATCCTCTTCCGACTGGCAAGAAACCGATACCGACAATGATGATCTGTGGGATTGGCTTGACCAGGACAGCGGTGTAGAACAAAACTCGGCCCAGTCTGCCCAGACGCAAGAAAACGGCGAAGACAATGTTTCCGATATGGGATACGATCCTTCTACAGAGAGTTCCGAGTGGCCAGGGCGTTTCCCATCCGTCAATGCCATTGGAACTGTACTGTTCAACATCCGCTCGGATCAATTTCCTGAAGAAACATCCTGGACTTTCAGCAAGCGCACAGCACCCAATACCTTTTCGGAGGTACAAAGTGGTAGTCCCAATGCGGGATCCACGCTCTTTTCCATACCTCTATCCTTGGAGGCAGATTCCGTTTACAAATTGGAAATCTTAGATTCTATGGACGACGGCACATGCTGTCTCTACGGAGGTGGATGGTTTACCCTCACCAACAGCACTGCCAATGTGGATCGTGAGGGAGGCACGGTTATTTGGGATATGACAGGCAATGGCTTTGAGGATCAAGCTACTGTTTTTCTTTGGGCAGATGTCGAGGTCAATGCACACCTAGTGGAATACATTCCTGGTGAAGGATACGCCTTGGTAATGGGCGAAATGGTATCAGGGGAACGCATTATTGTGATGAAGGAAGAAGAAGAAGAAGCGGAACATCGTGTACCGACGGAACCATCGGTTGATCGTCACAGTCTGTTCGATCCATAGTTTTCATTAAACCAGGGCATAATACTATATACTCGTAGTGGGTTTATGCTTCCTTGTATTTGAATACATTCTGCCTGTTAAAATATAGTGCGACGATAAAAGGAGGAATTTTTGACGGTGCGGCACCGAACCTTTAACCAAAACCTCGTTCTGACGCCCTGCCGATTTTCTCCGGTGACTGCCAAGTTTCGCTCGCGCTCTGGTACATCACTGGCGCATTAATATTTGCAGCGACAAGGACCCCTGTGATCACATTGTTTCCGTTTCCGAAAGCAAACGCACTTCTTTAAAGGTACGCTTGATTCTAAATCTGCGGAGGGTTGGCAGTCTTTTTTCAGTAACAAAGATCTTGTTCCTGATAATACAATGCGGGTCGCAACTTTGACCGTAGAGAGGGCCGTCTCTTTCCTTGTTTGGAGCAAGTACCACTATACAAAAAATTGGATAATGTTCCCGTGTCTAAGACCCAGCACCTACCACCACAGAGCAGGATCGCGTGAATTCCAGGAGCTACTAATACAACGATTTTTAACAGCGTAGTAGTGCGGTAGAAGAATTGGAGTTACGCAGAGTGCTTGTCCTCAAGAGATGACATTGACGGTAGATAGAGCTCAATCTTTTTTTAACCAGCCCAACCAATTTAAAACTACGTCAGTGCTCTAAATTTTTTTTGGAAGGAACCACCCTTTATTTGTTCATCTCATCCTGCACTGTGGCTACGCAAGAATGAAGCTGCTAATACGCAGATAGGCGTACTTTTGCCCATTCGTAATTTGGGCCTTGATCTCGTATTGACCACTGGCACTGGGAGCCCACTTGAATTTTCCGGCAGGGTCCGGATTGTCGTGCGCAAAAGCGCAGCATTCCTTCATGCACACTGTCTCTGATACCTTGACACCATTGACTTGAATCTCAACAGTGCCATATTCCGCAGTTGTGAGTGTTCCGTCCATAAATTGAGGACGAACGTCGCCGTCATTGCATTTGCCCCAATCACCTGCAGAATAACAAAAACGCAAGAAAAGGATGATTACCAACCCCATTTAAACACGACGTTTAAGGATGCAACATGACATAAAAAACCTTACATTTTTTGGGACAAGCGTAAATTAAACCTTTGCTCTTCGCCGCATCGAATTCCGTGTAATATTGTTTAGACGCCTCGTTCGGTATTGTTATGGACCGCCACGCTTCCGTAGTTGAAACGTAAAAGAAATCTTTGTGATCTATGTGAATCAAATCCTCGCACACTTCCCACTCGCGGTCCTCTGAGACCAGCGTCATTTGCAGTGCATCTTTCCCGTCTGCCACAAAAGCTTTAGTATTATCTTTCTCTTCCGCCATTACTTTGGTGAGCATGACGCCGTGTTCGTAGACCTGATCAAAGACGCCACCCACTTCCTTGAAATTTTCTGTAAGAATGCCCTTGTAGCGGATCTCGGCAGGAAGAATGGCCGTGTGACAAAAGTTTGGGTCTTTGAGGAAAGAATCCACGTCAAATGCTGCAAATTTGTCCTTGGCCTCGGGATGGTCGCTCCACAGAGTATCGAACCACTGCACAGCCCTTTCTGGTGTTGGAGTGTTGAACAATCGTTCGTAATCACGTTGTTCCTCGTCGTTGAGTTGTTGGATTTTCTGCTGGAGTCGTGTTTGCTTCTGTTCCAGTGTTTCGCCTGTGGGTTCATCTTGTGTCATGGACTCCAGCGCCTGTTGCGTAGCTTCCAATATGGTATACGCAAGCTGGTGTCCATTAAGTGCATGGTGCTTCCACCCAGGATGCCAACTGACCATGGCCTGTCGCTTTTCACAAAAGGTTTTGTTGAATTTGTTGTCCCCACATCCGGGATCACCACTCTCGATTTTTCCTTCGCACTTGAAATATTGCAAATACTTTGGAAGGGCGGCAATTTCGGCATCAGTTTTTCCCAACATATCCGGCAAATTTTCAAAGGCTACCTTCTTTTCAAAGTAATCACTCATTCCAAGTGTTGTCATTCCTAGGTCTTGGAGATGCTGCAAGACTTCGATTTGTCCACCTCCGATATGAATGGCGAAAAGTGCCGGTCGGTGTCGGACGTTGCCCGGTTGCGACAAACTATCCGACAAGAGTGCTCGACGAGCACCTCGTACGGCGTACGCGTACATGCGATAATAATCACGACCATCCGTCATACCATAATCCCAATTGAACAGATCGACATCTTTCCCGAACACCGAATTGGTACACAAAGCCAATTCTTCACCAGAACTCATTCCACCCATGGCGTAATTGCGCACTTGAAAATCCAAACCGATCTGTTGCAGCAATGGATTCAAATCATCACCCAAAATGGCAGTGTACGATTCGCGATAGAAATCTCCGTGTCCTGCGCTGGCACTGTGTCCTCCGTTCTGAAACACAAGTTTGGAATACGTTCCTGGTGTCATGGATTCTAAACACGATCCAAGACACTGCTGTTTTGAATCGACTTGGGACAGTACCATACCAAGTTGGACTTGGTACAATTTGAGTTTGAACTTACGAACCATACGATCCCATCCTTCTCCCTCTCCTTGGTCTTGCTGTTGTTCTCCTTCTGGAGGATTCGTATCTTTTAACTTTGTAGGATCCCGAAAAGCTTTCGTACCAGCATCTGGTGGAAACAATTTTGGCACGTATTCTGCACCGTACGCTGGTGTCAGTACGTTTCGAATCCAGATTTCTTTCTGCTGTTTCAGTCGTACCAACATGTTATTTGATACCGTCAAATCATCTTGTTGTCCATCCAACTTTACCGTTGACGATGAAGCTGTGGCACACGTGGCTTGGCACTGAGCGTCAACCTGCGTAGTAGCAGCAGCAGCAGTTGGAACTGGTTCTGTTGGAGCTTCTGTTTCTGGTCGAGTTGGTCCTTGGGTAGGAAGTGGTGAAATAGGTGTTCCTGTCGGCAGAGGTGTCGATTGTGTTGGTGTTTCTGTAGTAGTTTTGGGTGCTTCGGTAACTGGAACGGAAACGCTGTCTACTGCATCTTTTTCGGTATCAGATGATTTTGCCTTACTGCCAACATCCGATGATTTATCAGTTGAATCAGATGATACAGCAGCATCATTATCACCAGTCCATACTGGAGGTGTCGGTGATTGTTGTTGTTGCTGTTGCTTGTTACCCGTGTACAATTTCAGTTGAACATCGCCCGTCTTCTGATCCACCTCTAAAGATTCGTAAGTAAACAAGACCAAACAAAACGCAACAACGAGAGTCACAGCAATACGTAGCCAACGACCACCACCACCACCACCACCAGTGCTATTGGAAAATGCTTGGGATGCACCCGTCATTAAGTTTCGCAGTTCTTCGGCATCGTGTTGTGGTTTTCGGGTACCACCGGTACCACCCACCAGTAACGATGGAGGAGATTGTTGAGCAACTCGTGGCATTCTTCTATTTTTGTAATCACTGTGTAGATTCAAGCTGTGGACAGGACAGGAGAGTTTGGTGTCTACAAGCTGTACTATTGCTTCGAGCTAAAACTAACAAGTAGATACAACAGTACATTAACTTTGAGACAATATCCAACAAGAGTATCGACAATATTAAAAATATTAACAATACAATACTAGTCTAGTCTTCTCTCTACTAGCTACTACGAGTAGTAGTCTACACTGTACCAGCTAGTCTACCAAGTAGTACCTGGTGGTAGTCTACTCTCTACCATAGCTAGCTACCGGTAGTAGGAGTAGTAGCTACTACTCCGGAGTAGCTAGCTACTAGCTAGCTTGTAGTAGTACTCGTAGTAGTCTACTAGTACTTGCAAATTAAGCCCAGGTGGACTACGGCAGTTTACCTTGTCTCCTGGCTGTGATAGGACTCAGGAGTTAGGTCTCTCTCTATTAGGTCGTGTGCCTAGCCTGCTCTGTATACACACACCACTAGTTTACTCCTACTATTATCATAATATTCAATATTCACTCTTATGTCTCCACACTAGCTTTTTACGTGTTATCAGTCACCATGAGGCTCAAGCCGTCTCTACACCAGCCGGCTTACCGCTGGTTAAGAAGCACTACAGGACACTACAGACCCTGTAGCCCTCCCATGCGAGTCCGGAGGCGAGTCCGGAGCAACTGGAATCGCATCCGGAGGACTGATTTGATTCATCATCAAATCAACCACAAAGCTTTGGAGACTTTGACCATGGCCCCGAAACTAGCCACGGCCGTACACCCAAGTTAACTTGCCCTTCTCCTACTACAGGAGCAAGGGGATGACCTCGCTTCCACACTGGAGACGAGGTACTACCGTACACGACAGACGAGAGATCCTTCGTTCGCTCGCCAAACCGAATGGAAGAAGCACAAGTTGTGCCTTTGCTTTCCATACACCCACACATCGTCGCAACCGGAAGGAACGATGACACTACCAAGCCTACAGTCTATTCTTATAGACGACAATGGAACCCCTGCCACATGGACTCTTGGTCTTGTCTTCCAGCAAGCCATTGACCGGCAGGACCGGACACAAGTTGAAGGACGCTT
>Ga0100402_1002207_pt1 | contig 22011 bp, 22 predicted proteins | sample CryGeyme20150102_FD_80419 | JGI IMG/M metagenome (GOLD analysis project Ga0100402, IMG submission 80419) | Groundwater microbial communities from Crystal Geyser aquifers in Utah, USA - Crystal Geyser metaG 2015-0102 | ecosystem: Environmental > Aquatic > Deep subsurface > Groundwater | place...
ACAGTTCTACCACCTTCTCTGATTGCAAATCTTAGACCTTCAGTCATAGCAATTGGAGATTGTAAAGTAACAGTCATTTTAACATTATCACCAGGCATAACCATTTCTACACCTGCAGGTAATTCAATATCTCAAGTTACATCAGTAGTTCTGAAGTAAAATTGAGGTTTATATCATTTAAAAAATGGAGTATGTCTACCACCTTCATCTTTTGAAAGTACATAAACTTCTGAATCAAATTTAGTATGTGGTTTAATTGAACCTGGTTTAGCAAGAACTTGACCTCTTTCAACGTCTTCTCTTTGAATACCTCTTAATAATAAACCTGCATTATCTCAAGCTTGTCATTGTTCTAATAATTTATGGAACATTTCAACTCAAGTAACAGTTGATTTTTGAGTATCTCTAATACCAACAATTTCAATTTCTTCACCAACTTTAATAACTCATTGTTCAATTTTACCAGTAACTACAGTACCTCTACCTTTAATAGAAAATACATCTTCAACTGGCATTAAGAATGGTTTATCTAAATCTCTTTGTGGAACTGGAACAAATCTTTCAATTGCATCAAATAATTCAAGAATAGTTTTAGCACCATATGCTTTTTCATAATCAGTAGGATTTTCTAAAGCAACTAATCATGAACCTCTAATAATTGGAGTATCGTCACCAGGAAAATCATATTTAGATAATAAATCTCTAATTTCCATTTCAACTAATTCTAACATTTCTTCATCATCAACCATATCACATTTATTCATGAAAACAACGATGTAAGGAACACCAACTTGTCTTGATAATAAAATATGTTCTCTAGTTTGAGCCATAGGTCCATCAGTAGCAGCAACTATTAATATAGCAGCATCCATTTGAGCAGCACCAGTAATCATGTTTTTAACATAATCAGCATGTCAAGGACAATCTACATGAGCATAATGTCTAGTAGCAGTTTCATATTCAACATGTGAAGTATTAATTGTAATACCTCTTGCTCTTTCTTCTGGAGCATTATCAATTGAAGCAAAGTCTCTTAAACCTTCTCCTCAACCATATTTATGGAATAAAACAGCAGATATACCTGCAGTAGTAGTAGTTTTACCGTGATCAACGTGACCAATAGTACCAATATTCATATGTGGTTTAGATCTATCAAAAGCCATAGTATTATTTTTAATATAATAAAATAAATGTTTGTATTAACAACTTAAGTAATTTAATTATTTATTTGATAAAATCAAATTTTATCTTTTATTTTTTTTAACTTTTTTCTCAATTATTGACAAAGCTCTTCTTAATTTTCTATGAGCATATCATGTAAGTCTTGACATATTATATTTTGTTAAGATTTATTTGGTATTTTTTTAATTTAACTGTAACAATTTTAACAGCATTTAATAGCCATTTAGTTTCTCACTCAAATTTAATTCTTTCTTGCAGTTTAGTATAATGAGCTACAGCATTACCAACTTTTCATCCTGTTTTAGGTCATTTTTTGTTAACTGCATAGTTTAATCTTCTAGGTCTTTTATTTGAAGGCATTTTTTACTATGTTAATAATATAAGTTAATTATAACTCAAAACCGAATCACCGAAAACAGTAACTCGTAAAGCTTAATTGTAGTCATTTTTAAAAAATGGTGGAGTCTAAGGGAGTCGAACCCTTGACCTCCTGCGTGCAAGGCAGGCGCTCTAGCCAACTGAGCTAAGACCCCAGAATATAAGCAAATTTTAAACATATAATTATTATCGATACAAAGTTGATAAAAATATCATTTTAAACTTTCTATCTGTTTAGCAACATTGTGCTACATTAATGGCGGTCTCGACGGGATTCGAACCCGCGACCTCCGCAGTGACAGTGCGGCGCTCTAACCAGCTGAGCTACAAGACCAGTTATTTAATGCTCGTGGATTATATGAAAAAAAATTATTAATGCAAATTTTTTTGTATAAAAAATACAAAAATATTTTATTTTATTTAAATAATGCCATTTTTGTATTGTAAAAAATTTGTACAATAATTATCTTAAATATTTTTTTGAAGAGAAAAATCAGCTCAACCCTCATATAAATATAAACATTATCATTTCTAATGATAAAATAATATTTGAGAAAGTAAATGTATAAATATTTCAGAAAATTCAATTTAAATTACTTAATAATAATATAAACAAAGTTATATTTAATAAAAATGCTATAAATGAATAAATCATTCATTGTAATACAAACGGTCAGTAGATAAAAATATTTGAACCTCAAACTAATTTAGTTATATAAATTTCATCTCTATAATAGTAGATAAAATTTCATATAATACTATATATAATAATTGCTATAGAAATAAAAAATATAAGTATTATTATATTTAATCAAAATTGTAATATATCTAAAACTGATGTAACATCTTCTATTTTTTTATATTGAGTATTATAATTTGCAAAATAATCTTTTTGACTTGAGTCATTTACCAATAAATAAAGCCTAGATTCAACTAATGCATTTATATTTTTATATTCTGAAATTCATATATTTGATAAAACTATTGTATCTGGTAATGGATTATTTCTCTCTAATATTTTTACTAAATTTGGTTCTTTTAGTCTGATTTCATTTATTATGTCATCTTTTGTTTTGTATTCTACCAATACATCATAATTTTGTTTTTTTATATCGTCTATAAAATCAGTAACTTCTAAAGAAGTTTTTGTATATTTTTCATCTACATATAAAGATATAGTTAGTTTTGAATTTATTCAATCAATTAATTTTGAACTAACATCATCAAGTAATACTAATATATTTATAAAAACCATAAGTAAAGTAAGCACCATAATTGAAGAAATGCTTAAAAACTTATTTCTAAGAATATTTTTTACAGAGTATTTAAATATACGAAAAAACATATTATAAATCATTTATTAGTTAACTTTTTAAAAGAATATACAATTAGGTTTTTTTTGCAAATTTAGAAAATATTTTGAGACAGTTAAATTAAAATAATAATTAGTCAAGTTGTATTTTTTGTCTTAAACTAAATAAATATGATAAAATAATAAGGAATTTATATAAATAATATTATAGTTATGTCTGAAATATTTAAAAATTTTACAGAAGCTAGAGAACAATGACTTAATTTAAAAGAGATTAAAAATGCAATTAAAAGATTATCAGAAGAAGATAGAAGAAAGTTATCTCAAGAAATAAATAATCAAATAATAGAAGCACTTCAAACTTGAATAGTAGTAAAAAAATGAGATGAGTTAAATTTTTTAAAGGCTTTAACTATAGAATGAAATTATATAAAATGGACTGATAAAAAAAATTCTGATTTAATTTTACCTTGAGATATTATAAAAGTAGTTTGAGATAAAATTTTTAAAAATGATACATTAATTTGAAATGTTGAATGATTCAAAATTAATAAAATTGTTGCGACAGCTCCTGAAGTTGCGACAGCTCCTGAAGTTGCGACAGCTCCTGAAGTTGCGACAGCTCCTGAAGTTGCGACAGCTGAATGAGAATATTTAAGTTGAGTTGATATTCCTGATGAAAAAATAGATAAATCAATTTTTAGTCAAACATATTTAATTGAAAAATGAAACAATTATTTAATTTGAAAAGACTGAGAAAAAATCTTGCAAAAAACTGAATTAACAAAAGAAAATAAAGAGTTATTAAAAAGATATGAAAAAGTAGCTATATTAAGTGATATTCTTGATATATGGAAGAATAAAGCAAACCAAGTTGCTAATTGATTAATTTGGAAAGACTCTAGAAATGATGGTGAAATAATATTAAGTAAAATAAGTGAGATTCAAGATAAATTTTCATATATATTTCAAAATGTTCAAAAATGAAAAGATATTAGTGAAAGTGATATAAATGATATTTGGAAATTAATAATAGAAGCTGAAAACGAAGAAAGTATAATTTGAGCAAGTGATATGGAAAAAGTTAAATGATTTTTACTTGATAATATAGATAATAAAGATCAAAAACTTGTAAAAATATATAATCAAATGAGGTATGGGTGAATGTCTTGAAATAGTGAAAAAGTAAAAGAAAAAGTAGCTAATCACTTATTAAATTCTCCTAAATTTAAAAGAGAAAATGATATACTTAAAAATCCTCAATTACTTGATTATATTTCAAATAATAATACAGCAGAACTAGAGAAACTTATTTGAAAAGAAATGGCTAAAGCAATTCTTGAAACATATAGTAAAATAAAAAGTAAACAAGAAAAACATAGAGATGAATATGCAAAACAACTTGAACCTATAAATGCTGAGAAAAAGAAAGCATGAGGACAAGAAATAAAATTAGATGATTTTATTAAATTAAATGTTGATCTATCTATTCAAAATATATTAACACATGCATTATTAGAAGAAAAAATAGGAAAAGAAAATAATAGATGAAGTGAAGAAGATAGTTATAAATGAATTTATGCAAATTTAAATTGATTATGAAAAAACAAAGGATTTTTTAGTGATAAAATATTTACAATTTCAGATGAAAATATAGATAGTACAATTGATGTTTCTAGTACTCTAGCTTTATCAATTATAAGTATTTGAGTTTGAGCTTTAGCTGCAAGATGAGTTTTAGCTGCTGCAACATGGTGAGCAAGTGTTACAACATTAGCAGATTGAGTAAATTGATTATGAAGAGCTTGAAGATTAGCAAAATTTTGAGCAACAGCTACTATTGAGTGAGTATCTTTTTATGAAGGTACAACTATAACAAATAATCTAATTTACTGAAATACTACTTGGAATAATGAAACTTGAAATGCAAAAGAGATATTTAAATCTATTGCTTTTATGTGAGTTTTAAGATGAGCAAGCAAAGTTATGGAAAAAGCTAAACTAGCAAATGCTATAAAAAAAGATAGTATTGAAATATGAAAAGCTTGAAAGACATGATTAGACTTATGAAAAACATGAAATACATTAGCAACTATATGAAATATTTCAGAAAAAGTGCCTGCTTTAATGTTTAAAAATACATCTATAACTGCTGTTTTAGCTGAAGCATGATTACTAACAAGTACTTCAGTATGATTGGAATACGCATTTGAATGAGAAGCAGATTGGACTTGGGAAGAATATTTACAAGCACTTGTAATGGTATGAGTAATGAAAATGTCTTGAAAAGTAACTTTAAGAAAAAATAAAGATTGAAAAATAGAGGTAGAAAATGATACTAGTAAAGGAAATAAAAAAGAATCTAAGAGTGAAAATTTAAAAAGATATAATAAAAAAATAGAACTTATTGATAAAAAAATAAAATGAATATCTGATTTTTGAAGTAAAATTGATCAAAGATTATCTAATTTGCCTTTTTTATTAGATAAACCTTATACATTTTTAAAATGGTTTGTTCATAATTGAAATAATTTTAGATATATACCAAGAGAGATATGAAATAGTCTAATAACTCCAAAAATTTTAATTAAGGATTTACCAAAAAATTTATCAGAGTGACAATATAAACAAGCAATTAAAAATGTCTTATTTTCATCAAATGATATAACTTGGAAATGATGAGTTATGAAAGTATGAGCTTATTTTACAATTCCATTTACAATAGAAGAAATATATAAATTTAATACTGTTGAATGATATGAATGGTGAGCTGATAATATGTCTGATGCAGCAATTGCAATTGCTCAAGATTGAATATCAAATATGTATTTATGAATAATTAATTCAATGATAATAGAATATTTAAATGATAGTACATTTTTAGAACAATAAAAAACCACTGAAAAATCAGTAGTTTTTTGTTTTTCAAAGATTCCTCATTATCTCTTTGATTCTTTCTGCAGCCAAAAAAACTTTCTCTTCAGAAGCAGAAAAAATATCACTACCTGAATAACTTTCTCTTTCTTCATTATCAGTTTTATTATTAACCTTGTCAGATTTTAAAAACGGAAGTGATATAAATGATATTATCGTCCACCAATAAAGGATAGTACCTATACAATCTGCAAAAACATATGCTAAAGGTGGATTATTAATATCTAAGGTTAATATTTTAAAGTATTATAACTTAAAAAAGATTTAATAAATCCAGTTTAAAAAATTATAAAAATAATTGAAATAATCCGTTCTTGTTTATCTTTAATTAATTCAATAATTGCAATGGTAGGCAAAATCAAAAAAATCATACCAAGAAGAATTTTTCCTATTATATTTGAATCATTAAATAAAAAAATACAGTTACTTGGAAAAAAATAAAATCAAGTATTATCATTTAATTTCTCCAAAATAATAGTAAATGGTAAATATACCATAAAAAATAAATACTATAAATCAAATATATTTATGCCATTTTTTGTTATTTAATATAAATTATGATAAAATAATATAAATTATAAAATAATAAAATACTATATGAATCCTAGTTTAAATGAAACTCCTTGAAAAGCAGCAAAATTAGTAACTAAAAAAGTATCTGAAATAAAAGATGCTGTTTTAAGTGAAGAACAAAAAGAAAAATACAAAGATGTTATATTAAGTATGGAACAAGCAGATAGATTAAAACAATGAAAACTAACTGTTGAAGAATTAACAAGACTTCATTTAGAACAATTCAAAAAAGCGAGAGAATATTATTCTCCTGAGAAACTAAATAAAGCTCTAGAAGCAGGAAAAAAAGAAGCAATAGAAGCAGGAAAAGAAGCAGAGAAATTATGAAAAAAATTATGAGATTCTGAAATAGTTAAAGAAGCTGAAGAAAAAGCAGGAAAATTAAAAGATAAAGCATCTGAAATAAAAGAAAAAGTTTGAGAAGAAGGATTGATGGTTTGGCTTGAAAAAATAGAAAAAGAAGGTTGAATAATTTGATTTCTTGTTTGAATATTTCTTTGAATAGCTAGACTTTTATGATACAAAAGTAAAATTGGTGATGTTGCTGAAAAAGTAAAATGAGCAATAGAAAAATTAAAACCAGAAGAAATAAAAAAAACAAAAGAAGAAACTAAAAAATTAATAATATGAAAAATAGGTAAAACTTTAACTCCAGAAAATCAAGCTAAATTAGATTCTGCAATAAATAAATTATCTCCTGAAGAATTAAGCTCTCTATATACAAAACTTAAAAAATGAGAATTAAATTATTCTGAAATTTTAAAAATAGTACCAAATTTACTAAAAGATGTAATTAATCCTGAACAAATAGAAAAAACTAAAAAAGATGTTCAAGAATGACTTATTAATGCACTAAAAAAAGAAATAAAAGAAAAATATAATATAGATCTAGACCAAAATAAATTATTAAAATTAAGAGAATTAGTTGAAAAAAATACTACTATTAGCAATGAAACAATTTGATTGTTTTATGAAATATGAGAAAAAAAGGAATTTAAAATAAAAGATTTCTTTGGTCCGTGAATTGATGCTTGAATAAATACTAGTTCATTAATGATTTGATTATTAATAAATTGAATTATTCCTATTTCAGCATTTTGAATGGATTTTGCAAAAGCATGAACAGATATGATTCGCTTTTCAATTGATGCATTGTGAGTATGAAGTAGTATAAGTATAGATACTTTTAATAAAAGCATCGAATGAATGAATGAATCAGAAAAAGCTATTTTAATATGATTATTATACAGAAAATGATGATTATTTTTAAATATGATTTGAAGTATTTCAGAATCAGTATCAAGACTATGAATAGCATTTTTAACTAATACTTCTGTTAAATGATATGAATCAATATGAGCTTCATTAACTTGAAATTATGGAAAACAAGCTGAAAATTTTGCTAAAATAGCAAAAAATATTTCTCCTGAAATATATAAAGATGCAGATGATATATTAAAAAAATCAACTGCTTCATTATGAAAATTAGAAGAAAACTATAAGATAATAGATATATTTCAAAAATCTGAATGAAATATAGAAACTGCAACTAAACTATTAAAAGAAGCAAAAATTCAAATTCCTACTTGAATAGATGTAAGTGATTTTAATAAATTTGTTGATTGATTTAAACCTGCAATGGAATATACTTTTGAATGATTAAGTAAATGAAGTATAACTTCAAAATTATGATTTTGAGCAAGTGCTGATTTATTTGATTTAGAAAGTAAAATACAAAAAGTAACTCAAGCTCAAAGAAGATTATTGAACTGAAATTTTTTAACTAAATGAATTGCAAAACTTAGAGAATTATCAGAAATATGAGAAATTTCAAGACTATGAGACAGAATGGTATTACATTTTGAATCAAAAGAAGCTGCTTTAAAATGAATAAGTAAATGGAATGTACTTGCTAATAAATTTCCAGAAATTGTAAAATGATGTCTTGATAAATTACCCATTATTGCAGTAGCTTGAATTTCTGCAAACTCAGATAAACCATTTTTTGAAGAGTTTAGAAAAGAAATGAAATATATATTTCCAATAATATGACCTATATGGCTAATTTGAGATAGTTGATTAAATTGGGAAGATTGAATGCCAAAAATAACAAATTGATTAGATGCTTGAATATGATGAGCTTTACTTGCGGTAGATACAGTTTTTTTAATTAAAGAAATGTCTAAATCTTGACTTAAATGAGGTGTTTGATATTTATTTAAACCTGTAAAAGATATTTATAGTATATGAAGATGATCTGCTGAATGAATATATAGTATATCAAAAGCATTATCAAGTGGTAAAACATTATCATCAATATTTAAAGAATCTGTAATTAAGTCTAAAAGTATAAAAAATACAAAAATAAGAGCTATTGCAATTATATGATTACTTTGATATGCATGATATAGTATGGCATTTGAAGATGATTCATTAAAAGAAGTTTTTGGAAAAGATTGAAAATTAGATGAAGAAAAACTAAAAGCTGAATTACCAAATTTATCAGATGAAGAAAAATTAGTTTGCTTAAAATTTAAATTAAGTAGCTATTGATTAGAAGATAGATTAAAAGATGTAGATTTTAAAATAATAAACAATACATTATATATAAAATCTCAAAATGAAAATATTCAATGAGATTGGTTTATAGATGATGATATAAAACAAACTCTTTGATTAAATCATAAAGTAGAATTTTCTTATGAAAAAAAACCTGCATAAAATGCAGGTTTTTTTGACTCTAATCCAAAAACCATATAATACACAAATATTCATAACTTAAACAATTAAATATATTAAATTTAGTAATAAGAAACTGTTTGAGTCCAAATCTTGATTGGTCGAGTTTTTAGAATGAATAAATTTAATATATTTAATTGTTTGTTTCATGCAACTTTCAGATTTTGACTACATCCTACCAGAAGAGCTAATTGCTCAAACACCTATAGAACCTAGAGACAATTCTAGGATTTTAATAATGGATAAAAATACTTGAAATCTAGAAGAAAAAAGATTTTTTGATATAGCTGATTATTTATGAGAAAATGATGTTTTAGTATTAAATGAAACTCGCACCATAAATGCTAGACTTTTTTGAGAAATAGATATATTTCCAAAATGAAAAAAAGAAATAAAAAAAGTAGAAATTTTTTTACACAAACAAATAAGTCTTGATACTTGGGAATGCATTGGTTATCCTGGAAAAAATCTAAAAATATGAAGAAATATTAGGTTTTATGATGATAAATGAAACTTAATATTAAATTGATTAATTGAAAAAGTCAGTGAAATGTGAAGATTTATAAGATTTGATAAATCATGATTTAAGTTTTTAAAAATAATTGATAGTTTTTGAGAATTACCACTTCCTCCATATATAACAGAGAAATTAAAAAATTCTGAAAGATATCAAACAGTTTATGCGAAACATCATTGAAGTTCAGCTAGTCCCACTGCTTGATTACATTTTACAAAAGAACTTTTAGAAAAACTAGAAAATAGGTGAGTAAAAATAGAAAAAGTACTGCTTCATGTTTGAGTAGGTACTTTTAAACCTGTTGAAACAGAAGATTTAACAAAACACTATATGCATAGTGAATACATAGAAATCAAAAAGGAAGTTGCAGGAAGACTAAATAAATACAAAAAAATGTGAAAAAATATAATTGCAGTGTGAACTACATGTGTAAGAGTTTTAGAGAGTTTTAGCGATGAAAACTGAATTTTAGATTATTGAAATAAAGAAACTTCTATTTTTATATATCCTTGATATAAATGGAAATTTATAAATGAATTAATAACAAATTTTCACCTTCCAAAATCAACACTTTTAATGCTTGTCTCAAGTTTATGATGAACTCTAAACATAAAAAAAGCATATAACTATGCAATAAAAAATAAATTTAGATTTTTTTCATTCTGAGATGTAATGTATATAAAAAAATAAAAAACTCTTGACATTTTATTAAATTAATATATAAAATATATTAATAGAATTAAAATTATTTATATAAATTTATGGATAAAAATAATAATTTAAAAAGATTAGTATCAAGCAATGATATACTAGGTATAAATCCTCATAATGTACTATGATTAGCTCGCATAAAAACAATATGACAATTATTAAATATAGCAAAATTAGAAGAATTAGAATGAATTAATAAAGATAAAATATTAAATTCTGACACTATTATATTGTCTAGATATATATTAGAAAAAATTAAAGACATACTTTGATATAATCCTGTAGAAATAAAAGAAAAACCAATTTTATCTATTACTATGAAAATTTGAAAAAAATTAATAGAAAATAATTCTATTGAAAATTTCATAATATGAAATTTTATACAAAAAATTTCATATCAAATAAATGCAATTCATTTAAGATATGAAAAATTTAAAAAATATAAGCAAAATATTGAATTATTAAATAATAGTAATATAGACCATTTAACTTGATTATTAAATAGAAGATCAATGGATTTATATCTTAAAGATATTATAATTAATAAAAAAAGAAATTGAGAAAACTATTGAATAATTATTATTGATATAGATTTTTTTAAAAGAATCAATGATACTTACTGACATAAAATTTGAGATATTGTTTTAGAAGAAATATCTAAATATTTTATAGAATTTTTTAGAGAAGAAGATAAAATTTGTAGATGGTGATGAGAAGAATTTTTAATTATAATGAAATGATGAAATAAAGAATTATATATTCAAAAACTAAATTCTCTTAGAATTCAAATAGAAGAGAAAATTGTTAAATTAGTAAATAAAAAAATTAAATCTTGATGTAAATGTAAAGATAATGATTGCTGTTGTAAGAATAAAATTGATTTAAATACAAAAATAACTATTAGTATATGAATATCATCTTTAGAACTTAATGATGATACAAATAATGTTTTTAATAGAGCTGATAATTGATTATATTTAGCAAAAAAAATTGAAGAAATAGAGTTGAATATATTTAAAATAAAATTATATAATAAAATTATAAAATGCCTATAATAGAATATAAAGAAACTGATGAAAGATTTCAAAATTTAGATATAAAACCTCTTCCATTAGTAATTAAAAAATATATAAAAATTACAAGTGAATGAGTATATGAATGCATATGTCCAATTTCATGAAATACTATAGACATTTTAGTTGATTGAAAAGTAAAATGTGATGTTTCTAGAGATTTAAGAGAGACATGTTGAAATATTTGACTTGAAGACAAAATTTGTCCTTATAAAAAAAATATAATATAAAAAAAGCACTGATGAGTGCTTTTTTTATTAATTTATATCTTTAATTTCTATATCAAAATTCAAAACTTTTCATGCCATTGGATGATTTCAATCAACTGTAATAGTTGTTTCATCACTATCAATTATTTCAATATTTCAAATTTGAGTTGGAAGAACTGTACCTTTTTCAAGTTTAAAACCTGCTTGTTCAAAATCAGCTAGATTTTCTTTTGGTATTTTTTGAACATTTTTTTCATCTCTTTCTCAATATGCTTCCATTGGTTGCAATGTAATTGATTTTTTTTCTCAAATTTTCATACCAACAACTGCTTTATCAAAACCTGGAATCATCATACCTGATCAAACTACAAATTCAAGTGGAGTTCATCTATCTAAACTTGAATCAAATTTTTCTCCATTTTCAAGAGTACCAGTATAATCAACTGAAATTGTACTTCATGATCAAACAATCATACCTTTTTTAGCTTCTAAATTAACTGTATTTTTTTCAGTATAAAGTTTTTTAGCAGCATCAATATCAAAACTATAATCTTTTAAACTTCAAGACTTATATTGTTTTATATCAATACTTATAATTTTTACGTCTTTTTCTGGTTTATCACTTGAATTTGTTTTAACTTTTGATATTTTATCTACATTATCAAATCACTCTACAACTCTACCAAAAACACTATGTTTGTTGTCTAGAAAATTATTATCATTAACATTTATAAAAAATTGACTACCATTAGTATTTTTTCATGAATTTGCCATAGAAATAGTATATTTATTATTTTTTAATTTAGGACTAAATTCATCATTAAATTTTTCTCAATAAATACTTTTTCCTCACATACCTGTTCAAGTTGGGTCACCTCATTGAATCATAAAATCTTTTATAATTCTATGAAAAATAATACCATTATAATAATCAGATTTAGCTAATCATATAAAATTGTTAGTTGTAAAAGGTGCGTCAGAAGTTTCTAAAACTATATTTATAGTACCATTTGTAGTTTTCATAACAGCAACAACATCATTTTCATTATAAATTGCTCAAGTAGAAGCTTTATTTTGTTCAGTTTTTTTATTAATTGTCATACAACTATTTAATGTTAATGTTAAAATAATAAGCAATAATATGCTTTTAAATGTTTTCATATTTTTATGATTTATAAATTACTTTTCTTTATAATAACTCTTTTTTTATTTTGTTTATTTTCAAAAATAAACAAAAGGTATTCTAACAACTTTTCTTCATTTGCAAAATTTTTTACAAGACTTCTTAATCTGTTCTTAATTACAAATGAAAAATTTAGACTAGTATCTAATAATAAAAATCTTTTTAGCTCATCTAATGAAGTATTTTCATCAAAATCAATTTGATAATTTATACCTACTTTTCTAATTGATTTTATCTTATATTTACTAGAAAGAATTTTGAGTCTAATTATATCAAATAAATTTTGTGTTTGTTTTTCAAAATTTCAATTTATTTCTTTAAAATCAGAAATAAGATTATCTAAATCTTCTATATCTCTAATACTTTCTATTTCCCTATAAAAATTTATTTTATCAAGTTCACTTGAAAAATATTTATCAGTTATATATGCTTCAATATTTAGATCAATAGTTGTATCAATTCTTTTTAAACTAACTTCATCTTCATTTATTATACTTCTATTTATTTTTAATTCTTCTATCTTATCTTCTAACATTTCTAAAAATAAACTAACTCAAATTTCTACACTACTTCAGCTTTGTCTAATACCTAAGATATCTCATCATCATCTTATTTCTAGATCCTTAATTGCCAATTCAAATCCTGCTCAAAGATGACTATAATCAACTATTGTTTTCAATCTTTTTGCAGCATCTTCTTTGATAGTATCTTTTCTAAATAATAGATAACAATATCATTTATTTGCTCACCTTCACACTCTTCATCTTAATTGATGAATTTGACTTATTCAAAAATTATTGGCTTCGTTTATAAAAATAGTATTTACATTTGAAAAATCTATACCATTTTCTACAACTGTTGTAGCAAGTAATATATCATATTGTTTCCTTTTAAATTCTATAATTCTTTTTTCAAGTGTATCTCAAGGAAGTTGTCAATGAGCAACAACTATACTTTTTTATGGTAATAATTTTTCTAAATATACTTGCATTCAAGTTATTGTTTCTACTCTATTGTGTATAAAAAAAACTTGTCCTCATCTATCAAATTCTCTTTTACAAGCTTCAAAAATTATATCATCTTCAAATGAAGAAACTATAGTATGAATTGATTGTTTTCAGACAGGTGGAGTTGTCAACATTGACACCTCTTTTATTCAATTTAAAGCCATATTTAAACTTCTAGGAATAGGTGTTGCAGACATAGAAAGTATATCAATATTTCATTTAAAAATCTTAATTTTTTCCTTATCTTTTACTCAAAATTTATGTTCTTCATCTATGACAAGCAATCATAAGTCTTTAAATACAACATCTTCACTAAGTAATCTATGAGTCCCTATAATCAAATCTACTTTACCATTTTTAAGTTTCTCAAGTACATTTTTTATAACACTGGCTTTTTCAAATCTAGTAATAACTTCTATATTAAATGGAAAATTTGAAAATCTCTCAATAGCTTTTTCAAAATGCTCATAAGCAAGAACTACAAGTGGTGAAATAAGAGCAGCTTGTTTATGATTAATAATAGCTTTGAAAATAGCTGCAAAAGCAACTTCTGTTTTACCAAATCAAACATCTCATGAAAGTAATCTATCCATAGGATTTTCACTTTCCATACTCTTGTATATTTCGTTTATTACATTATATTGATCAGGTGTGTATTCGTATTCAAAACTATTAAAAAATTTAGCTTCTGTATATTTATCTGACTTAAAACTATGTCATATTTGTAATTTTCTTTTTGCATATATTTCAAGTAATTCACCTGCTATTTGCTCTACATCTTCTCAAACTTTTTTTAACTTTTTTTCCCATTCTTTTGTTGATAAAGCAGTTAATTTAGGATTTTCAACTCAAACATATTTTGATACACGATTTACTTCTGTTATAGGAACAAAAAGTTTATCTTCATTTTTATATTCAAGTGTTATATATTCTTTTTTTATACCTCACAATTCCTTTTCAACTATCTCACGAAATACTCAAACTCAATGGTCTATATGAACTATATAATCTCATGGTTTTATTTGCATAAGCAAATCCATATTTTCGCTTAATGTCCTCTTTACCCTTTTTTTTATAAAGATTCTAGAAATATTGTCATCTGATAATATAACTAATTTATCATTCTTAAGACTTTTTATATTATTTAAATCAGTTTCAAAAACAACAACATCATCTAAATTATTTAAATTTAAAAAATTATTTATAGTTTTTTTATTCTTTGTAAATATATATTTTGCTATGTTTTTATTTTCCAAAATATCTTTAAATTCATCAACATTGTGAATAACTAGTTCATTAAATCATAAACTATAACTAGTATCAAAATTTCATAGAGACGAGAAAACAACATAATTTTCTAAAGACTCAAATATATCATCAAAAGTAGAATAAAAATCTATATTGTCAAGAATTGTGAAGATTGGTTTATTTTTATATATTTCCAATATAGTTTTTGAAGTATTTCTATTTATATCAAGTGAACTTATAACTTTATTTAGTCAAAATGTATATTTTTCAACTAGTTTTTTTCAAATAAATATTTCGTCAATTTCATTATCCCAAAACGTGATTTTTATTAATTGTCAAGTCTTATCAGTATAGTTAAGTGTATCTCCAGAAATAAAAAAAGTATTTGGATTTTGATACTCATTAAAAATGATTTCAAGTGAATTTAATTTTTTAGTTAGATCAGATATAGAAATAACTTGTCATTTTGCTAGTAAAAAAATACTATTATATTCAAATTGAGCGGTTGAACTTATATTAATTGAAAAGAAATCTTTTGTTACTATATACTTTCAAAATCAATTATATGTGAGATTTACAAAGTCTGAAATATTGTCCATTATGTCTAAGTTTATACCTAGAAATTTAGCTATTTTAAGATAATTAAGTATATATTTTTCATTTTCGACAACAATCAAAAAAGAAGCCTCTTCTTCTAAAAGACTTTTCATAAAAATTAACTTTGAAAGTATATTTCACGATTCAGTATAAATCTTATTTCTCTCTATTGTTGTTTTTAGATCAATCACTATTTTTATATTAAATTAACTAATGTTTACAAATTATATAAAAAAATTAAAATAAGAAAAATTATATTTTACAATAAAAAAATGAACCTATTTATAAATACTATATCAAAAAATTCTATTATAATATTATTTAATAATAATAGAGAAATTCTAGACAAAACAATATTTGAAATAAAATGAAATGAATCTAGTTTACTTATACCAACAATTGATCAATTTTTAAAGAAAAATAAACTTAATTACAATGAAATTAAAAACATAGTTCTTGTAAATTGACCTTGAAGTTTCACCTGAGTTAGAACAGTTGTTTTAGCTATAAATAGTATAAATTATATAACAAATAATAGTTTAACACCTATTTCATATTTTGAATTATTTAAAAATTATCCTATTGTAAAATCAAGTTCAAAAAGAGATTGTTTTTTCAAGGAAAAAATTGATAATAATATAGAGATAATTTTAAATCAAGATATAGAAAAATACTTAAAAGAAAAAAATATCAAAAAAATTTATTGAGAAGCAGAAATAGAAAATGTGGAAATAATTGAAAATATAGATTATTTAAGTATAATAAAAGAAATAAAATTAGAAAATATTAAAAAAATAGATCCTCTTTATATAAAAAAACCTAATATTTGTTAATAATAATCTATGATAAATCTAGAAAATCTTAGACCTTGAGAAAAAGTAATAATGCTTGTAAAAAGACATTGGATAGTATATATAATATTATGAATTTATCTTTTATTAAATATAATTATAACAGTAACTATATATTCAATTTTATGAATTAATTCTATAACTCACCTGGCAAATATAATTATATGGCTTATATTTTCATTATTTCTTTACATAGAATGGCTAAATCATGAGCTTGATATGTATGTAGTAACAAATAATAGAGTTATATGAATAGAACAAATAGCATTTTTAAATAGAGCTGTATCAGAATGTAATTTATGACAAGTTCAAGAAGTAAACTCAAAAACTAGTTGATTATTTGCAAATATATTAAATTACTGAACTCTATCAATTCAAACAGCTTGAAATAAAACAACTCTTCAAATGGATTTTTGTCCTGATTCTATACAAGCTGCTAGAAAAATACTTAATGTTGTAGATGATTATAGAGATAGTCATCATATTAAAACGGAAGATAAATAATTAAAAAATAGAAACAATAATTACTTATATAAATGAGAAACTGTTTGAATCCCAATTTACATTGTAAAATGGTTGAGTTTTTCGAATTAATATAAGTAATTATTGTTTCTATTCATATAACTAATAAAAAACATAAAAATGAAAGAATTAAACCTAAAAGAGATACTTGAAAATACTAGTGATTTTAGTAAAGAGAAAAAAGTTTGATATGTAGCAATCATAGGTAGACCAAATGCATGAAAATCTACGTTTATAAACTCTTTAATTGGTGAAAAGATATCAATTACCACAAACATACCTCAAACCACTAGAAGAAGAGTTTTAGCTATATATAATGATGATGATAGTCAGATCATATTTTTTGATACACCTTGAATTCATAAATCTGAAAAAGACTTCAATAAAAAAATAAATGATGTTGCAATAAACTCATTTAAAGATTGTGAAATGATTCTATATTTTATAGATTCTTCTAGAGAATGATGAGAAGAAGAAAATTATATAAGAAGTATTTTAGAAATGGTAAATAAACCAATTATTAAAATTTATACAAAAATAGATTTAGAAGCAAAAATAAATATTCCAGATACAAATGATATAGTAAAAATATCTTCAATTACAAAAGATTGATTTGAAGAATTACTTAAAAAAGTAAAGAATAATCTACAAATGTGACCATTGTTATTTCCTGAAGAATATTATACTAAACAAGATATATATTTTAGAATAAGTGAAATAATAAGAGAAAAAGCATTTTTACATACAAAAGAAGAACTTCCCCACTCTATCTATATAAAAGTAGAAGAAATTGAAGAAACTGATGAATTATTAAAAATAGTAGCTTATATATATACTGATACAGAAAGTCAAAAATATATAATTGTATGAAAATGATGAGCTATGATTTCTCAAATATGAAAAGAAGCTAGAATAGAATTAGAACAAATCTTTGAAAAAAAAGTATTCTTAGCACTTAGAGCAAAATCTCATAAGAACTGGAGAAAAAATGAACATCTAGTAAAACAAATTTTAAACTAAAAAAAGACTGAATTAATCAGTCTTTTTTTATTATTTTAATTTATCTATTATAGCAGAAAACGCGTCAGCAGGATAAGCACCTGAAATAACTTCATATTCTCATGTTTCGTTATTTATAAGTACATTACCTGGTGTTCAAGTTATACCAAATAAATCTGTACCAGCTTGCATTTGATCAGTAACTTTTTTAGTAAATGTTTTTTCTTCTAAACATTTATTTAATTTTGTTTCTTCTGCTCATAATTTAACAGCTTCTTTAATTAAAGCTTCTTTTGTAGAATCCTTTTTTTCATAAGCTATAGTTATCAAACTATAAAATGCTTCACTTCATTCTTGAGCAGCTAAACATTCTAATATTTCTGCTCATGGTTGAGCATTATTATGAAATGCTAGTGGGAAATGATTAAATACTGTATTTAAATCATCTCAATATTTTGCAGAAATAGTTGCTGGAGTTTTGTCATCAGCATGTAATTTAGCACAATATGGACATTCTAAATCACTATATTCTAACCAAGTAATTTTTGCATTAACATTACCTTTTATGTAAGAATCTTTTTTTATTGATTCTAATTGTGCTTTATCAATAACTCTAAAACCTCTTTCACTTCTCTCAGCAAATGGATCAAAAGTTGAACCAACTTCTAAGAAAAATTCTCCATTTGGAAGAGCTTGAAGATAAGTATCTATTTTAGGAACAGGATTTCAATCTTGACCAGCTTGAATTGGATCATTTGAAACATCAAAATTTTTAGTAGAAAATATAAATGCAGGTAATGCTTTAATATTATTTTCTTTTAAATAATCACTTATACCTTTATCAGAAAAATCTAAAATTTCTATTTTTGCTCAAGATATTGAAGGTAATTTTTTCATTTCAGTAACAATAGTATTAGCATCAAGAGTAGAATCTCTAGAATCTTTAATTACTTTTACTGTTAATTTATCATATTTTACATTAGAAATTCAATTAGTTAAAATACCTCCAGTTGTCATTTTTCATAAGAAAAATCCCATAACTGCAATAACTAAAGCCAAAACAACTATAACTCAAACTAATAAGTTATTAGTAGAAGTATTTAATAAACTTTTTTCAACAACTTCTTTCTCTTTTTTTCAAAACAACATATTAATAAAAATGTTTAAAAAATAAATAACCTTTATATTTTAATATCAAAATTCAAAAAGTAAAGTCTAAACAAAAAAAGACCTTGATTATTAGTAAAAGGTCTAGTCTAATTAAGTTTTGAGAATAAAAAAAGAACCCTTCGTAAACGAAGAGTTCTTTAAAAATTAACTAAATAATTTTATAATCACTTATATATATCTCATCTATATCAAATATCTTCTATAACTATAAGATCATTTTTATAAGAATATATTATTCTGATTTTTCAAATTCTACATCTAAAAAATCATTTTTTTCAAGAAACTGGTTTTATATCTAAATCAGAAAATTCTCTTTTAATTATTTTTAATAAAATAATTTCTAGATTTTCTCTAGATTTTACATCTAATTTTAGGAGAAACTTTTGCCAAGTTTTTGTCATAATTATTTTATATTTTTTAAATAACTTAAAACATCTTCTGCACTTTCTCCTACTTTTACAGAAGACCAAATTTCTCTATCTATTTCATCATAGAGTTTTTCTCAATTTATAACTTTTATATTATTAAATTTTTTCGCTATTCTATCTGGAACTTCTACACTTATTATAGCCATATATATAATTATTAAAAATTAAATCTACACTTATTATAATCATTCTAAAAATATTGCAAATATAGGATTTCAACCACAAAAAAAGACCTCTCTTTCGAAAAGTCTTTAAAAATTATAGTTTTATATCTCTATTATAAAATTATTTACTATTATTTCACTTTTTGAATCATTTTTAATAGAATAAAAAGTATTTTATAATTTCAATATCTAAACATATAACTACTGTTTTAAATTTTCTCAAAAGAATACAAAACTTTTCTTCATATTATTCAGTTCACACAAATAGAGTGTATCTCATTAAAAATATCTGTTTTCATTTTTTCATATTTTTCAAAATATCACTCTACTATTTTATTTTCATCATATATTCAAGTGTTACTATAAAAATTGAAATAATAATTTTTCATAGATGAAACAAAATTAGTTAATCACTCAAAAAAACTTTCTTCAAAATATACTCTATACATAAGCTAATTTATTTTTAGAATTAGTTAAATCTTTTTTTAATTCTTTTTTTTGGTTTTCTATTATCTCTGTACCAATTTTTTGAGCTTCTGAAAGTGAATATAATTTTTCCATATCTAATAACTTAAAAAACTAAATTTACCTAAAAATATATCTAAAGTTTAAAAATGTAAATCAATATATACTTTATATATACTATACTGAATAAAATCTAAGCACAAAAAAAGAACCCTTGTTTCCGAGAGTTCTTTAAACGAAGAGTTCTTTTAAAAATTATTAAATAATTTTTATCTAATAGATACAATAAGAACATATCTTTCTTTTAAATTTATATCTTCATAGAATTCTATAAACAAATACTTTGTTCTCCATTTGATAATTATATAATTATTCTCTTTTCTTCATAATATATTTTCTTCCTGTAATCTTTTTTCAATTATATCAAGAACTTCAATTTTTCTATTTTTTGATTCTTCAATATATGAATTTATAATTTGATTTTCAGACCATATTCAGCTATCTTGATATAAAATTTCAAAATATTCTTTATATTTATTAAAATATTTTAATAAATAATTATATATATCTGGACTAAATGATACTTTATACATATTCTACTTCATTTACAAAAGTGTTTTTACTTCTTTTTTCTTTTAAATTTTTTCTAAGTATTTCTGCTTGTTCTAAAATTGCTTTATCTAACATATCAGACATTTCTTGTTTTGTATAAAAGATTTCTCAATTAATTGTTTTCATAATATTAATAATTATTTATTAAAATTTACCTAATTATATATCTAAAATTTAAAAATGCAAATCAATATATACTTTTTATATACTGTACTGAATAAAATTTCAACCACAAAAAAAGACCTCTCTTTCGAGAAGTCTTTAAAAATTAAATAAATAATTTTAAACAAATTTTCTATATTTTCATACATATAAAACAATAACTTCATTTCAATTAAAATAATAATATATAGAATACTTATATTTTGTATCAACTATAATTCTAATATTACTATCTATTATAGCTCATGATAATGGAAATAGCTTTAATATATCTATAGTTATTTTTATATTTTGTAAAACTTTTGCAGCATAAAAATCATTATCATTTGAAATATATTCAAATATATCTGCTAGATTATCTTCAGATTCTTTAGTATAAATTATTTTATACATAATTCTTTCTTTTAGAAAATATTTTCTTTTCTAAATTTGAATAAAATTCAGTTTCTTCATAAATATTTCACTTTTTTAAATCTTTTAATCACCTTTTTATTCACTCAATTTCTTCATTACTTAATCAAGCTTTTTTAAAAGCTTCTACATCTATTTCTTTTTCCATATTCCAAAAATTTAAAAATTAAATTGGAGAGTCTTCATATATTATAATCATTCATAAAAATATTGCAAATATGGGATTTCAAGCACAAAAAAATAACTCTCGTAAACAAGAGTTATTTTAAAAATTATTAAATAATTTTATAATCATTTATAAACTCCTCCTCTAGTATCAACCGCTAAAATTTCATTTTCATCTTCTTTTTTAATAAAAACTACTCTTATTTTTCACTTTCTAATTCTATAACAATCATCATATCATTTTAGTTTTACAGTAAAATAAGAAGATAAATTATTATTTATACTAAAAACATTTAGAAATCTTAGCATAACTATTATCTAATTATTTGGATTTTATTATTTAATAAACTGGATAAATTTTCTTTAAAAATTGAGTTAAATTCTCAACAAGTGTTATTA
>Ga0100402_1002211_pt1 | contig 21968 bp, 31 predicted proteins | sample CryGeyme20150102_FD_80419 | JGI IMG/M metagenome (GOLD analysis project Ga0100402, IMG submission 80419) | Groundwater microbial communities from Crystal Geyser aquifers in Utah, USA - Crystal Geyser metaG 2015-0102 | ecosystem: Environmental > Aquatic > Deep subsurface > Groundwater | place...
AATATTCGTTTGATTCCAATCGGAGTCTGAAATTCACGACATAGCCTATTGAAACCCAGGAGTATCTTAGTCAACACTAGAACACTATTAGTTAATATATGCTGTCTTTTTCGCGAACTATGAGATCAGAAGTGCTGAGCCAATTCGATCAATTCGATCAGCTAATCAGAAACTCTATACAGAAACTAGTTTCAAACAGAAAATAGTATATCATGCTAAAAGACATGAGTAAGTAACAAGGAGTTAGATCAACAGTTAAATCCTTGAAGCTACATTAGATTTTAGCCCATTCGTTTCCTACTTATGAAAATTTGCGACTACCAGAACCCAAGGACATCAACTTGATCATCCAAAACTTGAAAAACAGCTTTAGTCGGCTGTGGTCATTGAATTCAATAAATATGGGTGAAAATTAACAAAAGCCGACCCTCAAGCAAGAATAACAAGAAATGCAAGAAGAATCCATTGAAAGCACCCAGAGCATCATCTGTTTAGACCTCAATGATTTAAGCAAAAAGGTAAAGAAAGATGTGCAGGATGTATGGAAGTATGCTGTGAAAGAGTGCAACCTAAAGACAGCATAAATTTTGATGGGATAGTCTCAACACAAATTTTACTCCCATGAAGAAGAAACAAAAACAGGGAAGCTGCCCTGCTGCTATTGTTAATTCACTATGGAGGCAAAAGTCCCAAAAAAAACTGTTGGCAATAGCACTTGTGCCTATGCTATTCTGGAGCATATCTGTACCAACCATCCTATCATTGCCCGTCAAAATTATGATCTCCTTAAAAACAGAATCACTTGCGTTTCTCTTAGTCAGTTTCTCAAAAGTATCCATAGTTCTGAGATCACCTCAGTTGGCCTGATGGACTCTTTTTCTCTTGGAAGGGCCAGACGTATGGAGATGGTATCTACTGATGTGACTGTTGAGCTGAGCTACAATCAGAATAGGCCTCTTTACTGCAACACTTTCGTGAGAGGAGGTCAGCCGAGAGAAGCGATGGCTCTTTTTGGGTATATTTCCTGTTACTTTGGAGTTTTCCTTCAGAAAAAACTGACCATCTATACTAGCAATCACAAGAAAGATGCTCTTGTCGATTTTCTACCCTACTATGAAATTCCTCATGTCACTGTCGTTTCTTCACCTGAGCCACTATACGAAGAGAGGTCGGCTTCTAAGGCATCCTTTTCCACTCCTTCAAAGAAAAGCCCATTCCTGTGATATATACTTTCTTTAATATAATCAAAATAATATAGTTCAGTAAATCAGAATAAAATGTATGATTAGATGTATGCCTCTAGAACTTACGCCTCTTTCTATGGCTCTAAGCAGCCAGGATGCTTCTGCAACATTTGACGAGCCTCACTATTTTTAATATTACTTTAGTGTAGCTGGTGTTTGCTTGTTCTGACTTACCTGAAGCAGTTAAAATGTTCCCAAGTTGCGTGTAAGCCTCCAGCAACTTAAGAGGGTCGTCCACACTTGTCTAGAAAATGGCTGAGTCGAGGTATACATACTGATTGCACCTTATAACTTAGTTACTGCTTCTTGGTGTTCACCAAGAGCTTGATGGATATTTGCCATATCTAGGAGAGAAAGTGCATGAAAATGATTCTCATTTTGACCTGAATTACTATCTTGGGCCTGCTGAATCTTTCGGTATGACAGTTCCAATAGTTTTTAGCGCTTGCCAGTTTCAAAGTAAAGTTGCTGAAGAATGGTCATAGCTTGAAGTTGAGCAGCTCTTTGATGCTACTTGGAAGGTTCGATCCATTCTTCCTATAGACATGTCTCAAGAAAGTGAATAGCCTCTTCCTTCTATCCTTTCTTGACAAGAGCTGATCCCAACAAATAGCCAGCATCTCCGATAACTTTAATATTTCTTGCCTAATGGAGAGTGCGGATGCATGAACTAAACAATTCTTTTCCAAGGTAGAACTAAGCAAGTGCCATGAGAGAATAAACTAATTCCAACTATCCTTATCTAGTCAGATTGTAGAGCACCTTGATATGAGGCTTCCTACTTTTCGCTTTGCTGACTGCTTTACAAGAGCTTCTTCCTTCATTTCCACAACCGCGGGTTGCAGTTCTTCAAGTTCTTCTTTGAGGAGCATGACGAGAGTGTCTTTCTTTTCGAAAAGTTACGCTTGGTGTTTGACCATGGCCGACCCCTTTACATCCGAGCTATTAATTTAAACAATTATGAAGGTCAAAACAGCAACAAAGCAGGATAAATAACATATTGATTGTTAAATCACAAGTCAGAGCTGCCACTGCTCTAGTCTTGTTTATCTGAAAGTGGCCTTTTCCGAATAAACATTTGGTAGTGAGAAATTTCAGGAATAGATTTGAGATGAGCTGGATTCTAATAAAGCTGCCACTCAACATCCTCTTTCATGACATCTCTAAGGACTTCCTCGATTATAGACATCGGGTAAGCCTTATTACACCAGATGACCCAATGGTGAACGCCTGGCTCGAGGTCATAGGGAAAATTATTTATAGTCAGCAAGATGAATTTGCTTTCTTGTTAGACTCCTTTGCTTCTCTTAAAATATTCGGAGTTCTTTTCAAACTACCCCAAGTAGTCTCGTTCCCCTGTTGTGTAAATTTATACCTGTTCTTCTTCAATTATACTACTTTTTATGTGGAATACGGGCTTCTGCGGGTCTTTGCCAAAACCCAGAATTTTATTCTTTATGAACTATGGAAAGGTTGTGTTTTTTGCCTTCATTTAGGCCTTCCATAATCCATAAATTTACTCGCCTTGCATGCTTCTGAAAGTTGTACCAGCAGGAATATCGTTGGCGTAGCACTCAGATATGACGTTCCATGTGATTGGTCGCTCGACAGGATGGAGTTGGATAGGAGTGGCTGAGAGGAAGCAGCTGAAGGTTGCCAAAACTCGCAGAAGACCCCGTTTCAAACTCATTAAGATACGTATATTATATTAATGGCAACTTAAGAAAAGAAAGGAGAGCCTCGACGTAAATAAGACACCTCAGCTTTGATTCTTCAGGAATGGTAACTGGTACTCACTGGCAAGCCAGCTGAGACACTTGTCTAACTTATCTATGGCTACTAAATGGAGCTGCAAACCGCTCCACTTGAAGGAAACAAAACCCTGACCGAGAAATACATATGGGGCTTGCTCATTGCTGGTAACTACCTCGATCTTGACTTTTTCATTGCCAGGACCAAATAAGTAGAAAATACTTCATCTAGGTTGAGCACAAGAAATAGTTAGCCAAAATTGCCGGAGCAGGAAGTAACGAAAGGCTTAAGGACCTCGGAGCAGCAGTATCAGCATACCTAACAGTCGTTAAGGATGGCAAACTAAAGTCCAGAATCAAAGAAGGCACAACCCAAGCAATACTTCGCATTTTATCAAAGAATTTTATCAACTACAAACTAGCCGATCTTAACGGACTGTTCAATACCAACGAAGAGGAGGTCAGTCAGCTGGGCTATAACGTCAAGGATGGATATGTATAACTGAAGAGAGAGGAAGTTCCTTCTGACTGTTTGCTGACCAAACTGAGAGAACTGGCGATAGTGGCGAACAAGATGAACAAGTTCGAATGATCTTATCAAGTTGTTAATGAATAAAAATACCTTAATTGTAAGGTCATACTGCATGCTTAGGAAAGTAGAAAACATAAAAAACTTTGTGATAATTCATCGAAGGATAAAGTGAACATTAATTTCTAGAATGGTCCTTTCTATTCGAGAGATGGATCCGGAAGCCTGAGAGGTGTATTACTGTAGGAGTTCGAAGATGTATAAGTTATGAGGATTGTTGATTGTTCATAATACTAAGTTATATCTGAGCATAAATCCAAAAAGATATCTGGAGCTTGCTCTAGCATTTGTGTTAATCCTGTCCCTATCAATATCGCCAGGGTAGACGAAATGCTTATAGTCACTGTTGTTTTCGATATTGGCAGCCTCTTCATAGTCTGCCTCCTCATAGCAACGCACACCACAGCAATCAACAGAGCCATCCGCCAGTTGATTTCATTAGTTTCTCATATTGATCGATAACTTAATCATCTCTCTCATACTTTTATTCTAAACTGTTCCAACAATAAGTTTTATCAGGGGGTATGGTTCAGTTGTATATTGACTCTCAGTTAATTGACTCAGGACTCCTAGTGGTTTCATGCAAACTAGTTTTCAAGAAGTAGTCATGCACTTCTCAACAAAGGGAAGGAAAAATTTAGATTTAGTGTTAAAATGAAGATAGTAAGAGTTCACTCACTGCAAATGTTATTTATGTTAATTAGGAGGAAGAAAACAATTACTCAGGCCTTAGAGAAGATCTATGCTCTAACTTCTCTAAGCTATCTAATTTTTATGTTGATTTTAAACATCTTGATAGCATCAGAAATCATCAATATTCTCATATTAAGTACCATACCTTTATATCGAGCTTTATAATCATAAAATCAAATGAAGATAGTTTTGGCCTACAAACAAGAAGTCAAGCTCTACAGTGGAGATCTCGTCTATGATACTCTTGCAGATTATGCCGCTACTGAGTTCAAAATTGCTCCTTCCACCCTTCAGCTCACCTTCCAAGATGATGAAAAGGATAACATCTCCATACACTCCAACGATGATCTTGATGTTATGCAGGCTGTTTTCCAAGGGAAGCAGTACACAAAGATTACTGTTGAAGGTACTCCTGCCTCAGAAATTAAAAATCAACCTTCTACTGAAAAAGTCAAAGAGACAAATGTTACTGAAAACTCTGAACCTCTCAAAGAAGAATCAAAAACATAGCCCAAAAATCAAGAAGAAAGTGGAGAATGGAGAGGCCCTTGGGGAAGAGGACCATGGGGAAGAGGCCCTTGGGGAAAAGGACCTATGGGATGTGGACCTTTTGGAAGAGGACCTTGGGGCAGAGGACCCTGTGAGGGAGAAATGAAGGGTTCTCACTCAAGAAATCATGGAAGTCCAAGAGATGGGTCTGGCCACAAGAAAGAACACATGAAGAAAATCAAAGGTTTCTTTAACGAGGTCATCACAAAGATGGTTGATGAAAGGGTCAACAACATGCTTCCTATTATCAGAGAAAAGATTCTCAAAGGTGAAGAGCCTCTCGATCAGATTGTTTCTGACCTTGTCCACACCGGAGTTTGCTGCAAGTATTGCAACATGAACCCTATCAACGGAATCAGATACAAGTGCCCTACTTGTGTTGATTTCAATCTTTGCGAAAACTGTGAACAAAAAATACCTCATGATCACCCTCTCCTCAAAGTGAGAAAGCCTCTTGATGAAAAACAGGAAACTGGATAATTTGATGACTTCAGAAAGATGTTCAAGAAATTCTTCAAGGGTCATCATCACGGTCGCCATGGAGATTCATCCTCAAGCAAAGAAAAGTGGCATAGAAGAGGACACCACTACCACAAAAAAATATGGGGACTTGCTGGTATCTTTGGAGGGGAACCCGAACAATATATTTCTTTCGCTAATCAATATGAAGATCTCAAGCCGAAGGATACCTTCAAAAAATACGCCGAAGTAAACAAAATCCCTGAAGATGAATATAAAGAGAAGTTCACTTCCTTTAGAACTCAAAAACTGTCCAAATGCTTTGGAAACCCTCCTGAAAAATACAGAGAGTTTGTTTATGCAAATCTGGAGCTTTCTCAAAAAGACTTGATGCACGCTCTATATGATCAAGGGATCGAAAAGAGAGAAGACAAAGGATGCAGATGGGGAAGGCGCTTCAACTTCAACCAGGCCAGTGAGGAGTGCCAGAACAAAGAATAAAAACCTTGTTTCAAGAAGGATGAAACTCTTTCCAAGGAAAAGAAATCAAAGAAAAAGCTTTCTAAAGGTAAAGGTAAGAAGGAAATTGTGCTCACTGAATCTCTTGTTGCTGAGCCCAAGCCTCTTGACACTCCCGATGTGAGAAAGGCCAAGGGAGGAATAATGATGAAAATGATAGAGCTATTTGGCCCTGATAGATCAGCCGACTATTTGAAGTTTATCGACAAGCACTTCAATCTCGGAGAAGAGCAGATCATTGATCTCTGGATCAAGCAATGAACATGATTGTTTGCAAAAACATTTTAAACTATTCCTTCCTTATTAAATCATCATAGTCTGATGTTGGTTTGAATTTATAATTATAACTTATCCACTATGCCACCCAAAAAAGCCGAACTGACCACCACTATTAGAGACGCTGATCACTTCCTCAACTTTTACACATAAAGAAATCCCAAGATGGTCATCATCGATGTTCATCCAGCTTGGAGCGGCAACTGCGAGGCTCTTATGCCATTCTATAAAAATCTACAGACCAACGTGATTGACGAGTTCGAGAAAAGAATCGACATAATATTGGTGGACCAGGAAAAAATAGAGTCTCTGAACATTCCTGAGTTCCAGGCTACCTGCAAGCCTAAGATTTTCATCACTCTGCAAGGAAAAATAATCCATACCACCAATGGCCCCAACACTTCAGAGCTCGAGGATCACGTGAAGAAAAATGTACCTTACATTTGAATGATTGTTTGTCCTATGCAGCAACAATAAGTTTCATTCTTCATCATCCGCTCCAAAAGAGTGCAAACTAAGAAAAGTAGATAGATTTAACCAGTATTTTTTTAGTGAGCTTACTACAAAATGATTACTCATGATGGAGGAAGTTTCTTTTGTTTAGGTTGATAAACTTTATATTAAATGGATGAGTTACAAGACGAGTATAGGCAAAAATTCAACACAATAGTGACCGCAAAAGCCTCTGCCACAGTCAAGAAACTTCTTCTTTAAGCCCTCATCAACAACCTTAGAGATGTTCATGCTTGGGGAAAAGACAATGATGTGAGCAAGCAGAAGGGAAATATTGAAGTTCTTTCCACATCGATTTCAGAGAGTTTCACTAGCAACTTGCAAATAGAAAAAGACGTATAGGAGCTCGAAGAGAAAATAATCAAATTGCAGATGGTGAAGATAGAGAACAACGAGGACGTCGAAACTATGGAGGAAGAATTGTTCTAAATGGAGAAGATTGTCAAGGCGAGAATCGAGTATGATGAATTTTTGAAGAGAAAAATAGACAGTAGGATGGAGGAAGTACAAAAAATAGCTGATGATCAGTTTTCAAGATAAAAATCAAAGTCAGTGCTGAACAAAAGTCTAGACACCGTAGCTGGCTATCTCAAGATATCAAAGTGGTGGACGTGAGTTCATCTTTCGCTTGAATAAATTTTCTTATGATACTAGTATTTGATGTTTGCAGATTGCCTGATAAAAGACACAAATAGTATAATTTTGCAAAGAAAATTTTCCTTTCAAAAATCTAACAATTGTACTCGATCATTTACCTCGTATGGGATTTCTTTTAAGAATGAAGCCTTCTCCACATTCAGAACCGTATCCGTCTAGAATAGTATATTTGTAACCAGGGCCATGATATTTATGAAATTGAAATGCAATGATTGACCACATTGTCATCAGTCCCTTCATCTACTCAAGGTAAGGCCTAGCCTCCTCCAGTTGCAACCTTTCCCAACCTTCCGGAATGTCTTGGCTAAAACTCAGCACACCGATTGTTCCTAGTTTGGTGTTGATGTGAGGAATTCTTGCCAGGAAGTACCTGTCTTCCTCTGACATATCTTGTATTTTATTATACCAAAGAATATTGGAGGAAAGCAAGTTTTAGAATTTCAAAATTGAGATATTTATAACTTATGAATCGAGAGGAGCAGGTCTAGTTCAGCGAATAAATATAGGAGTATCTTCAGAAAAATAACATCCATCATATCTTCGAACAGCTCCTTCAAGATATAATCACTCACAAGCCCAATAATATTGCTGATTTTGCCGTCCAACATCTATCAGCCTCTGCAAGTATCTGTTTTCTTAGTCTAGAAAATATATTCTTTGTTGTCGGCCCACCTTCCATCGCTCTCAACGCAATCCTCCCCAAGGCTCTCTCCAACCATAGCACATCATTTGAAATTCTTAATGTTGGCAAAGAAATATCTTCCCTTGAGAAGGACTTGAAATAGGATCAAAAGCATAATTTAAAGGGAGGTCGTTTGCTTAGCAATCAAGCAATTAGTAGTGTGATTGACAAAATCGAGAAGGTAGCTAAGTCAGACAAAAGCTATGTGATTGAGGGTTTTCCTAAAAACCTCAGTCAAGCTCTATAGTTGCAGAAAAGAGGAGTCCAAGTGAGCAATATAATAATAATAAATGTCCACAATGAAGGACTCATGCAGTTGTGCACTAGCAAGATCGACTCTGCCAACCCAGAAGCTGACATGTTTACCAAGAGTGACTTGGTGAGACAAGCAGTTTTGGAGCACGAAATGTATATTATTTTTCATTTAGTAACAACAGAGAACTAAAACAGTTCTATCGCCACCATCAATAGATTGACATTTCTAGAAATAAGTCAGAATAATTCATCACTTCGGAACTTCGAAATGCTCTTGATACCCATCTTATTCAATTGGCTCCTCGGGCTGTTTCCCAAGTTATAATAGTGGGTGCTCCCTACAGCGGGCGAACAACACTCGGAAAGAAACTCGCTCAGCAGTTAAACTTAATATATATTTCCACAAGTCAACTGATTGCAGAGTAAGTCCGGAGAGATACAATTCACGGAAGAAAAGTGAAGAACAATTTTCTCAACAATAAACTCATTGACACCTTTTTGGTGGAGAAACTAATTGAAGAGAGAATATTCAAAAAAGATTGCAGAATGCAGGGCTTCATTCTGGAAGGCTATCCTAAGACAAAAGAGCAACTTGAAAACATTAAAAATATGAAGCTGGATCCCACGGTGATCATATCGATAGACACACCCAAAGAAGTATGTGAACAACGATCAGCAATAGACCCAGCCAAGCTTAGCGGGCGGTATGAACATTGGAGTCAATTACAAGCTTATCTCAAAGAATCGAAAGAAAAAATTTTCTGGATAGACCCTCTCCTCGGGCACCACAACATGTATCAAGAGGTTATTCATGAGCTCGAAAAGGTCATCGCATGATTGTCCATGACATTTGAGATGGATAATTTTTAAAAATTTTGAGAAATTCACAATCATTATGCTAGCATTTTAAAGACGTCGTTCATCCAGGGAGAAACATCCAATCCCCAAACAAATGTTACATGTCCTGAAGTATAGGTCTTGTAAAATTCCTTGGCTTATGATGAAAGGGAGTTCCACAGCCACTGGACATCAGTTGGATCAGCCAATAGATCAGTAGATCCTGCGAAGAGTCTGATTGGCACTCTTACTTTGCTCAAGTCCCAAACTGGAGGAGTAGACTGACCATAATGTTCGATATTTTTCTGAGAGTTTCCGTAGTCGAAAGCTTGGAAATGTTTTCTGTCAAAAGCTTGCTTCCAATGTTCCATATTCATAACGCTTGTCCCTGATGGATTATGACCGACGATAACATCGTACCTTTAATAATTATCGAGAGAAGGGTCACCATCACATATCTGTCCCATGAAGTCTCCACAAACTTTAGCAAATTAATGGCAGAAGAGGACACCTGCATCAGTTTAGAACCACCCGAAGGAAGGGAGGAACTCATAAATGTGTCTGAGGTGATACCACTGTACAAGCCCTGACTTGTCAAGCAGATCTACAAGATGTGAGTTCGCATGTCCGACAGTTGCTACTGGTCCAAAACCGAAATATTTGTCAAGGACAGCCTCTACTGTTGGCTGATTGATGCTGAGAGCAATATGCATTTGAACGGTGCCTTGGCTGTGGCCAATATAGCTAACTTTTTGTTGAGTCAAGTTGTGAATGTAGGAGAAGACTGCTGGAAGGTCATACTGTCCCATGTGTTGGAAGGTGAACTCCCAAAACTATTTGTCTTTGTCAGGGTTAAGGTGAGTATGTGCTCTTGAATGTTTATTTCCTCGGCTATTTCCCAGCCACACATCATAGCCCTTATTTGCAAGCATGAAGCCAGGTGCCTTATTCTCATCATTGACCAACCAGGTGTCCGAACTGTCCAGCAAACCATGCTGCAGAATTATTGGCTTGAGTCCCTCCCTGATGACAGAGTTCTTTTTCTGGATACGAAAGAGAGTGAGGATGTAGCCATCCTAGGTGATGACTTTGTGAGATTCCACAGGATAGCGGAAGTATTTACAGTAGTCCACGATCGGTAACTTGGCTTATGGGTGCTTGTCTGCCATTGTCAGGACACTCATCAGGAGGAGAGTCGTGATTGATAGCATGAAGATTTGTTGTGGATATGGATAATATGAGTAATGGATTTGCTAAGCATACTGATGATAAATGGCGATAAATGTGAGGATGAGGGGATGTACGATCATGATCAGAATCCCAATCTTCTGCTGAGCCTGGACTGTTCGACGTAGGCGTGAATGTGTTCGCTGGCAACGGGCTCTTCAACGCTCTCCTTGACGCTGAAAGAGGCATATCGGGATGGGTCAAAGTCCTGAGGTCTGTTATGGAGGGCTCCTTTCTGTCTTCTCCACTGTTAGACTTCGTAGACCTGAATGCATGATGATGTACCACTTTGTTGCGGTCGCCCTCACCGATGTTGACGATGTGACCGAAAGAAGGGATCACGTTGATGTTAATGCTTCTGCCTTAATCGATAGTTACCCGTCTTCTGACACTGAGTTTTGGAATGACATCTGTTGATATTCTGAAAATATTATTCCGAATAAAAATTATTGCAGTCTAAAGTGCTTCAGTATGACTTTCCATCCTCCCTCGGATTATACTATACAATAATATTCCATTTTTCATCTCTCAGCCACCTTTATTTATACTCTCTGTAGCAAATGCATTTTCTTCGTAATCTTTTTTACTGATGGCAAACATTCCTTTTTCCATATGAGGAATATTCCAAGTAGCATTGATAACTCATCCTATACAATGATATTAATGACGTATTAATCAATATCCTCAAAGATATGAAATCTTAGCTGTCAGTAGAGGAATCAGGTCGATCCAAATCCAGAAGAAAATCGTAGCTCCGGGAATAAAGCCACTTCTACATGAAGATTTCGAAAAACGACTACACCACCCAGATCGTCAACAAGGGCTTTACACCAACTTCAGCCTATAACTATCGCATTGTCCATAACCTCGCAGCTGCCAGTGCTCGCCATGAAGGATAAAACTTGTATATAGATCCCGAGTTCACTATCGTTCCTGAAGAGCAATTCCCATAGGAAAATGTCATCGTTAAACGGCTCTCCAACCTTTATGGAGTTACTAATCGTCCAAATTTTTTTGATCTCAGAAACCAGAAACCCACCTCGCTCGAGGACAACGAGTTTGCTCCTAATTGCATCAGATAGCTTGGACTCTTCGATGTTGGACATTACAAGAGTCTTTTTATCACTCAAAATTTTCAGGAATCAGGCAAGTACATCCTGGTTGCAAACACATAAGGAAGATTCTAAGTAGTTTCAATTGACGACAGAATTCCAGTCTATGCTGATACGCTGGAGCCAGTGTGGGGACTAAGGTACTAAAATCCTTGGGAGCTGATTTTGATCAAAGTTTGGGCAAAGGTCAATGGAGGTTACCATGTCATCAGGAGATCAAGGCCCTTTGAATTCATTGAAACATTCAGTCAAAGTACATGGAAATATTTCAACTTGGCAAAGGAGGCAAAAAAATTTCTGCACCATTACTATGAGAGCAACAAATTCAAGAATGGCAAGATCCTTCTCAAGACAAAGAGGGATGAAAAAGCTACGAAGTATGGGCTGACTGCTGATGCTTCTTCCTATGAACTTATTGCCATTCACGAGGAAAGATTTGGTAAAAATGAAAATGATACAAGCGGACACCGTTTCATTCTGACTATCAGATCCACTGATCGAGCTAAATTCATAGGTGGGTAGTTAAGCTTTTACCATCCGTCAGCCCAATACTACCTCACTGAAGGCTTGACTCTTGACCATGATTTCCTCATGACTGACAAGGAGTTCCTTTCCTTCTTTAGCTCTGCCCGAATCACATCTCTCAGGCATGAAGATTTCTTCTCAGGCTATAAAATTCTTGACATAGAAAAGTACAATCGAAAAGCTTGCCATCTGTAGTTTATTCTTCCTGAAGGAGGTTTCTTTGATTTCAGTATTCTTCAGTTTGCTCAAAACAAAGTTGTTGAAGCTGGAGATCGATCTCGAGTGTTTATGGAATAATCCAAGTATGGATTGAGCTCCAGAAGTGCCTTGGGTAATGGCAACAGATACCTTCGGACGAAGTACATCTTAGTTCGTGATAATGCATGTGAAAAATTTACATAGTCCGAAACTGGTATTCGAAAGACTCCCGCATAGACCAGTAGGATCAAGGAGATCACAGGAACATAGAGAAACTACCCGCTTCCTAGATTTTCTACTTATGAAATCTAGTTCTTCAAAGGTTACAGCAACGGGAGTGCACATTTTGTCAAACTTGATCCTGGAAAATACATTCTCCGCTTCAAATCAGAAAATGTTGATTATGATGCCCGATATGCTATAAACTGGACATGTAGCAGCAGAGTCGACATGGAAAATTCAAATTTATCAGTCGAGGAGGAGACTAATCTTCTCCATGATGCCATGGTGTCAATCATGCACAAGTATCCCCACTTCAGCTATGACAAAGATCAAAAAACATAAATGATTGCCTTTGCTAATTCCTTCGAGTAAATTGGATATGGCTTTGCTGCCATCAAGTGCTCGACCAACTGCAACCGAAGCATTATCGTCTAAGTAGACCCTGAGTACTTGTGTTCTAATTAGACGCCTCCATCAGGAAGGATACCGCCTCAAGGGAAGATACAAACAATTCAGTGACACGCAGAAAAAGTTTGCAATCAAGATCGAGAGTGGATAGTATGACGCTATACCTTTCAAAAAGAGAAAAGATGCCAAATAATTTGAATGGCCATCAGAAGCTTTTAGCATTTACAAAAAAGAATTTAAAGTGCCTCACAATAACGTCTGATGATTCAAAACCTTTCGCGCCATTTGTTTCTCAAACAGAAATTATAGCTGAACAATCATTGAGTTTCACCCAAAGTGAGCCATCGAAATTAGGCCCTTTTGATCGAGGGCTAAAAGGCTGTTGCCTATCCTTTAAAGCTGGCAGATGTTTCCATACTCGCTCAGTCCGTATCCATAGATACATTAGAGAGTATCGCTGTTGTATACCTCGATGCATCCGTTGCTACACCCAGCTATTGCATATTGGTTCCAAACCAGCATACTTGTTAACTCCCTTCCCCAATTTATTTCTTTTGCAAGCTGTCCTTATGGTTTTCCAATTTTTTCTCCTTTCTCTGAGGTAAATTTTCCAACAACATCAAAATTTTGATAAATGTCAATCAGAGAGACTTGCTAGGAGGCACGAAGGAAAACTGCATTAAATATATTTTACTTTTGCCTGAAGAATTATGATGCGCTGAAATGAGATCAAGAGGAAGGCGATGAACAGTCTTTAAGGGCTTATTGGTTCGAAGGTCATGAAAGGAAATTTTCCGCTCTTACTTGGATAGCAAAAAATAGAGATTTGTATGTATAAAGTCGAAGTATGAGTTTATAGAGTCGATCGGCGCAGTGAATACTGACTTACTATTGATGAGTTTTTACTGATTGATGTCCTTGATAGCAGCTTAAGTACCCACAAATGAACATTTCCTCTCTGATCGCCAGTGATGCTTAAGGAATTTTTCCAATGAAGCGAAGTGATGAGGCTACCATACTCATGCAATTGTCCTACCTTCTACCCTTTTTCGAGAGAACTGATGAACACGAAGTCCATAGCACAAGTCAGGGCTATTTTGTCGTCAGCTTCCAAAATATTAATCTTTCCGGGACTGAATACATACTCACATACTGGGAGATATTTTTCTTGTTATTGATTAGGAGTTCCTCTTATTCGCAGTGAAGAATTGTTTTTTCGTCTCCAAATGCCAACAAAGAAGGAACACTTGCGATATTCAGCTGCTTCAAAGGGAAAAGCTTGCTTTTATTGGTTGGAACTAGCTATGATTTTCTGAATTATGACAGAGTAACAGCTGAAAAAAGAGAAGTTTATGGTCAGGAGTCGCCATCAGTAACCGCGGATGATGACTGTGAGCAAGAATCGATGTTGCTTTATATCCAGGGGTTATTTTTTATAGCTTTCGAGGACCTTTCTCAATAGACATAAATGGAATATACATATCATCGAACATGATAAACGCATACTTAGGATATTTAAAATCATAAATTAACAAAATTGACATCCTTTATGAAGGGATGCTTCAGGGCATCGCTTGCTTTCATCCTCTCATTCGGGTTTTTCTTGATCAGCTTGTCAATAAATTCTCGAGCTTGCTCTGACATTCCTTCAGGATACTGGAGAGTCTAATTCTAAACCTACATTGAAGATCGAGTACATTTTTTATTCTTTTCATGGTTTACTTCCTACTAATGTGATAAAAGGGAGCTTTTCCTGTCATGAGCTCGTAAGTCATGACTCCCAAGCACCAGAGATCCACTGTCATATCATAGTCAGTTCCTTACAATATTTCAGGTGCTACATAGTCAAATGTTCCACAATACGTTTTTCTCCTTTAGTTGCACAAAGCTGCCCATCCGAAATCACACAGCTTGTAAATATCCTGACTAAAGAATAAATTACATTTGAAATGACAATGTTTTAGGGCTTCAAATCTCTATGAGCGATTCCCATGTCATGGAGATAGTCTATTGATTCAGTAATCTGGCGTATCACTAAGGCGGTTTCTTTTTCTGAAAGTTTCCCCTTCTTTAGCTGCTCGTAGAGAGTTCCTCCATCCATATACTCCAGAACAATGTAAAGATGAGTCTTGTCATCAAAGAATCCATACATTCCCAAAATATTACGATGCTGTAAGCAGCTTTGGAGTCGAATCTCCAGGGCAAGCTGGTCGACCATCATATGTGATTTTATCATTGCTTTTGGGATTTTCTTCAGAGCAAAAAGCCCCAACGTTTCTTTATGACGAACTATGTTGACTGACCCAAACTTGCCCTCCCCTAATTTCTTACCAATCTCATACTCATCTAATGGAGAATGCTTTATGTGAGGAGTTGTATGAGTTCTTTTTCTTGTTGGTGGGGAAAGATCGATTAATGTAGAAGGTTCTTGAGAGTGAGCTTCATGTTTTTGGTGCTCAATATGACTTTCGGAGTTAAAGCGAACATCATAAGTACCCTTTGCTGGCTTGGGGGTCATAAATTGCCCTGCAAGCTAATTTTTCTTTTTCAGGAATCCCTTGTCATCTGTCTACTTTTAACGATCTAGATCCAGATATGTTGGAGAACGAGCATAGTTAACATTTTTAAGGAAATTACCTTACCGTTACTTGGGCTTCCTAAGTTCCTCTATCAGTCGTTTCTTCTGGTCTATGCTTTGCAATAGTTCGAAATGGTCTAGGCCTTTGTGGTTTTCAAGCAAATTGCTGGAGGACCTACTTTCCGTGATGTGATAGGGCTCCTGAGACTTCAAGTTTTTGTATGTATTGAATATGTCATCTTTTCTGAGAGTGACTTCTTTGGAGTTAGTGAGTTCGCTGGCAAATTTTTAGCTATAGGCTTTGGTAGACCGGTAGCTCATGGTCTGTCTGAGAAAGTCGTTGAGTTTGTTAGGTTTTTAATCTTCATCTTGAGCCTCATACAGAGTGTGCCTTTTTGCTAGCTTGGTTGATAGTTTATGATTCATTGTTTGGCGAAGACTCGACACTTAGTCAGAAACCTTTCTGAGATGATCAAAATTGTTGGAGGAGTCGAAAGGTTCCGCAGGCTATCGAAAAATTGGATGAGAATGTAGATTGTGAGAGTCGTACATCATGAATTTCTGGGGACTTTTTTTGAAGTTGATGTCGAGATGGTTGCTCGCTTTTTGATTTTTGGGAGAATAAGCCATTCTCTACTTCATGGACAGGCTCAATATAATATAAAGTGATAAATTTGAACCCAAGTGATTCTATTATCACATTATGAGACCCTCCTCGACTCCATGATCAGATAAGATAGCTCAGACTATATTCAGTTGAAGCTGAACAGAATTAAATGGAATAAATACAATGTCAATGAAACATTTCTATTTAATCAAATGAATCTCATTTTAGTATTTTTAAATTAGCTGCTGAGATATTCAGAAGTTGCCATTAGCATGGGTTGACATGTGATTTTATCAGGAGTTTATAGAAATATAGACTGGCTGTTGACTGTTGATGTGTATGAACAACTATTTAAGTCAATTATTAATTATTCTGCATGACTAAACGCGCTGCTTCCTACGATATTGACCCTCGAACATATGAAGAAACGGAAAGAGCTCACCAACAGTAGTCTCTCCTTGATGCCTCTGACCCTCAAATGAAAGGCCGAAGGTAGTCCTCGAATCCACTCAGAATATACAACATCGTTCGAAAAGAGGAGGGCTCCAAAGATGAGAAAGCTCAACAGTTTAAGCCGAATCTTACCATTCCAGGACTATTCTCGAACACCTAGCAATCAAAGAAAGAAGACCCTCCTTCTCAAAAAACAGAGAGGTAAAGGCCTCAATAAATTAGTAATCCTTTCGCGACCAAAGCTCTTTTCGGAGCAGATAATGGAAAGAACCTCTTCAGCAATCTTTTCTCAAACAGCAACATCTTTGGTCAAAACTCTACCTAAAGGAAGGACGGCGCCTCTTCCTCAATCATTGGAGCCGGAAACGAAGATAAACCGAAACAAAGTCTATTTTCGACCAGCAACGATTCGGGAACCAAGAGCTCAAGCCTGTTTTCTGACTTCAAAGGCAGCATCTTTTCGAAGAAAAATGTAGATGCTTATAACTCTGTGAAGAAAGATAATGAGGATGGCGGAGAAGATGACGGAGACAGCGCTTAGCTTGAAAAAAAGCAAGCGATGGAAGTTGACCCATCAAAGGCAGTCATGAAATTCGACTACAAAGAGCAATGCAAAGTTTTGAAAGTCGCCACTGTCAAAAAGTTCAAAAAAGACAAGGGACAGCTAATTGACTGTCTGAACAAGGCTTCTCTGTTGGAAGATTCAGAAGGAAAGACCTTCCATTTGGTCATCAAGTCTTCAACCACTCATACAGTCATCTACTCGGGTCTCCTGATTCCTCAGAAAAGTCAATACAAGACTTTTAACAACAACACCGAAAATATTGAAGTTTTAGCATTCAATTTAGAGCCCAAGGCCAACAAGCTCAAAAGCCATATCATCAAGATCCAAATCATCAACGAGCAGGAAAACGAAAGTCAATAATTTACTGAAACTTTGAGACAAATAATTGAGGGTGAGGGACAAAAGAAAACTGAGTGATTTGTTAACTTTGTGATTTGACTTTTTGTATAAAAAGTAAAAGCTATTGAGAGAAATTTAAGAGAAAGAAAGGGGAAGGACAAAAAGTGATCGTGACGGGACTTGAACCCGCAACCTCTAGACCCGTAATCTAGCGATCTACCATTGATCTACACGACCGACCTACTACAGTCAAATTCAATGCTCTTATAAGCAAATTACCTGACATTGATGCCTCATTTTCTTCATCCTTTCAATATAAAATACGAATTTAGACTGTGAACTTAAAGGAGGCCAAAGAGTAATAACTAGATTCCAAAACTAGCATTGGAGGCTTTGAAACAGGAATATTTGTGATTAAAGTTAGCAGCCATTTTCATATCTTAGAGTAGGAGGAAGGATGTTGTGGTGGCTTAGAGTGTTAGTAGTTTAGTGATGCCAAAAGGAAGAGTAATATTAAATTAATATATTACTATATATCCATATCCACACATGTCGACCGAAGCCCAGCCTCAGCAGCAAGAGGACAAGACCGCCAACAAAAGTAACTCCATCTTGACTCAGACCTCAACCGATGGGGTGATATCTCCAGCGATTAGGATTAGTCTGCCTCCGAACAATCATAAAAATAATAGCAATAAGTCCCTCCAGTCAAAGCCGTAGCCAGCAAGTAGCCGGCACCATAGGCTCCCAAAGAAGAGCAAAAGGCTAAAGAACCCAAAATTACTCCCTTTGATGCCAAGAAAAAATTCAGAGGCGACTTTGCCCACATCAAAACCGTCAAGGGAGGCTTCAAAGCAGAAAAACTTGAGCAGAAAAAGTTCCATCTTAACACCATCAAGAATCCTTTCGAGGTTGATGACTCATCAAGCGAAGAGTAAGGAGAAGATGTTGCTCCTGAGGCTCCTGAGGTGGGTACCAAACCTGAGTCAGTCGAGCAGCCCAAAGAATAATAACCAAAAAAGGTGAAGAAGTCCAAGAAGCAGCAGTAAAAGTAATAGCTGGAAGCCCTCCTCAAAGAGCTTGGACAAGATCAACCCGAGAGCAAGGAAGGAGAGGGCAAGAAGAAAAAGAAGAAGAACAAACCTAAGAAAGCCGAGACTGAATAGCCTAAAGAGTAAGACAAGGAGGAGCAGAAGTAGGAGAAAGTTGAGGACTTTGCTGTCGATAGGTACAGATCAAGTTATTTAGATAACAGATTGAGTAGGTGATGAGAAAGAAGGCAGCTGAGGCCAACAAGGGAGCCAAGAAAGCAGCCAAGCCTTCAGTAGCCGCCAATGCCCGGAAGGCGATCGGAGAGAGATAGGCCAAGAACAAGAACAAGAAGAACTACGTGGATTTATGAGTCATGGTTCTGTATTTAATCATTCAAACATATCAATATCAACCATAAAAATCAATTCCATTTCCTCAAAGAATCCAGAAACATCCTCAACTTCCTGTTGAAAGAAGCTGGAGTATCCGAAGGGTTCAAGTACAAAGCTCCCGATATGATCAAATCGTCATTCTTTTCCAAGACTAGAAGTGTCTTTGTAATCTGTGCATATTTTACCACTCCATAAATATTGGTAAAGCTTGCAATGATGCAGTTTGTTTCTTGTAACAAGCTCAGACAATGCTCTATGAAAAATTTGTTGCGGGAGTGAACCAGAATGATAACCTCTTCAGCAGCTTGGCTCTCAATTTCACACTATTAATCTTCTTCCTTTACAACCAAGGCCTGTGATAATGACAGAAATGAGTTTATCTTTTGTTGATTTCTAACGATCAGAGCCTCTCCTATCTCATCAACTACTACCCTCTTGAGAGACTTATCTGTTATGATACTAACTTTAAGGTTGGTCAAATGAGAGGGTCTTTTCAGGTATTCTTTCCATTCATCAAAAACTTGAATTTATTCAGATTCATTAAAAAGGTACTCACTTTTTTGTCTTGATATTTATTACTTCTCCATAAATGCATTGAAGCTTTCGGCTGTTTGCTTCAGGACATTGTCAACTTGCTCGCTAAGGCAGTAAATGACATTTGTGGATTTGATAATGAGAAATTTAAGATCAATGACTACAACTATCCAGATAACTCCAGGAGCAGACGGGCCTATATAATTCCTGAAACTCTCAAATTATTTTTCATAAGTGACGACAAGCACTGTATTTCCTTTCTAAAGATTGTAATAAAGCAACGATATTAACTACTTTTCAGTTGAAAACTTCTATCGTTTGGAGTTCCTGCTTAAGTGCTCACTCTCTACGACAGTTAGACCTGGTTTGAATAGATAGTCTTTCGTCTTGAGATTTTTGTTGTGAAGAGAAGGATTTTTCAGTTGGCTCCGGTTCAAACTTTTGGATACCTTTTTCGTCAAGCTAATTTAATGAAGCCTTCCCTTTAGTCTACTTGTTTTTTGATTTCCATAATATTGATGGAGATATTTTTGTCGATATGAAAACTGGATACTAATGGAGCTATAAAAGCAGAGCGAATTCGGGATCGGCGCCATGTAAATTTTGAGTAATTAAGTAATATTTTTAATTTTTTTTGATACTTCTAACTCGGCAGCCCCTAATTCATAGAAAGCAATGTTCTAGTTCAAATCGTGATTCTTAGTGATTTATTTGAGCTCTTATTTTGATAAGGAAATTATTTTGGTCAGTCCAAAAATGCGATCCATTTGAGCACACATTTTACTTTGCTTGCTGTCTTCTCGGTCAAACAGAACAACCGACTGAATCCCTTTCCTCATCTTATTGCTTTGATATTTAGTATCTTTCCCAACAAAATTTGAGATCGTTCTCTCGAGTTGTTCTCTGATTTATCTTTCATTCAATTAACTCACAGAAATAATTGATACGTTTTGCTGACTGTTCTATCTGCTAAAGTCTCCTTCGTGGTCAACAAAGACTACTGCCTGATAATTTTTACCAACGTGTCGTGAGAAGTATCTCAACTGCTATAAGTTATGATAAAGAAGAATAGTATAGCCGACGAAGCGGTGAAGGATGTTGTAAAAGATGTTGTTAAACATTTTTTTTTGAATGACAATTAATAGTTCCTGACTTTTACCATGACAAGTAGATGACTATTTACCTAGATGATAGGTATTGTCAAGAGTATGAGCTGAGGGAAAAGAATTATAGTAATCCTCACAAGCAGAGTTTGACAGCGCCTTCTGAGACCTCAATGTAAGGCCCGCTCTTGAATTGATTTCATTGATCCTCCCAATTAGCTGTCCTCGAGATATAAATGTATATTTTTCAGCTTTGTTGCGAATTATAAACTCCTTCCCGTACTGAAGATAAATTTCGAAAGAAAGATGTTTTTCTCGTTAAGCTTCCTTTACAGCTATCTCTAGCATTTCGTTGTAGTCTTTCATGCTGAGAACAAGCAAGTGATGGCAGTTTTACTCAAGTCGATTCAGCTATTCATCGAAATGCTCGAGAGGTCTATTCACATAATGAGGGTTGCTGACGAGTTCAGAAAGATCAACATTGAAACTGACAACCTGAGAGCTGACCGTCAAAAAGGCAAAGCTTTAATCTTTTTTCAGCATGTTTTTGAGACAGATAGCAAGTTGATTGTGAACAACCATAAAATCATGTGAGCACTCTTCTAAGTCAATAACAAACAAGTCAGTCATAGATAAAAGTGGCTTCTTTTCCAAGGGTATAAACTCTCCTAGTATAACCGTACTTTCAGGTTGAGATTAATAAACGGAACATAAATCGCTGACCCATGTCACGATTGAGCCCGTAAATAATTCAATTTACTGCACTAATTGGGGAGAATGGACGTTGTAAGCGATTATTCTGATTTGATCCACTTTTGATGGCAATTACTCATAGACCGCTTTAAGCTTTTGTACAGCTTAGCAGTGACTTTTGATTCTGAATATTTAATTTTCCAGCTTAGCAGAACTGTTGAATTATATTCCCAAACAGTCATTTTCTTGTTTTTTTTCATAGTAAATGCACAGAAAGAGACCAGAATTAGGGACTGACCTATCTCGAAAAACAGCTACATTAGAAAGATGCTTGCAGAACTCCTTCACTATCTTATCCGGAAAGTTCATGAGGCCGAAAATAAGATCAATGTGTAATAATTTTGCCACTTTTTAGCAATAACGAGGATGCTGGTTAGATAACATCAATTTCCTTATTTGAGGAAGGCTCAGTGAAAATTATGGTTGTGAGAGATCTTTTGTGCTGATCACTTGATTATGATCCTCCTCAACAACAAATAATAAACTCTGATCTGTTGGAATTTAAATCTAATTATTTTTCACTGACAATCCTTCAATAAAGTAGACTCCGAGTTAGATGCTCTTCAACAGATGTCGATGAGCATGATCTATCAACCAGAGTTGTTTAGATTTTGCAGCAAAAGAGCTGATTTACTTGGGGTCAATTTACTGAATGCAGGGGAACTAATTAGGAAAGGCTTGAAAATTGATGATAGAGGAGAAATAATCCAGATAGACCCGGTGTTTTTTGGCATTACGTAAGAAACCTAAATGGTTAACTACAGAGGCCATGCTGGAAAGGAAAAGAAACTTTACCGGCTGATATATCTCATTAAATTCTGTTTCTATTTGAGTTGAGTTGACAGCTTGACTCAGAATTATCCATTCAACTTACTACGGCTGCTTTTGATCTTCCC
>Ga0100402_1002212_pt1 | contig 21949 bp, 13 predicted proteins | sample CryGeyme20150102_FD_80419 | JGI IMG/M metagenome (GOLD analysis project Ga0100402, IMG submission 80419) | Groundwater microbial communities from Crystal Geyser aquifers in Utah, USA - Crystal Geyser metaG 2015-0102 | ecosystem: Environmental > Aquatic > Deep subsurface > Groundwater | place...
AATCAAGCTAGTTTTTAACTTTGTAAATTGAATTTACTCTGATAATTAAAGTCTGTTTAAACACACTAAAAGCAGTATAAAAAGTTTCGTGCGTTTACCCTAGGAAGCAACTTAAAAGCGTGTAACTTTGAAAAGTATTTGGTAGATTGCACAAAAATTTTGCTAATCCTCTATCTCAACTATTATGTTACAGAATTACTATCAAAAAACACTACTTTTAACTTCAATTTTATTTCTGATTGTTAGCTCATTAGTTGCACAAAATCAAGACAATCAAACTTCAAACATAGATTTTGGAACACTTACAGGAAGTGTACAAACAGATTTTAGATATTATGTTGAGGATTCTGTTATTGGTGCAGCCGTTCCATTAGAAAAAATTGGTTTCAATAATTATTTTACGCTCAATTATGAACGTGGAAATTTCCGTGCAGGAGTTCGTTATGAAACCTATTTACCTGCGCTTTTGGGTTATCCTACAAGTATGCGAGGAACTGGAATTGCAAATCGATACATGGGTTATACTTTGAAAGGACTTGATGTAACAGTTGGAAATTTGTATGAGCAGTTTGGGAGTGGAATGGTTTTGAGAGCGCAAGAAGACCGTTTTATTGGTATTGATAATTCGATTGATGGATTGCGTGTAAAATATGATTTTAATGGAAAAGCAAGAGCGACAGGAATTATTGGAAGGCAGCGAAACGGTTTTACGATTGATGAAACAAACTCTTTTGGAAAACAAAATAGACTTAGTGCTGGTGTGGTCAGAGGTCTAGATTTAGAATTGTTTTTACACGAAATTTTTAAACCAAAACTTACCGAAGAAGAAAAAGAGAACCAACAACCCGTTTTGAATCCTTTGTCGGTTACTGTATCTGGTAGCTTTGTAAGTAAATATGAGGATTATTTAGGAACGATTGATTATTTAGAACCAAATGTAGATGCGTATTCAGGAAGATTATTTATTAATAAAGGAGGATTTTCTACCAATGTAGAATATGTTCATAAGGCTTCAGACCCATCAAAAGTAAATAAGTATATTGATAAAACAGGTATAGGATTTTTGATCAATATGCAGTATTCTCGTCCACGATTAGGGTTTTCTGTTTCTGCAAAGCGCATCGATAATTTAGATTTTCGTTCGGAAAGAACAGCCATTGATAATGTTTATTATATCAATTTTGTTCCTGCTAATACCAAACAACATACTTACAGATTACTTACACTTTATCCGTATGCCGTTCAGATGTTAGGAGAATGGGGTTTTCAGTCCGAACTTATTTATTCGTTAAAAAGAGGTTCAAAATTAGGAGGAAAATATGGAACAAGTATTTCAATAAATTATGCCACAGCTAGAAATTTGGATAAAGTAGAAGTTGCTACCGATGAAGGTTATACAGCTGAATTTTTTGCTATAGGCGACAGAACCTATTATCAAGATTTTAATATAGAAATCAATAGAAAATTATCTAAAAAATGGAAAGCTATTTTTACTTATGTTTATTTAGAATATGACAAAGACCAAATTGAAGGAAGAACAGGTTTTGGACTCGTAAAATCGCATACTGTTGTGGCAGATGTTCAATATAAGCATAGTTCAAAGTTAGCTTTCCGTTCTGAAGTTCAACATTTAGCTACCGAACAAGATTTTGGAAACTGGTTGTATGGACTTTTGGAAACTACTATTAATTCAAATTTTTCGTTCTATTTATCTAATGAAATGAATTATGTAGGAACAGGTGCAAACAAACCCAAAACAACACATTATTATGATTTTGGAGCAAGTTATGTAAAAGGATCTTCTCGTTTTGGACTTAGTTATGGAAGACAGCGTGCAGGTCTTTTGTGTGTAGGTGGAATTTGTCGAATTGTTCCTGCTTCAAGTGGTCTTAGTTTTTCTTTGACAAGTACATTCTAAATTATTTATTCAGAATCTAATTTTAGTATTCCTCAAAATTATAATTAAATTCATAATAGTGGGAAATATTTTCTATACAAAAAAATAAAAAATGAGAGTTGTTGGTTTTAGTTTTATCAAAAATGCTGTTGCTTTAGACTATCCAATTGTAGAAGCGATGGAATCTATTTTACCTCTTTGTGATGAGTTTGTGATTATGGTAGGCAATTCTGATGATGAAACACTTACTTTGATTGAAAATTTAGCTAAGAAGACAAATAAAATAAAAATTTATCATAGTATTTGGGACGATTCATTGCGAAAAGGAGGGAGAGTTTTGGCAGCCGAAACAGATAAAGCTTATGCCAAAATTTTAGAAAATGATAAAATAAATGGCACAAAAACAGACTGGGCCGTTTATATCCAAGGTGATGAAACAATTCACGAAAAATATCTTTCTACTATCAAAGAAGAAATGGAAAAATATAAAAATGATGAAAAGGTAGATGGACTTTTACTCAATTATTTGCATTTTTATGGTTCTTATGATTATGTAGGCGATTCAAGAAAATGGTATCGTAGAGAAATTAGGGTGGTAAAAGTAAGGGAGAATATTTTTTCATTTAGAGATGCACAAGGATTTAGAAAAAAACCGAATACGATTCTGAAAGTAAAACATATAGATGCTTATGTGTATCATTATGGTTGGGTGCGTCCTCCTCAAAAACAGCTTGCCAAACAGAAAGCATTCAATAGTCTTTATAAGGATAAAGAATGGGTAGATAATAAATTTGGAGCAATGCAAACCTTTGATTATTCTGGTATAGATTCACTCAAAAAATTTGAAGGTACACACCCAAAAGTAATTCAAGAAAGAATTAAACGTATGAATTGGACATTTGAACACGATATTTCAAAGAAAAATTATACACCTCGGGTGCGTTTTCTCACTTGGGTTGAAAAACTAACAGGCTGGAGAATTGGAGAATATAGAAATTATAAACGAATTTAGAGAAATAAATTTAGAAGTCAGAATTTAGAAGTCAGAAGTAAATCAAAAATAAATTTAGAATAAAAAATACTGGAACTTATTGGTAAATGATTGATATGATTTTTTAGGATGAATGAAGATATGAAATTAGACTTTACAGAAATATTTGTATTTTTGTTTTATCGTAATAATTACGAAAGAAATTTAATTATTCCACACAACAACATAAAGCAATTTTTATATGCAAAATGCCATTTTTTCTATTCCTTTTCCAAAAAACGAACCTGTCTTAGAATACCGTGTAGGTTCGCCAGAACGTGAAGCTCTCAAAAAAGCAATCAAAGAATTGCGTAGTCAAGAATTAGATATTCCAATGGTAATTGGTGGACAAGAAGTACGTACAGAAGAAAAAATGCGTCTTTCTCCTCCTCATGACCACAAACATACACTAGGACATTTTCATTATGGCGATAAAGGTCATGTCCAGCAAGCCATTCGTGCAGCTTTAGCAGCAAAAGAGGCTTGGGAAGAATTGCCTTGGACAAATCGTGCTACTATTTTCTTGAAAGCAGCCGACCTTTTGGCAGGAGAATATCGTGCTAAAATCAATGCAGCAACCGTTTTGGGGCAGTCTAAAAATGCCTATCAAGCAGAAATTGATGCAGCTTGTGAGTTTATCGACTTCTTGCGTTTCAATGCCTATTTTATGCAGGAGATTTATGAAAAACAACCTGTTTCTTCAAACGGAATTTGGAATAAATTAGAATATCGTCCTTTAGAAGGGTTTGTTTTTGCACTTACGCCATTCAATTTTACAGCTATTGCAGGAAACCTTCCAGCTTCGGCTGCGCTTATGGGAAATGTTATCGTTTGGAAACCAGCATTCACTCAGATTTATTCGGCTCATGTAATTATGGAGGTCTTCGAAAAAGCAGGAATGCCAGCAGGAGTAATCAATCTTATTTTTACAGATGGACCTGAAACAGGTGATGTAATTTTCAAGCATAAAGATTTTGCAGGGATTCATTTTACAGGAAGTACAGGTGTTTTCCAAAATATTTGGAAAACAATCGGAGAAAATATCCAAAACTATAAGAGTTATCCAAGAATTGTGGGCGAAACAGGTGGAAAAGATTTTGTAGTTGCTCACCATACTGCTAATGCTGCTCAAGTTGCTACTGCGCTAGTTCGTGGTGCTTTTGAGTTCCAAGGACAAAAATGTTCGGCCGCTTCAAGAGCTTATATTCCTCAAAATATTTGGAAAGAAGTAAAAGAAAGAATGACAGACATGCTTTCTGAAATCAAAATGGGTTCTCCAGAAGAATATGGTAACTTTATTAATGCTGTTATTGATGAAAAATCATTTGATAAAATTGCAAAATATATAGACAACGCCAAAAAAGACAAAAATGTCAAAGTTATTGCAGGTGGAAATTACGACAAATCAAAAGGTTATTTCATTGAACCTACTATTTTGAAGGTAGAAGACCCAAAATATGTAACAATGTGTGAAGAGATTTTTGGTCCTGTTTTGACAATTTATGTTTATCCTGAAAACGATTTTGAGGATATTCTTATGCTTACAGACCAAACTTCGCCGTATGCTTTGACGGGTTCTATCTTTGCAAACGACAGAACTGCCGTAGAATTAGCTACAAAAATGCTCAAAAATGCAGCAGGTAATTTCTACATTAATGACAAACCAACTGGTGCAGTTGTAGGTCAGCAGCCTTTTGGTGGTGCAAGAGCATCAGGAACAAACGACAAAGCAGGTTCGTATTTGAATCTTTTGCGTTGGGTAAGTCCTCGTACAATCAAAGAAACCTTCAATGCTCCAACAAGTTATGAATATCCATTTTTGGAATTAGAACCAAAAGAGAAAAAGGAATCAAACGGACAGGCTAAAAAGGATAAAAAAGAGAAAGTGAAGAAGTAAGTTTTTATTTTTTCCATAGGTTTGCAAACCCTACGCTATGGAAAAAATAAAAATATTGATTTAATATTTCAACATGAGTGACATTTAAAAAAAGGTAAATCTTTGCCAAATTTTATTCTGTATAAATGGCTTTTTTCCATAAAGTAGGGTTTGCAAACCCTACTTTATGGAAAAAAACAAACTATTATTTTGTCAAAAATTGGTCAATTTGCAGAATTTGAAAAATGTCACTCATATTGATATTTACAATAAAATTAATAACAATATGCAAAACTATCTAGCTTTATGGTATCATTTAGTTTGGAGTACTAAAAATAGAGAATTGTTGATTGATAAATCTTGAAAATGGGAGCTTTTTGTTCGTATGAAAACTTTTTGTAAAGAAAAAGAATATCATTTGGATTTTGTAAATGGAGTTGAAGATCATGTTCATTTATTAATTTCTCCAAAACCAAAATTCTCTTTAAGTGATATAGTCAGAGATATAAAACGAGATAGTTATTATTGGGTAGTAGATAATAAAAAAAGTGAAGAAGTTTTTAGTTGGCAAGATGGATATGGAGCTTTGACAGTTAGTCCTTCACAAGTAAAAACAGTAAGAAATTACATTAGAAAACAAGAAGAACATCATCAACTACATACTTATGATAGAGAAATTAAAGGATTTCAATTAGCTATTGAAGAAAATAAATAGATATTATCATGGTCATTCAGAGATGTAATAATTAGTTAGTTTGTAGAAAAGCAAAAGTCTTATTTTTCCATAGCGACAGGTTTGCAAACCTGTCGCTATGGAAAAATGAACATTACCAAATTAACTCTAATAATGTTTATTATTATTCAATTAAAACTCAAACTAAATAAGAAATAAACTATACACAAATTTTTGATATAAAATAATTATAATTAAAGTAATAAATGAATTTAGTAACCTTTCAAAAAAGAATGAGTAAAAACTTATTATTCCTCATTTCTGTATTTTTTTTATTTAATGGCTTGATTTCTTGCCAGTTTTATAGAAATACAGCTTCTCGTTATAATGCCTATTTTTTGGCAAATGAACGTTTTGATGAAGTGTATAAGAATACATACATTCAACAAAAAAGTGATTTTAATAATGTTCTTGTTGTCTTGCCTCCAATAGATAGCGTTTCGATGGGAGCTTTTAAAGGTGAATTAGATTATGTAGTGGAAAAAGCATCTTTACCGATTCAACGTCATCCAGAAAGTGATTGGACAGATGATAGTTATTTATTGATTGGAAAGGCTCGTTTGCACCAAGCAGATTATAGAAATGCAATTAATTCGTTCAAATATTTGAATGGAAATAGTAATGAATTGGATGTTCGTCATGCTTCTTTGATTTGGCTGATGCGTTCCTTTATTGAAAGTGGAAATTTGGATCAAGCTTCTTTTACGATGGATTATATTTCGAAAGAAGGCGATAAATTTTCAGAAGAAAATATTAGAGATTTTTATTTGGTTTCGGCTCATTATTACAGGACTATAAGTGATTTTGATAAAACAGCAGCGTATTTAGAATTAGCTTTACCTTACACAAAAAACAAAACTCAAAAAGCTCGTTATCATTTTATTTTGGGACAAATTTATCAGAATAAAGCAAAACAAGGCATTGATGACAAAACAATAAATATCAAGAAAAACGATAGAAAAGCCTACCAAAACTATCAAGCAAGTATAAAAGCACACCCCGAATATGAAATGGTTTTTAATGCTCAATTAAATGCTTCTCAAGTAGCAGGAACGAGTGCAGAAGACGTAAAACAAGCTCAAAAATACTTTGAAAAACTCTTGAATGACCAAAAAAATGAAGAGTATAAAGACCGTATTTATTATGAAATGGCAGGTTTTGCACAAAAGCGAGGCAAGACTGAAGAGGCAATAAATCTTTTACAAGAATCTCTGAATCAACCTTCTACCAATTCGGCTCAGAGAGCTTATACGTATGTTAGAATGGGCGAGTTGTATTATGCTCAGAGTGAGTACGCAAAGGCAAATTCGTATTATGATTCTGCGCTTGCAATCAGTAGCGAAGAAATGCGTAACTATGACGAGATTGCTGCCAGAGGAGAAATTTTGAATCAATTTTTTGAGCAATATGATGTTTTACAGAAAGCTGATACAAAAATTAATCTTTCCAAAATGTCGCAAGAAGAGCTGGTCAAGTATTTTGAAAAGCAGATTGCTGAAGAAAAAGCTCAAATTGATAAAGAAGTTGCAGCAGCAGAAAAAGCTGCCAAAAATGGAAATTTGGTCAATCAAGGAACTACAAATCCGTTTGCAAGCACAGCAAATACTGCTCAAACGTGGTATTTTTACAATGAACAAGCCGTAAGACAGGGAAAAAATACATTTGTTAGAGTTTGGAAAAATCGTCCTTTAGAAGATAATTGGCGAAGAAGTAACAAAATAAATAGTACGATTGATAATACTGCAAACCCAACAGAAATGATGGCAGATAGCAAAATGGAACAAGAAAATCTGTATGCAACCGTTGCAGGAGTAGAAGAACGACTAAAAAGTATCCCAACAACAAAAGAGGAAATTACACTTTTAGAACAAGAAATTGAAGTCGCTTTATTCGAACTTGGAAAAGTTTATCATTATCAACTTGAGGAAAATGAAAATGCAAGAGCTACCTTTGAGCGTTTTATTAAAGATTTTCCAACAAATAACAATATTCCAGAAGCCTTATTTTTACTTCGTAAGATATGTTTGGAAAACAAGACTTTAGAGAAATGTGATGTAGCGAGTTATGAAAATACATTACAAACAAAATATCCAGCATCTGCCTTTGCAAAACTTATTTCTGACCCAAATTACTTAGAAGAGTCAGCAGTTAATGATACGATTGTTACTACTTTGTATAAAGAAAGTTATGAGCTTTATTCAGAGAAAAAATATCAGCAAGCCATTGAAAAACTAGAGAAAATTCAAAATGAATATCCTCAAAATAGTTACAATGCAAAAATAGAATTGCTCCGAATTATGAGTGCTTCCTATATAGAATCTCTGCCTGTTTATGTAGAAAAACTCAATACTTTCGTTACAAAATATGAAGGAAGTAAAGAACAAGAATATGCAAAAAAACTCTTAGAAGTGGCAGATAAAAAATTAAAAGAAAATCCAGTTCAAACAAACCCAGATGATACAGAAAAAAATATAGGAGGTTAGAGAAACAATAAGATGTTTTTTTTAGTGTAATGCTACTCTTTTGAATTAAATTTTTATTTTTATATAATTTTTCGCTATTTTTGGAAACATTTAATCTATTCGTTATAATAGAATAATGTAAAACGTAAAAAATTAAATAAATCACAAAATCAAGAAAAACAGAGCAAAACTGTTATCCTATACAATAAAAGGCATTTATTCCTAAAAAAAGAAGCAATCAGCTTAATTTAAGTTTATTTTATATATAGTAATTTTAATCAATTTAGTTTACTTTTAATAGTAATAGTATTTATTCGAACAAATAATGATGAAAACACCTAAGTATCCAAATCGTTCAAGAAGTCAAGAAGAAGATTCAAATCAACAATCCTCATATTCAAACTCCCCAAATTCTCGTACCTCTAATTCTAATGGAGGTTACCAAGGGTCAAACCACAACTCTGGTTATAATTCAGGAAACGGACATAATTCAAATTATAATAACTCTAATGGAGGAAATAATAATTATTCTCGTTACAACAAAAGAGAATTTATGAACTATAATAAGTTCAGTTTTGACCGTATCAAAAGACGTTTTAATCTCAATGAAGTACAAAAAGATTTATTTGAAGGAATTACTCCAATTGAGCCGAGTGACTGGCTAAAACAAACAATGGAAATTACGGCAGATTTGCCAATCAAGACAGAAAAAGCACGTACAGAGTTTATTTTGATGCCAATTCTTTTGGAGCTTCGCAAACGTACAAACCGTATGTTTACAATTTATTCAGGAGAATATTTTAATGTAGAGCCTCGTGAAGGTTTAGCAGGGCCTTCTGATATTATTCTTTCAATGGGAGCAGAATCGTATTCTATTTCTTCTCCAGTTATGTCGATTGTTCAAGCCTACAAAAATAATCTTGATTTAGGTTTGGGTAAATGTGTAGCTCAAATGATTGCAGCAGATATTTTTAATGAGCGTGAAGACAATCAAATTACAACTATTTATGGGTGTGTAACGACAGGAGAGCAATGGCTTTTCTTACGTTTGGAAGGCGATACTATCCAAATTCATCCACACCGTTTTTTCTTAAACGAGCTTACTGATATTATCGGAATGTTCCAATCGATGTTAGATAATTGTAAAGAAGATGTTTTGACTCCTAAAGTAGAAACAGAAACAACAGCAGAGTAAGGAATAATTGTGAATATAATTTATTGATTATCAATTAGTTATAGCACAAAAAAACTCCCTTCTTCTATAAAGAAAAAGGGAGTTTTTTAATTTATTTAAAAATAATTTGATTTGCAAAGTGAGGTTTGTTTTAGCGAATGATTTTATTTTTATTATCTCCAAAAACAAGGTTTTGTACGTTATCTGACTTCAAGAATTTGTGAGGAAATCCTAAATCAATTTCACTTACTTTATCTAACTCTTCCAAATTATCAGCAGAAAGTTCAACTTTCAAGCAGCCTAAAGAATCTTCTAATTGATTTACATTTCTACTTCCAATAATCGGAATTACACCAGAAGAATGTGGATCATCTTGTGCCTTGAGCCAAGCCAGTGCAACCTGTGCAGGAGAAACACCTAAGTTTTTAGCTATTTCTACTACTTTTTTTGCAATCTTTAGATTGTGTTCGTTGTATTTTACACTTTCAGCCGAAAGACGACCATTTTCAATCATTTTGTCATTGTATTTTCCAGTCAAAATACCAGAACCCAACGGACTCCAAGGCGTAATGGCAAGGTCAAAGTCTTTAGCCATCGGAACTAAATCACGTTCGACGGTGCGTTCTATCAAACTCCATTCAATCTGCAAACCCACAAATTGCGACCAACCTCTAAAATGAGCCAATGTATTTGCCTTCGAAACTACCCAAGCAGGTGTATCCGAAATTCCGATATAATGAACTTTTCCACTACTAATAAGGTCGTCAAGACCACGCATGACTTCCTCTTCTTGCGTTGTGCCGTCCCACATATGCACCCAAAGTAAATCTATATACTCTGTATTCAAACGCTTTAAACTCGCTTCAACAGAACGCATCATATTTTTACGATGATTTCCTGCTCCATTTGGATCTTTTTTGTTTTCGTAAAGCGTATATTTTGTCGCCAAAACAAAATAATCTCTATCAGAATGGATAAATTCGCCTACATATTTTTCGCTTGTTCCTTCTGTATAGCGATTAGCAGTATCTAAAAAATTCCCTCCTGCATTAGCGAAGACTTCGAACATTTTTTTGCTCGTTTCTTTGTCTGCGCCTGTTCCCCATTCTTCGCCAAAGGTCATTGTTCCCAAACAAAGCTCAGAAACACGCAAACCACTTTTTCCAAAAAGTTTGTAATTCATAATTGTTATATTTTGTAGTAGTTAAAATCAATAGAAATTTTCAAATAGAAATAGATAGACGAGTATTTTTATTTCCCAATCTCCATTTCCCAATTCCCAAACCCCTAATACTCATCTTCTTCATCTGATTCTGGCATCGAAAACATAGAACTAAATAAATCTTTAAATACAAGTCCGTTTGCAAGTACATTTTTATTGAGAGCCGAATATTCAGCCAAACCGTGTAACAAAAATTCCATCAAAAATAACTTCTCATCTCCTTTTGCTTTTGGGTGTTTTTGAGTTATAATTTTTTCTAATAAAGGAACTTGTTTTAGCTGTTTTTCATATTCTTTTTGTGAGGCATCATTCATAATATCGACAGTATTTCCATCGCCAAACCATTTTAGCATCATATAATACAAACCGTCTTCTTTGAGTTTCTTTTGTTTTTCTGGGTCTGGAAAGAATTTTAAAAACTGTTCACGAATAGATTTATTTATCAAACTTTCGGCTACAATTCCTGCTCCTTCTTGTTCGCCTTCATAAACCAATTCTATTTTACCAGCAATGGCAGGAACAACTCCTCTAAAATCACTCATTCTGACAGAAGTAGATTTTTCATTATTGATAAGCATTCTTCTTTCGGCAGCAGAAACCAAATTTTCATAAGCCGAAATTGTCAGACGAGCCGAAACACCACTTTTTTCATCTACATATTCACTATCTCTAGCTACAAAAGAAATTTGTTCTACCAAGTCTGTTGCAATTTCGCCTACTTTTATTTTTTCTTTTTGCTCTTTGGCTAATCTTGATTCTTGATGCGTAATTTTTTTACTAATTTCTAACGTAGTTGGATAATGTGTAATAATCTGACTTCCAATTCTATCTTTTAGAGGAGTTACGATGCTTCCACGATTGGTATAATCTTCTGGATTGGCAGTAAAAACAAACTGAATATCTAAAGGTAAACGCAACTTAAAACCACGAATTTGAATATCTCCTTCTTGTAAAATATTAAAAAGTGCTACCTGTATTCTTGCTTGAAGGTCAGGAAGTTCATTGATTACAAAAATACAACGGTGCGAACGTGGGATAAGTCCAAAATTAATAACTCGTTCGTCAGAGTAATTGAGTTTTAGATTTGCTGCACGAATAGGATCGACATCACCAATCAAATCTGAAACGGTTACATCAGGAGTAGCTAGTTTTTCTGTGTAGCGTTCGTTTCTATGAAGCCATTCTATTTCTGTTTTTTCGCCTTTTTCATAAATCAAATCTTTTGCAAAGCGAGAAAGAGGATTGAGAGGGTCGTCGTTGAGTTCAGAACCTTTCACAACTGGAATATATTCGTCTAAAAGACCCACCATAAGACGAGCAATACGTGTTTTTGCTTGTCCACGAAGTCCCAAAAGATTGATATTGTGGCGTGAAAGAATGGCTCTTTCTATATCTGGAATAACAGTTTGTTCGTATCCATAAATTCCTTCAAACGGATTTCCGTTATTTTGTAAGCTATGAATTAGATTATTTCTTAATTCTTCTTTGATTGTTTTGGACTCATAACCTGCATTTTTGAGGTCATGGATAGTTTTGAGTTCTAAAAGTTGATTGCTTTTGAGTTCGTTGTAAGCCATAGATTTTTTATAGAATAATTTTTTGAAAAACACGGTTTCGTATTTTTAAAATAGGTAGTATGTTCTTGCTTTAAAGTTTTTAGAACTACTTGTCGCTAAAATAGTTTAGACGAAATTTTGCACGAAAAAAGCCTATCAAAAATTAATTTGATAGACTTTTGTATTTTATCTTTATCAGAAATTGAAAGATTTAAAGATTACTTCACAAATCCACTACGAATTCCGTTTAAAAGTGCGCCAAGTTCGGCAGCGTGCTTATCGCTCATTGTGAAAGTAGTAGTAGTAGTACTTTTTGTTACAGGGCCATCTTCAGTAATTACTGTTTCCGTTTTTCCTTCAGTAGTCTCTTCTTTTACATTACGATATACTTTCTGTACTTCCTTAAGCTGTGCAATAAGAGAGTTGAATTTAGGCTGAGTTTTGTGAGCATCTAAAGCCATCATAAGACGATCAAGAACCATTTTTTGTTCTGCCAAACGCTCTTTTAATTGAGCATTTTTAGTCTTTTTGTGCATATCAGCAAGCAAATGAGTAGATTCAATCCAACCACCTGTTACAAACAAAACGCTCAAATGTTCACGCTTTTCAGTTTGAAGTTGTTCGTTGATGTCTTGTAAGTTACGAGTAGAACTACGGATGAGTTCTTCTAAGTTATCGCTATTAGATGTAAGCTCTTTCAATGTTTCAGCGTCAAAGAATTGTCCGATATTAAGACCGTTTGCAAGTTCTTTGATAGCAGAAAGATAATCTAATACGTCTTGGTTTTTGTTATAAATACTAGCGAAACCTAAGTCTGTACCATATACACCTAAGTTGAGCGCACGCTCATAACTATCTGTGTATTTACTAGCAGAAGAAGAATTTGCAAGTTCACTTTTTACATATTCTGTACCTGTTGCTTTGATAAGAGTGGTAAGTTCTAGTGGGTTAGGAATCGATTCGATGATTGATTTGATAAAATCATCTTTTGGGCTCATATTCATTGTTGCAGCAGTGCTGAACATCAAGAAAATAACGCCTACAATACCAGCATATACTTTTGTCATAATGGCTATACAGTTTTAAAGTTTAGAATAAAGATTATTTTTGGAATTAACTTGTTTTGATTTTTAATAGAGTCAAGCTAAAGTTAAACTAATTAGAATGACCTTAGAATAGAGTGCTATTGAAAATGTATTTTTGAGATATTTTAATAAATTCTTAGATTATTTAAAGAGATATATAGAGAATATACAAATACATTACCAACTTTCTATATGACTAGGAAACTACTTGAAAAATGTAAAAATAATTATTTCTTTTTTAGTTTATTTTAGCTTACCCTAAAATTATTTATCAATTAAATCAATTGGTTGAGTAAGATTGATAAATAGTATTTTGTGAGTTTTGCTTAATTAAATTTTTAAAGTTATTAGCTATATTACAACTGTCTTGCCAAATAGGCAATTTATTTCAAAAGGTGCGAAATATTCTTTCTATTAAAGATGTAACAGGGTTTATTATCGGCAAACAAAATCGATAAACTAATAAACTAATAACAGATTTCAAATTCATGTTGAAGGATAGCAAAAAAATAGGCTTTATATAGTTTAGTTTTGATAAAATAGTTAAATGGAAACAAATAAAGCATTCTTATCATTTTGTCTTAGTATTTCTACTTATTACAAATTCAAATCTCCAACCTTTACACCCAATACAATAATATCATCAGTCTGTTTTTGATTAGAAATCTTACTCCATGCCATTACTTCTTCATCTAATATTTCCATTTGGTGTGCCATTGGTTTTTGATGAATTTTGTAAAGTAGATTCTTAAAACGTTTACTTGAGAAAACACGTCCTAGTTCTCCTCCAAATTGATCTTTATAACCATCAGAGAAAAGGTAAAAAATATCATCTTTTTGAAGTTGGATTTCGTGTGTAGTAAGTTGTAGGTTGGCTAGTTTCTTCTTACGAATTTTGCTTACACCACCCAAAGATGCTCTATCAGCTTTTATTTCTGTAAATTCGCCATTTCTGAAAAAGTACAAAGAACGGTGTGCTCCTGCATATTTCATCTTGAGTGTATCTAATTGAATGGTACACAAAGCGATTTCCATTCCATCTTGGCTATTTTCAGAGTGTTTGTTTTGGTGCAATACTTTTCTAATATCATAATCTACCTCTTCCAAAACGATAGCAGGTTCTATTTCTCCTCCAATAGTTACTACGGTTGTCAATAAGTTGTTGCCAAGCATAGACATGAACCCACCTGGTACTCCGTGTCCAGTACAATCTCCAACAGCAATCAATAAATGACGTTTGCCATCTTTTACAATCTCATCAAACCAATAAAAATCACCCGAAACAATATCACGAGGTTTGTAAAGAACAAAAGAGTTGGGAAAATATCTATTAAAAATATCGTGTTCTGGAAGTATCGAACGCTGAATACGCTCGGCATAATGAATACTTGAAGTAATGGACTTATTTTGTTTTTCAATTTCTTTAAACGCCTCTCCAAGCGCACTATTTTGCATTTCAATTTGATCTTTCGAAAGCTCAATTTCTACTTTTTGTTCATTAATCTGTACATATTTTGACTCTATACGTTCATTGATGGCAGCTAATTCAATATTTAGTTTATCTTGTTCTCTCATTTTAGCTTTGAGCTTGTTCGCCATTTGTCCAAAACTCTGCGCTAGTTTTCCTATCTCATCTTTTGATTTTATATTTGGAACGGCTTCTAGGTTGCCCTCTCCCATTTCTTTTGCTGATGCTGTAAGACTTAGAATAGGTTTTGCAAATAGACGAGCTACTACAAAAGCTATAAGTGAAGCCACCAAAATAATAAGCCCCAAAGTAACTGCAATTTGTTTACGCAAATCATAAATAGGCTCATAAACTACATCTTCTGGTAAAGCAATGAGCAGAATCCAGTTGTTTCCAGCATAACTCAAATAGTCTGTTTCTAATGTGTAAAAATAAATTTTGTTTCCAAAGAGATGGTATTTTTCCTTATTATTTTCAGCAAAATAAGTAAGCAATTCCATATCGTGATATTTTTCTTTTAATACACCATCTGGGTTTGTATTTGAGTATAAAATTGTACCTTCTTTATCCAATAAATCAATATTTGCATTTCGCATTAGTGAATCTGTAGCAATAGATTCTTCAAAAATACTATTAATCCAAGACAAGTCTGCACGAGTAACTACTGTACCAACACGGGTTCCCATATCATTTCTTACAACAGCTGCAAAGTGCATAACAGGAATTCCTAATGAAATAGATTGTGAAATATCCATAGTAACCTCTTGTTGTCCTTCATCTATTTTTTCCCAGTAGGTAGTAAGGTCATGTGTTTTTCCAATATTTAGGTTACGAGAATCAGCCAAACGAAGACGAGTAGGGTCAAAGAATGAAATACTTTTATACATTCCATTTTTGAGTTGAAGTTCTTTTATACGATCAGTAAGTTCAGCTTGATTGATAGATTCATCTGCTAAAATAGGGTCTTGGGAAAGCTGTTGAATATCTGTAACACGTTCATAGATAAAACGATCTATATTACCAATGGCAAAAGAGGATTGCTTTTCAATACGTGCTGTGATTTGTCTTTCTAATGTTTTTCGTGATTCATAATCTACAAAGACAAACACAGTTCCTCCTGTAAAAACAACCATAAAAAGACAAAGTAGTACAAGTTTTATATATATATTCATTATTCAAAAAGACAATATAATAGCAATTTTTTGGGATAGATTATTCTAAGTACTCTAATAATTGACTAGGAATATAAAACGATAAAAAATAATTTTTTATTATACTTTGGTTTATTTACTCATTACAGGCTGGATTAAGATTGTCTTATAGTCTGTAATAAGTTTTATTCTAGTTTTTTTATTCTAGTTTTTTTATTCTAGTTTTATTTGAGCTAAGCAAATGACTATGCAATATGCGTAAAATTTCTCAAAAAACACAAGGAATTTTAGAAAAATAGAAATCTGATGACTGTAAATAGATGATTTTAGAAGAATCAAAATAAATTTTTCAAGAAACTAAAAATCTAGTGTAGTTTAATAACACCACTTAATTATACTTAGAGTTATGCTGAAAATTCGTGCCTATTCCCTAAAAAAAAAGAAATTTTATACAAAACGGCTTTATTTTTCGCTCAATTAGCCTATTTTTACTACCAATCAAAAAGTTATCAATTTAAAATCATCATTATTTATTTTATGTCTGCTATTACCAAAACGCCACTAGAATTACTTATAGAAGCTGAAAAAAAAGCAATTCAATTATTTTCTGAAATAGAAAAACGAAACCTCATACAAACAGGAAAATCAGAAGAAGAGCTAAGTCAAGAAATCTATGAATTAGCAAATCAACTCTTTGAAACTACTCGCTACTGGCATACACGTATTGTTCGTGCAGGTATAAATACACTTTTGCCTTACTATGAAAATCCACCTTTACTGAGATTACAAGAAGATGATATTTTGTTTTTAGATTTAGGCCCTATTTTTCAAGAATGGGAAGCTGATTTGGGCAGAACCTATGTCATTGGAAATAACCCAAAGAAACTCAAACTCAAAAATGATGTAGAAAGCATTTGGAACGAATGTAGAAATTGGTATTTAGAGCAAATAAATAATTCTATTGAAGTTACAGGCGCACAACTTTACCAAAAAGCGACAGATTTAGCCAATCAAAACGGATGGGAGTTTGGAGGAGAAATAGCTGGACATATTGTCGGACAATTTCCACACGAAAAACTATCACAAGATGACAAAATGCTTTCTATTCATCCAGAAAATCATGCTTCTATGTTGAGTAAAGACAAGAATGGAAATCCTAGAAACTGGATTTTAGAAATTCATTTAGTTGATAGAGAACTAGGAATTGGTGGGTTTTATGAGCAGCTTCTTACTGAAAGTTATTAGTGCTATACTTATCTAGTTGAAGTTTGAAAATATATTTAATCAAATAAACTATAGTATTTTTTCAACTATTGAAAGTTCTTTCACAAGGCTGTCAATAGTTTGAAAAATAAGGACTTCTGCAGCAAACTATTGTCAGAGTTATTTGGGATTACCAAAAAACTACTGACAAAGTTTTTATAGACATGCCCTAAATAAAAAGGGATAAAATCTTGTACAGACTAGAAAACTTCAGCCAAAATAGCTAATCTGAAAAGGGAGTAGTAATTTAAAAAACGTAAACTTTATAGATATAAAATGCGTTAAACCAATATAGACATTTTGTAGTTACTAAAAAAAGTCGTATTTTGATACATATTACAAACTATAAATGTATTTATTCTGACAGTTTTCAAACTATCAACTACTTTCAACTCGTAATCAATTCTCATTTTAAAAATAAATCAACTCTAAATTTATGGAAAATTTCTTATATCCTCTAGCGTATGGTGGGCTTCTGCTCTCAGCAGCCGTTTATTTCTTCTTGAAAGAACGCCAACACGCAGCAGGTTTTGCACGAAACAGCTTTTTTGTTTCAGCACTTCTTTATACTCTTTCGTTATTCTTTAATGACGGTGGACTTATGTACGATCTTTTAGGTGTTCTTACACCCGATTTAGCAATTCTTACAGTTGTTATTTTGATTTTCAACCGTCTTGCTCCTCGTCCTAAAGTTCTTTACTTTACTATTTTTGCAGTCATTGCAGGATTAAAATTGTTATTTTTTGATGCAGGTAGAGATGCAGTAGTAGATATGTATGAAAATGGTTTTACTTGTGGAACAAAATCAAATGAAGCTAAAACTATCATTGGTGATAAAGAAACAGCTACTTTGCCTTCTAATCTTGATTCAAATGGCGAACTTCTTTTAGACTTAAATATGACTAACAAAGATGGTATTGTTCCTGTTTTGGAAAAATATAATATCTCTATGCGTAGAGCACTTCCAAATTTACAACACGATGAGTATTCTGAATTAGAAGAATATTATGTTTTAGATATTCCTACTTCTCAATTAAAGAACAAGGAAGCAATCATTGGCCAACTTCAAAACTCGGGTGCAGTAGATTATTTAGAAAATAATGAAATCTTAGAACTTCCAAAAAATCCAACTACTTCTTTTGATGTAGTACCAAACAAACCTTCTTTTGGAATCAATGATCCGAATTTGAAAGACCTTTGGGGATTTGAGAAAATGGGTGTAGCTCAAATGTATGCTTCTTTGAAAGAACAAAAGCCTAAGAAAAAAGCTAAAATTGTTATTTTAGATACAGGTGTAGAAGCTGACCACGAAGATATTACTTCAAATTACCTTTCTCTTGAAAAGAAAAGTGATTATGACAAATTAGGACATGGAACACATTGTGCAGGAATTGCAGCAGCAGTAACCAACAACGGTAAAGGAATTGCTTCTTTTTCTCCAAATTCTGAATTTGTAACTGTTTCTAGTATTAAAGTATTAAATGATGCTGGTTTTGGTTCTCAAGAAACTGTTTTGGCAGGAATTATCAAAGCAGCAGACGCAGGAGCAGATGTAATTTCGCTTTCTTTGGGAGGACCTTCAAATGATGCGCATCAAAAAGCGTATTCAGAAGCTGTAAAATATGCAAATGCAGCAGGTGCGATTGTAGTAGTAGCAGCAGGAAATTCTAACAAAAATGCAAAAGATTTTTCTCCAGCTAATGCTCAAGGTGTAATTACTGTTTCGGCTATTTCGCCCGATTTGAGTATTGCGCCATTCTCTAACCATGTACAAGATATGGAAATGGGAATTGCAGCACCAGGGGTTCAGATTTTTTCTACGTATCCTAAAGGAACATACAAATTCTTAAATGGTACTTCAATGGCAACGCCTTATGTAGCTGGTCTTTTGGGTGTAATGAAAGCATTAAACCCTGACTTAGATACAAAAACTGCTTACGAAATCTTGAAATCAACAGGTAAAGAATTAGAAGCTGGCGAAAAAGCTGGTAACTTTATTCAAGCTGACAAAGCAATTAATGCAGTTTTAGAACAAGAGTAAATTTCTAAACGATCTCGTTGGTGGAAATACCGACAATGGCAGGTTCATTTTTCTAAAAGTAAAAGTCTATTCAATCTTTTTGATTGGGTAGGCTTCTTTTATTGAAAAGGAAGTCTTTTTTTCTCATTAAACAATACACCTACTATTTCAATAACAAAGCTGTGGCAGTGTCATTTCTCTATGGCTATAAAAAATGGAGTAAAAGTAATACATGGAAAATATTTTACAAACTGACTTCACTATATTATTAGACCTTTTAGGTACATTTGCTTTTGCAATTAGTGGTATTAGGTTGGCATCAGGAAAACAAATGGACTGGTTTGGAGCATACATTATTGGATTGGTAACTGCAATTGGAGGTGGTACATTGAGAGATCTGCTACTTGATTTAACTCCTTTTTGGATATTAGACCCAAAATATTTTCTAACTACAGGAGTTGCCCTTATTGTTACACTATTGTTTAAGGAGAAATTATTCAAGTTGGGTAGCACTTTATTTATGTTTGATACAATTGGACTTGGTTTATTTACTATAGTTGGTATCACCAAAAGTATTGATGCAGGACTTCCTATTTGGGTATGTATTGTGATGGGAACTATTACTGGCTCTGTGGGTGGTATTATTAGAGATATACTGCTAAATGAAGTCCCTTTGATATTTCGTAAAGATATTTATGCACTTTCCTCTATTGCTGGAGGTGGAGTGTATTTTATTTGTAATTATTTTAATCTACTAACTGGACTTACAGAAATAATAGCTGCTTTGACAGTAATTATTGTGCGATTGATAGTCGTAAAATTTCATATTCACCTGCCACAGTTACAGCCATTAGATACTAAAAAAGAATAGAAAGGAAGACGTTGGTGGCGATACCGACAACGACAGATTCATTTTTCTAAAAGTAAAACTCTATTCAATCTTTTTGATTGGATAGGCTTTTTTTATTGGAAAGGAATCGTTTTTTTTATAGTTTTATTCTTTTAAAGAAATTAAAGTTTTTTTGATTACATACAGAGATTTATTAAAGGTTTACGAAACTCAACAATGAACAAAATTATAAAGCCAAGCAAAGTATTAAATCCTTCTTATCGCAAAATTAATATTATTAGAAATGAAATAAATAATTTCAAAAGTGCATTGAATGTCTGTTTGGAGCATATCAAAATAAGCGAAGAGAAAAATGAAAGTGAAGAGAATATAAAAAAATATGTAGGCGATTTTTTACACCAAGCATTTTATCAAGAGTATTTAATCAACACAAAAGATAAAATTGATTTGGCTATTTATGCTGGAAAAGATGCAAATAGCCCTGTAAGTGTGCTTGTAGAAGCAAAACGACCAAGTAATACAAGTGAGTTTTTGAGAGAAGATGACATTAATAAAAAAGCATTACAAGAACTTTTGCTGTATTATTTGAGAGAACGAGTAACGTTAGAAAATAATCAAATCAAGCATTTAATAGCTACAGATGGCTATAAATGGTATTTTTTTAAAGGAGAAGATTTTTATACTACATTTTATAAAAACAAAAAACTACTCAAAGAATACAATGAATTTGTAAATAATCAAAAAGACTCTTCCAAAAATGAATTATTCTACAATGAAATTGCTAAGAAATACATTGAAGAAGTAAAAGACGAATTGCCATTTTTGTATATCGATATAAAGAGTGATTATGAGCAGCTTTTACCTTTATCGAATACAAATGATGACAAATTAGTGTCTTTGTACAAAGTTTTTTCGCCTATTCATCTTTTAGCACAATCCTATGGAAATGATGCTAATGAACTAAATCAAGACTTTTATTTCGAACTTTTGCATATTATTGGACTTGAAGAAGTACAACAAAAAGGTATAAAATTAATTCAAAGAAAAAAGAAAAAAAATAGAAATCACGGTTCTTTATTAGAAACAACTATTTTTATTTTAGACGATAGAAATTATATAAAGAAAGTCAGAAATCTTGAAAATTATGGAGAAGATAGAGAAGAACAATTATTCAATGTTGCTTTAGAGCTTTGCCTGACGTGGATAAACCGAATTTTGTTTCTCAAATTATTGGAAGCTCAACTGGTAGTCTATAATAAAAGTAAAGAATATGAGTTTCTTAATATTGATTTTATCACTCGTTTTAATGATTTGGAAGATTTGTTTTTTTCTGCTTTGGCAAAGAAACCCGAAGAGAGAAACGAAGAACGCATAAAAGAAAAGTACAAAAATATTCCATATCTAAATAGTTCGCTTTTTGAGCCGAATGAATTGGAAGATGCAGCTCTGCAAATTTCGAATATAAATGGTGTAGAATTAGAAATTTATGATAAAACAGTTCTAAAAGATAATCTAAAGCGTTCTAGTGGCAAAATTCCTCTTTTAGCTTATATTTTTCGCTTTTTAGATGCATACGATTTTAGTGGAAAAGACCAAAATAAAGTAGATGAAAGCAATCAAGGAAAAGCTCTTATTTCGTCTTCCGTTTTGGGGCTTATTTTTGAAAAAATAAATGGCTACAAAGAAGGGGCATTTTACACGCCTGCCTATATTACAATGTATATGGCTAGAGAAACGCTGCGTAAAACGGTCTTACAAAAACTCAATGCTCATTACGGTTGGGAATATGAAAGTTTTGATAACTTAAAAGAAATTTTCTTTGACCATATTCGAAAAGGCGACCGAAATATAATACGAAAAGAAGTTAATCAAATTATTAATTCTATCAAAATATGCGACCCTGCTGTGGGTTCTGGACACTTCTTAGTAAGCGTTTTGAATGAACTTATTGTTATAAAAAGTGAACTTAATGTCTTGGTAGGTAAAAATGGAGAATATTTATATATTACTGTTAGAGTCGAAAATGATGAACTTGTTGTTTTAGATAAATTTGATGAAATTTTTATTTATCGTCCTAAAAATGAATTAAATCAAACTATACAAGAAACATTATTTCACGAAAAACAAACACTTATCGAAAGTTGTCTTTTTGGTGTCGATAT
>Ga0100402_1002213_pt1 | contig 21936 bp, 24 predicted proteins | sample CryGeyme20150102_FD_80419 | JGI IMG/M metagenome (GOLD analysis project Ga0100402, IMG submission 80419) | Groundwater microbial communities from Crystal Geyser aquifers in Utah, USA - Crystal Geyser metaG 2015-0102 | ecosystem: Environmental > Aquatic > Deep subsurface > Groundwater | place...
CCCTCATTTTCCACTCAGGCCTGTACTTTTACCCTAAAGCAGCACTCCTGAAGCAGCAGCTCGCATAATCCCCGACAAAATCATCGGAAATGCTCCCCAAAAGCCTCATGCTCCCAGCGCTCATCACTGATAGAAAAAAGGCAGCATTTAATCACTGTATTGAGTATCATAAGAGTTTCGGTAGAGAAACTTCTAATATATAAATTTCGATTGCACTGAAATAGAAAATGATGCTCGGGTCAAGATAGGCATCCGCTCACATGCGAACCAACTCCAATTCTTCAAGAAAGGAAAATATCCTAGTCAGTTCACCAGGGATCACTCGCACTGTCACTTTCTCTACTTTGCATCCCAACCAAGTCGGTCCTAGAGTTGTTCAAGGGCAAAGAGTGTTCACCACCAATAAACCTGTATCTCCTATCAGACTGGGCTCCCCACGATAAGTAGTTAATACAAGCCCTCCTGGAAGGAGAATCGAGCTAGGTGGTTCGAAAGATAGGATGATGGAAAGAGATAAGGCTGTGTCTGTTGTCTCAAATGAGGCTTGGGTAATTGATCAACCTGTCAGTTAAAGTTTGCTTAGAAAAATTTCCATGCTGGAGAGCAGAGTGAAGGAACTTCATATGGAAAAACAGTATCTGGCTGTGGAACTCAACCAAAGAATCAGATAGCTGGAACAGGAAAACAAAAAATTAATCACTATGGTGAAGGATTCCTAAGAAAAGGGAAGTTAATTAAAAGACAGCGACGGAACAGAAGCCGATAGGAACTAGGAAGAGTTCAACTTATAAGACGAACTTTCAAATCAGATCAACGTCAACTTGGAACTGAGAGAACAGCTTGATAAATTCATTGAGGAGGTCAGGAATCGCAATGAAAAATAGCAGCTACAAGCTCAATAGATCAACAATTTGGAGGATTAGAAGGCCCATTCGAAATTGCAGCTGCTGCAAAATCATGATGAAATTGAAAGCCTGAAGGAAAAAATTGAAAGTCTTGAGCATTCCCTTGCCAAGAAAGATGAAAATACCGCTCAGATTGTTGAAGAAAAGGAAAAGAGAATTCTTGAGCTTGAAGAAGAAAACTTTTCTCTGACCAACAAAATCGAATAGAAGGACTAGCATCTCATCTCTCTTTAGAACGAGCTGACTCTTTGGAAGCAGAACCACTCAATCATATCTTCGGAGACTGAAGACTTAAGAAGCAAGGTTTCAGAACTCTAGAAGCCAGTTGAGTGCAAGAAATGCAAGGACCTCCTGCACACTGTTTTCAGGCTGAATACTCAACTCAATCGCAAATGATTTGATAACTTTGATTAATATCATATATAACTCATGCAAACTTCCAAATGTTGATCTTGGCAGGGTCTTCTCTGAGAGGATTGGTCACTATCAAAGGTTAGAGCAGTTCATATTAGAGAAGCTAGTTATCGAGGAAGGCTTCCGTTTGTCTGTTGGCAATTTCGGAGATTGGGAGATCAGGCTCTTCTGATAAAATTTTGGAACGGACCTATCTAGAAATTCTGTTGATTCTGAGTGCTCTTTTTATTTTTTGCAGAAGTTAGGACCCAACTCTTTGATTGCTTTCGAATGTTCCCAAAGATTAAACAGTATCATTACCTTCAGTGAGAGCTCTGAGTATTTAGCTACCTCCTTCAGGTCCAATGTTATTTTTGGATATGTCAACAATCTGCAATATTTAATTTTTGCATAAAGTATGCCCCAAAGCTCTTGCGAATTCATCTTACAGCAAATTACCAGCTAAACTAAGTTCAACAAGAGCAAGGTTGCTTTCTATAGCTTGCAGGAAGGGTATCACTGCCTCCTATCCTAAGTGATTGTTGGATAAAATGAGTCGAATGAGGGATAAATTGCCTGATATTATCTTGGTGAAGTTGGCAAAAAGTGGCTTGTCAAGGTAGCAGTAGTCAAAGTTTAGAGAATTGAGTCGATAGTTATCCTTCTTGCTTTATTTTGTGTTGAGCACCTGACATACGTAGTCCATTGCTTCTGGTGTTATCCTACTGTCAACCGGGCCGAGTGATCTCAGGTGGGGCTTGATCTTAAGATATGAAACAAATGTCGTCAGCATCTTTGGATCCTGCCAGTCCATCTGCATGTGATAAATTTTAGCATTCACCCTCAAAGAACTAAGAAGGGAATTAAGCGTAACGTTCTAGAAGAGAAAGGCATTTCTGCTGATACTATGTAACATATTTGTGTACTCTATCCACTCCAAGTGCCCGAAGTTCTTGGTGATGATCTGCAGACAAGTTTTCCCCATTTCATTTTTAGATAAGTCAATTCTTATTATTCTCTTGATTCCGAGCAGCACATCGATTTCCTCAGCGCATTCCTCGCCCAGACCGTTTCTGCTGAGGTTGACCATCTTCAGGCATCTCATATCAACGATTCTGCTCAAAAATTCCCTCAGTGAATTTTTATTGAAACCCTGAATATATAGTCAGGTACTGTGTCCTTGAAGTTGGACAGATCTATAGTTTCAATCATGTGAAACTTGTTAGCAGGGGAGAAAGATGTAAGAGGAGGCTTAGAGTAGCTAAGCCTGGAGGGCAGATTGAGTTTATCGATGGTGGTAAGGAAGGTAGGTGTTTATGATTTGTGAAAGCCATACTAAGGCAAGGGTTGAGCAGGCGCCTCATCTTATTAAATACACAGATAATCTTCCCAACCCTTGGGCATCACTATTTCCTCCCCAGTTTTTTATTTGTACTTATCTTTGATGTACTGGATGGTTTTTGTCTGTTATTGTATTTTTCGCTGCATCTCCAAAATGAATATAACGAGCTGAGGTTCCTTTAGCTTTTAGGCAATTCTGAAGCTTAGCTGTGACAATTGCCGATGGAAATATATAATAGGGTGATAGTGATAACACGTGATGCTTGATCGATTCTGGCATGAAATACCACCGGTGACTCGACTCATCATGACCATGCAACTGATTGGGTTGGCAGTGCATTCGCTCGGATACGCCTAACGCTACGATCTATACTTCAGCCTTTAAAAAATAGTATGGTAGGGTCAAGTACTTCCCTCGCAATATAGATCTGGCGACTAGTCACCTGCTTCTTCTTCATCAAACGCCTCAACATCTATACCTTCTTCGAGGTCATGTTCTTGTAAGAAGTATATCTATGCAGCTACCATATCTTGAAAAATCTGGAAAGAGGCCTGCATCGAGGTAGTATCGACTTCTTGTACCTTATGTGTGTTCTCTGTGGAGCACTGTAACTGCTGGCTGTCATTTTTACAATCAATCACTTGGGAGTGATATTCAAATACGCGATTTACTACTTGTATGGGCGGTCTAATGAGGATAACGTCATAATGGTCAACCTCATGCTCATCAGAGCTCCTTATCTCATATGGTACAGATTCACCTAAAGAAAGGTTCATTTTTTTTTTCGATTGGCTGCTGGACACCCCTGACCTCAAAAGCATGATCCTTAGTATCTTGGTCGGTCATACTCTCTATTTCTTTTTGAAGGTATTTCCCAATTTGCACTACAGCTAAGGCAAAAGGCCTCTGGATTCACCTGACCTATTGTACCTACTGAGATGATATAGCATCGAAATGGTTTCTGGTTTCTTCAATTAAGACGATCGAGTTCAGCAAGAAGTGGAAAATTGGTTCGAATGAGCCCACTGATTTTACTAAGTTTGCCAGCTGAAATATTTCAAAGAATCATTCGTAATCAGGACAATTTTAGGTTCTGACTCCCCTTCATCGCCAAATAGGATGGATTTTTCTGGAGGCCCATCTGCTTGAGAATGTAAGGATTCTGGATGTTGTAGGGCATTGGATTGGTCAGAGTGTTATGGCATTAGGGGCGACTATCGGCTAAACTAATGCGATTTTGCTATTGATGGCTTGATGAATTTCGGAGCATGTCCAGGTCAGCTTTGTATTTGAGCATTTATTCACGATGTTTTTCCTTCTAGTATTGACTTACCTCCTGGGGTACTTTTGTTTGCTTCTGGTAAGCTTATTTCTCCTGCAACTCCTGATTTTTCCTCTATTGCTGATATCGCCTTCTTTCTTAAATTTGCTGCATCAGCTCATTTCTGTATATGTTTTTTTTCTCCAGATCCCTCTTGTTCAGGTCTTGTTCCCCTGCTAACCTTCTGTTCCTTTCATCTTCGATGTTCTTGTTGATGAGGCTATCTTTGAGACTGTCCCCTTTGGAAAAGGGACTGACAAATTGTTGCTGGTTGTTGGATTGGCTGTTCATGAGCATGTTGTAGTACTGAGTGAGGAAAATGGTACATTTTTGTAGGAAAGTTACTTCATCTTTTAGGCCTACTTGCTCTGCTAGGCCTGCTCGTTGAACTGTCGTTTCTATGCTTCCTTCTGGTTGCGTTAGACTAGCTTCAGACGTTGCTTTTCCTGTAACAGTGAGTCGAGCTGTTGTCTATAGAGCTGCTGCATGCCTCTTTTGGAAGATAGGGTGTCTTATGGTGATTCTTTGACTGAACTGTGTTAAGCCAGAACTACCCGAATCTTTGTCTTTCCAGTTCGAGGGCGTCGTCTGTAGCATGTGACTGGATGCGGCCTCTGCTCATTGATTATTAATATTATTGCAAGGACAAAATTAAAATACAATTCACTTCTTACCGTTTTTCTAGTCTTTGCCTTTCTTCTTCCGACCCTCCTCCTGCTTCTTGATTCGCTCTTGCATCTTGTTGGCTGCCAACTCCAACTGTCTTTATGTTGGTTTGACCCTGCAAGCCTCTTCCCTAGCAACATCGCCACATCCATGCTACTCTGCTAAGACATGCATGCGGCAGAAGAATATATGACAGAATTTGCATTAGACACGTGTTACTGAGCTTATCTTTTTGTTGCATTTGAAGCACTAATTTTACTTGGGTTGATCTGCAACGAATTATTTCATGAGGGCCTCAATGTCCTACTCTTCCTACTCTTAAACTTTTTTACTCTTATTCTTCTTACTTTTCTTTGAAGGCTTGACTTATTAGATGGTCCCTTCTTTTTTTTCCTATGATTTTTATGTGGTTTCCTCTTTGACTTCTTAAATTTCCTCTTAAGATGATGATACGACTCCTTGCAATTCCTTCAGTTGATCTGCAAATTTATTACTGGTAATTTTATGAACCTTCTTCTGCTCTTTCTTCTCCTTCTTCTTTCTAATCTTCTCCTTCTTCCTCTCTTCAGCCAAATCTTCCTAGTATTTGACTCTCTCTAACTCAGCATACTTTTCAGCTACTTAATCATTCGTCATTTTCCTCCATACTTTTATATACTTCTTGTCCTCGCTTGTCTCGTGACACATGCCGAGCTCTTCTGCAACTTCGTGGATCATCTTTCGCTCAAAGGCTGTGGCATTGTTGATTGTGAGTTATCGGGCCATTTGCTCAAAAACAGCCTTGAAGTGAGCTTTGACACCTGCCTGCTCTTACTCAGTATGTTAGCGATGCTGCTACTCTTTTTGCTTCTCTTTCTTTTTCTTTTTTGTTTGTTTGCTTGGTTGTTATTCGCTGGTCTTTGACACTCGGTCTTTATCTTCCTTCTTGTAGGTTTATATTTTATCGCTGGCACCCAAGCCAAACCTGACTTCTTCGTCATCTCTCCATTCTTGAGCACTGGATATATGTCCATGCTCCTCGATCCATTGTAAAAGTGCATTGATGTATTTATCTGCTGTTACACATTCGATGTTTCCCACCAGAATCAACATCCTTCGAGCTCTGGTCACAGCTACATTCATTCTTCGCCAATCTTTCAAGAACCCTATCTCTCTCTTGGAGTTGCTCCTGACCATCGAAATTATAATACACTCCTTCTCGCGACCTTGAATACCATCCACTGTCGATACATCAACTAGAGGTAAATTTTTGTCACCAACCAAAGACTTGATAGTTGCCACCTGTTTAGAGTAAGGCGTCAAAATAGCCATATACTTGGAATTGACTCCATAGTTTAGTAACTTCTTGTAGATTGAGATAACTAGATCAGCTTCCCCTGTGTTCATTTTGCTTTCGCCCTAGCCACCCTCCTAGCCCATTCCACAGCCAGCAGTATCGACAAACAACAAAGACTATTCTTCAGGCTTCACCCCAGAACATAATTATTTGAGCGTATGCTACTCAACAGATGTATGAGCTCTTAATTTTCCATGATAAAATTGACTATTCGACCATCCCATGATTGCATTATTCATTCTGTACTGCACCTCCAGCATGATCGAAGGTATGTGAGGAAGTTATTCCATGGCTCGAGTGAACAGAGTGTGGGAAAGGAGGGAATGATCGTTGCCTTGGATGGTCGGAGGAAGTTGCTTGTGGTCACCTGCTAAAAGTACCCTTCTGCCTTTGAGCAGAGGAATCCAGCAGCTTACTTCTAGAGCTTGGCCGCATTAGTCAATGACCACCAGATCGAATTTCTTTTTAGACAAGTATCTATTGAAGACTCGATCAGCTGCTCCCACGTTAGTGCAACAGAGCACTTAGGCATCTTGCAGCAGTTACTATATAACTTGCTCTTGCAATCTATAAATCTCATCTCTGATCTGCTTGATCTCCCCGTAAAGAGCCTTTCTTTCTTGTTTTGTTCCCCCTTTACTCAACCTTTTCCTTGTGCTTTGGAGCTTCTTCACCTCATTCTTCCAATTTCCGCTATTGGCGGCTATCTGGCTATCGAGACATCTCTCCAAAACATTCTCAATGATTCTGGCTGGGTTGCCGATTCGAATGCAATTGACTCTCCCAAATAATCCTTCGACTATGTTATCTACTGATATGTTGGAGGGACCACAAGCCAGCACTTTGTATCCTTTTTTGACTGCTTCAACAATGGTTTAGCAGATCGTGGTAGTCTTTCCTGTTCCTGGAGGACCATGCAGCAGGAAGATTTGCTATTTGATTGATCTTTCAACTGCCTCAGTTTGTTTTTCGTTGAGTTTAGGATTAACGTAGTCGCCTTTTACATAATTTTGATCAACTGATAGGCATTATAGTGTGGGAGGAAAAAAAGAAGGCAGCAAGGGCGAAAGCGATTTTTATAGTTCATCGAGTATTTTGAAATATCTTCTGAAGGTGACTTAATTCCACTTTATGACCACATTACAGTTGACTCCCTCCAAATCGTTTTCGTCTTCTAGTTCTTTTCTGGTTGTTATTTGCAACTTCGGGCCCTGTCTTTTGCTGACCACCCCATCAGCAATGATCGAGTTATTTTTGTAAACAGCCACATCATCTCCCACCTGTATCTTGCACTCTTCAGGCAAAACTATTGGATTTTTTTCAGAATGATAAGCCTTAGTAAGCGAGAGCACCGTCTTCCCATAGTATCCTCTTTTGGTGGCAGTCACCAGCATGTTGGACAGCCCATACCCTGTGGCTTCAATCTCGGCTATTGATTTATTTTTAGTCATCTCACCAAACAACTCGATCTAGTATTGCTCCTCCTCTTTCAGCAACTCTCTGGTCTTTTTGACGAAATCTTTAACGGAGGTATAGGTTAGCTTCCCTTGTTTTTTGTTATCAGACTACATTCGGATATCTATAGTTTTGAAGAATTAATAATACTAAATTGATTAAATCACTCACATTTTCCATCGACCTTTGATGGACTGAGCCTACTTGCCTCTAATCTGACGCTCATTCCACACTTTGAAAAATTACTAAGGTGTTTGTTATTGATTTGCAACTCTGAGGTTTTCCTTAAGAGGTGAGTTTCTCTGACTGCTTCTCTGGCTGGGGCCGATCGATTCTGGTTCTTCAATGAAATCAGCCCACATTGGAGTTACAGACACAAACGGGTTGTTCTCTAAATCATTGAGATATCGCTCCAGCACCTTACGACGTTCATCGATTACAAGTGACTTCTTGGAGGCCTATTGAGGACTGACAACATAGCTGACCTCTGAAAGCTAGACTCCAGGTAGAGCTCCCTTGAGAGCTGAGTGCAAGTCACATAAAGCTTTGTACTTTCTGGTAATTGTCCACTCCTTGCTATCTCTTTTGAATTCGAGGACATACTCAGTGAAGGGTTTGCCTTCAACAGATTATTTCACTAATGTCTGCCGAACTTTGATCTCGAGCTTTGGCTTCAAGTTAGTTTTTGCATTAGGTCTAGTGTTTTTGAGTGCTTCTGGTCCAATGAGGCAGACATTTAAATGGGGCAGGAATATACTGGGCACAAAGAATTTTGTACAATGCTGACACTGAAGGCAGGATGAGTTTTTCACACATTTCTTGTACTCCTTCAATTGCTTTTCCTTTTCCTCAGCCTGCTATGTCCTTTTCTCCAAATGCTTCAGGGCAGCTGATAAATTTTTGTTGGTCTCGATAAGTTCTTGTTTGCTATTAGCTTACAGTTTCAAACTTTCTGCATAACTCCAAATGTACCTTTGAGTGAATCGAACATATTTTCGTATATGTTCTTCTCTCGTTCGAGAATAGTGTTGTTGGTTTCGAGATCTTTTGTGAGAGATTGAATTTCAAGGGTGAGCTGGTTGATTGTTTGTAGCTGTTCTTGACATTTGTTTGAAAGAGAAGAATACTATTGACTTTTGTGCTTTACTTCTTGCTGGTGCTTTTCAAGTATATACGACTCCTTCTGAAGAGCAGACTCAAGACGGGCTGAGGTATCAGCAAGCTAGCTTCTCAACTCAATGACTTCTTCACTTTTAGAGTGCAAATTCATCTTTAGTATTTCAAGCTATTTGTCATTGAGTCTTTTATCCTAACTCACCTGGCCGTAATTTCTCGTCAAATCTTCGTTTCTTGCTTGCTGTTAATTCAAATTCTGCCGATATTAGTCAGCCTGTTGACATAGTTCCTGATATTTATTCATCAGCTGGTTGATCTATTGGGCATTATTCTGCTCTTTCTGCTTGAGATAGCCTATTTCCATATTCTTCTTTTCTTACAGCTCTTGAAGCTTATTGTGAAGAGTTTGAATCTAACGGGAATATTGATGATTGACTTAAGTTTGCTATTTGAGCTGCTTCTTTAACGAAGAAGACAACTCGGTCAATGAATTTATTTTTTAAGATGATGAAGAATTTTGACTGTCGGCATTCTTCTTCAAAGACTGTACCAGATCGATCAGACTGTTGATTTGTTCCTTGTAGACAATGGCAGATAGATTACTGTGGTCTATCGGGTTGGAATGTCTTGCCATCTCTTCCTTGAACTCTTAGAGCAGAGTAGAAAAGTATGCTTCGATGTCTTCCTCACAGTCAAACTATCTATCTTTTTGATGAAGATCGTTCCATATATTTTGGCAATTTTCAACGCATTTCTTGTGATTTTCTTTTCTTAGTGAACCCATCATCCTTTCGAGCTATTTCTTTCCTTTTTCAATAGCCACCCTTACTTCTTCAGGATCCCAAGAATCCCCTCTGAATCTATTCTAAAGATCGAAAATAAATTTCTTCTCAATACTGTCCAGTTCGTCTTTTGACAACATTTTCTGGCTTTGAGTGCCAATAGTCTGTTCGCATGTTGACATGAAGTGCTGAAAAATTCTCTGGATTTGGAATTTCATCATGTGTTTGTAGGACAGCTCGTAGTTGGGTAGATCCCCTCTATTGATGACTTCCACATAATTTCTGGCCAACTAGAGGAGCATTTCGCCATCAAGCGGCTTTCCTTTGATTTTTTTGGCTCTTACCTTTTTCATGATTTTAGTCCTGAGTTGGTTGGCCTGCTCCAAAAATTCAGGGCGGAGACAGACATCAGGCAAATACAGCAAATTTTGCAGGTCATCTTCAGCTTCGACAGGTCTCACCAATGTGAAGCAATCTCTATCTTTGAAGAAGTGTTTGAGCATTCTTCTAATTTTATTTTTGTTTTCAATCGCGTCTGAGCTTCCCTTTTGAACTTATAGGGATTGCTCTAGATACTATCTAGCTTGAATTGGCTGTCCCGTTTTATCGCTGAGGTTCAAAGCAAAATCTCTCAGCAGCCACAAGAAAGCAGGTGACTCATCATCAATTTTATCATCTTTACTGTTATTCTTAAGGACCTCTCTAGCCAGTTGAGATACAACATTGAGGGAGTTAAGCGAATTTTAGTCAATACTTCCCACTGAGTTGTAGATAAAATAAGAGCTGAGAAGCATTGCGAACAGCAGTATTTTATGATTGTACTTGTCAGTCTCCTCAGGTGCTCCGAATCCTTCACTATCAAGAACTAGCAAATCGACCTCCTCTCCTGCTTGCTCAGATTTGAGGGTTTATCTGCACATCCAGAGTCCTTTTGTGCAGGAGTTGATGGTAGGTGATACTTTGAATGTGCTATTTTTGAGAAGGACCTTATTGAGGAAGAGACTTTTTCCTGTGCGATACTTCCCGACTATGGAGATGACTCCAAGTGGGTTGCTGAACTATTTGAGGAAGTTCGCAGTTTATTCTGGCACTTCAAACTTTCCTTCTTTGTATCTGATCAGCTGCAGAGGTTAGTTGGGATTAACGTTCGACATTTTAAATTATAACCTGTCAAATTGCCCAATCATATACCCAACTTGTCATATCAGTCCCTCTTTAATTTTTGTTTAGGGCGGATATCAAGAGATTAAATCAACAGAGATGAACAGATAAATAAATAATATCTGGGCAATATACAGGTGTGTCATTTATGGTGTATATTCTTTGATTATGTAAAAATTAGCAAAAGGCAAGCCAAAAAAGAAAAACATCGAAACTGGCATCCTCATGGGCCAAAACACCAACGTCTTCAGTCAACTCTCAGCCACCTTCCTTCAACACAAAACCTCCAACACAGAAGAATAATAATCCTTCCTTAAAAATACCAATATCATCTAGTACCACGACCACAACATCAATCGACTTATAGCCCTGCTCCGAAAGAAAGCCGAAGTCACCAAAATTAAAGCTGCTATGGAGTTGCATCAAGAAATTAACAAAATGGGAGCAGAGCAGCTTGAAGAGTTCATATCGACTTTTGCTCAGTTATACAGTGAGGTGGTCGTGAATGAACCTTCCAAACAAATTGTCGATGAATTCGTGAGCATCGTTACTGAGATGATCACCAACTACAAAAAAATAGTCGTAGGAGAGATCAGCACCTTCTACCCTGCCTTCCTCATTTCGCATAAACTTGGCAAACTTGGAGGATTGCTCTTCAGCGGAGCCTAATAATAAATCGCCCACAAACTACTTGTTCTGCTGATGAAGAAAGAAGTAAGGAAGAAATTTGTCATCATGGTCAAAATCATCATGGATTGCGAGGCTGGTGAAAAGATCACACAACCCCACTATCAGCGAAATTGTCAAGCTTTGATGCGAGTACTGAGATAACTCATCCGAATGTTTGATAAAAATGAAAAAGCTCAGAGCATGGAGAACGATTTTGCAAAGTTTTTGACATAGATATGTTAATCTTTTGGTGGTGAGTGCCTAGCCGAGTATTTCAAAATTGGTGGGAAGGCCAAGGCAGCGATTAATGAACTGTACACCCATCTTGTCTCAATTGCCGCCAGAAGACCAAAATGGGAACTCAATTGGCAAGCCTACGCCAAAACTGTCGGATAACATTTCTTAGATAAAGATCCACTAGTTCAGCAAACTTTATGGAGAGGCAGCGTCTGTGTCTGGCTCGAAGGTCTCCTCGAAATCGAGCGAGCTGAGTAAAAGTAGGCCGAAAGGGGCAAAATACTGAACACATATCTGCCGAAGACTGAAGAAAGGGTAATTTCAGCCTTGGGGCTTGGTGGGTTTTCTCTTTACAAGGAACTGCCTCACTTTTGTTAGATTTTCCCATCTACTGTCTTTGATACAGAGGAGAGCCACAAACAGCTTGTTAACAAGTTGAACTTTATGCGAAAACTGATGACTGAGTTACTCAAGCAGGATGATGAAAATTAGGCAAGAATGGAATGCTATGCCATTTTGTGCGAGCAGTTTTTGCTGAAAGTCAGAAATATTGTGCTTCCTGGGGACGAAAAGAAAGCCAAGGAGATCCAATCTCTTCAAGCAAAGCTCGAAAAATAGTTATTCTAAAACTTGCAAGACCGGTATTACAAAGAACCTCCTGCCTCCAAAAACTCATTTTCTTACTACATTCCTCAACACTTTGCTAATATTGTCAACCGTCTCAAACCCAACTATGAATTCAAGTTCAATTCTGAGCTGACCTATGATCTCTACAAAGGATTGGAACCAACAGAGGAAGCTCAGAACATCATTGACAATATTTTTTAGAACTCCAAAAAGAGCCAGGCTTTAACATTAAAATACCTTGAGGCCTTCCCCAGACGATAGGTCGCTCTTGACATGAGCTAGAACAACCCTGAAGTATAGAACGCTGCTAAGATATTCCTTTTGGTAAGAGAAGTTCCTCAGAATAATGAGCAGTGGATGGAGTATGACTGGGACATTAGAAAACAGCTAATCGTCTTCGACCCAAGAATAACTCTCAAAGACATATAGGCCCAATAAGAATAGTAAATCTCACAAATGTACAATCTCTACTTCCGACCATCCGGCAGGCAACTTGCCCCCAAATACGATAACCCCGCATTAGATCTCCATCGCTTCAAATATTTTTATGAATGTTTGCAACATGAAGAGGCTAGTCAGTATGTCAAATTCATGATTCCTCTCGTGGGCGATGTCATTCTCCCCAGAAACAAAAAATTAACTGATTAGATCTTTTCGCTTTTTGTGGAGAAGTGTCAACAAGCTGAGAAGGGAAAATGGGGAGTCAGTCGGCATGAGGTGCTTATTGTTCGTGTGCTTGCACAGTTCATTTCTTAAATCATAGTCAAAGAAAAAGGTGTTGCCAAATATGATTTAAAAAAAGTACAAATCAGTTTGGAAAATTTCTGTGAATTAATCAGATTGTTGTTTGCTTACAGAATGGAGACAGAGGCTGATGATTTGCTGAGAAAGGCTCAATCGATGTTGGTTGTTGAGGATGTCAGAGAGTACTTGTTTACCTCATGCATGAAGAGCATTAAAATGGCCTGGACATTGCTGCTCTGTGGGAATTTGGAAGGCCCTGAAAAAATAAGGAAAAATAGGGTCAGAAAATGTCTATAACTGATCAACAAATTACTTTGGTTCTGTTTGCCTCATTCAAAGAAAAAACTGCCTTTCGAGTTGACTCTGAAATTTATTGGAGATAGCAATAATTGGACAGGAGCAGTGTCAAGACCTGAACCGTGGCAGGTGGCTCAGACCATCATGGTCAATGTCCAGCACAACAACATGAAAGATATCGCTTCACACATGTTAGACAATTATCAGAGTAATTTGCTTCAACTCAACTGTATTTTGTCATTGGATTGGTTGCTTCCTCTTCAGGCTCTTCCAGAAATCAGGAGTTCATTCATCTCTTTGAGAAACATACTCCAGGAGCAAATCAGTTCTCTTTAGGAATCAAAATTCCAAGCACTTCTAAGATAATTGATCGGATGCGTGATGCAACAACAGCAAATTACTCTGTCTGAAGGTCTCAGAAGCCTACTTGTCAACATCCTCATTGAAAAGGAATAAGACAACGAATCCCTTTTGACAATTTTAACTGAGCCTGTTGTTGTGGGACCCTACGAGCAATATGTTAAAAATTCTCAAAATATCTACCATATTTTCATCTATAACACAGTCGTCAATGCAATTCCTCTCAGAAAAATCGATTACAGCTCACAAATATGTGCTGAACTATCTGGACAACTGCTTACAGTTGAAGGTGTGCAATTTTTGATGATCCTGTCTGCCAACTGTTTGCTGTGGAATAAAGGGATCGGATCAGCATAAGCCATGGATGATGATGGTGCTTTGCTGAGGAAAGTCTTAGCGAAGGCTATTGAAGCCTTAGGGCATGCTTCTGTTAGTGGTTCGGCTAAAGCTTACAATTTTGGAATTTATGCGATCTTCAGCCTGATCAATGTGACCTTAGGCCTTGGTGGCAAAGTTGTGGTTGAAGACAAACAAAAATAGATTGAAAAACTGTTCTGGTGTAAATTAGAAAGAGGCAGCGAGATGGAGGGACTGGCTCTTTCAGTCAAAATGAGATACGCCAGTCGTGTGGTCTTGTCTGCTAGCGAATAATTTTTGGCAAGATTGATAGCTGAACTGCCTGAAATAATCAACTTGGAGCTAGGATTTTATGAAGAGTTGCTGAGAAATATTGAAGAAGACCAGGAAACTCCTCACCATGAAAGCATCATTTCCCTTTTTATTTAAGCCGCAGAATTCTTGCTTAGAGCTTCATCTTATGTTGTACAAAATAGGACTCCCTCAGAAGCAACTCTCCTTAACTTGGTCCGATGTCCCTTCCCTGCTCTCAGAAAAGCCTCTTTCCTTTTGCTCAAATCAATGTATGAAAATAAGTATGTATCTCGTGATGTGCCTGAATAATTCAAAGCAGCCCTGAAGGTTGAGCTGAAAGACGATGAGCTTTCAAGTGAGCTTTGCAGAGAGGCTTCATCTTATTTCTATGCTTGGCAGTTGTTGACCCTCAGAAGATAGGCTACTGAGCGTCGTCCTGAAAATTAAGAAGAGCTCGGAATTCAATTGGAAGATATCATTCAAAGTGGCGGCTATAGTGACCTATTTATCAAGAACTGCTTCTTTATTTTAGAGGACAGACTCGACTATCTAAAGAAGTAAAACTCATATCCTTTGACTCCTCAACAACTCATCGATCAGGACATGCAACTCGATTTCCTATAAGAAAGCGACCTCTAGAAAAGAATGTTCAAACTAACCATGAGAACGCTCTTCATGTTTGTCTGCAATTTCCCTATCTTCCTCAAAGACTTTATGGCCAAGTTCAAAAGATACAGAAACATCTGCTAAAGATTGTTGAGAAATGTGCTTTCCGATGCTATTTTCCAGGAGGAAGTGGGGAAAATCGAGGTTTTGGAACCACAATGGAAAGCTGATGGCAATTTTGAAATATACGTGACTCCCAACAACAAAGAGATCTATGCTGAGTACACCCACGATGCTATCAGAATCGGCATGCGACTTGTCATGAAAAATATATATCCCATTATGTACCTTTTATTTGATGTAGACCGATAGCTGTCGAGTTTGGAGAGAACCTCAAGATGGAGTAAAGCGGAAGATTGGCCCTGATGCTACAGACTCAGCTTCAAAACAGGAACACTAGCGTTATCAAGGCCATCCTTTTGTGGAAGTAAAATATAGACAAAAAACTTTCAGGTGTCGAGGAATGTGCAATTTGCTTTGATATCGTAAACAACAATGGTCAACTACCCAAGAAGGCATGTAAGACTTGCAGCAAGAAGTTCCACGGCAATTGCATTATGAAATGGTTCAGCAAGAGTAATAAAAGTTAATGCCCTCTTTGCAAGTCACAGTTCCTCTGATCCTCACCATATATCATGCTATACATCAAATTTGTCATTATAAAATCAAGGACTAATAACAATGAAAAGACTGGAGAAGATCAGCAACACTATTGAACATCCCCTTGACTATCTGAGCCTGACCGCCTTGGTTGATAAGAGGTATAGAGATCTCCTGAGGGAAGTTGACCAGTTTTGCTAAGTTGAGTTGCATACTGACAAATTTCTTGAGCACTATCGGAAGGCAGAGTTTCCTTATTACTTACTGCCCAAACTCAGAAAAATTGATATCGGAGGATACTTTGTGCCTGCTCCCTATGGAAAAGAACTGCCTTTGCTTATTCAGGGATTATTAGTAGCAACCATAGCCTCTCACGATGTGGGCATTTCAACATTCCTCTTCCTCCAACTTCCCCTCTCAGCTAGGACAATTAGCCTTTTAGGCTCAGAAGAGCAAAAGAAAAAATATTTACCCGATTTGATATCACTTGAGAAAATATGCGGATGGGCTTTAACCGAAAGATAGGTTGGCTCAAATTCGACTAGACTAGGGACAACCTACACCAAAAGAGATAAATACTACGAGTTGAGCGGAGACAAGAGATGGATCGGCAATGGAGTTCAAGATTTAGTCATTATTTATGGTAATTTAGCAGAAGAAAAGAGAGTCATTGGAGCTGTGGTTGAGGTCAACCAACCCGGAGTCTCTTCTGTAAAAATTCCCAACAAATATGGCTTCAGAATGGTCCAAAATGCTCAAATAGACTTGAAGGGAGTCAAAGTAAGAGAGGAGCAACTGCTGCCAGGTGCAGACAGTTACAAAAGAGGTGTGGAGGACGTAATAAAGCACAGCAGATTGATTGTCATCTGGAACACAGTGGGAGCTTGTATGGGAGTCTACAACCTGGCCTTCAAACACATTAAAGTCTTGAAGAAGGAAGGGAAGGTGATTCCTATTAATTTTTTTGAAAAGCTTGGCCTGATCATGGGTTAGGTGCAAACTATGCTACTTTCAGCTTGGAGACTAACATAGTTATCAGAAAAAGGTGGTTTACAGACACCGACTGTGGGAATGTTCAAGGCTTGGGCAACAAGTCGAGGTCGAGAAATATGTGTGATGGGTCGTGAAATATTTGATGAGTTGTCTTCTGAAAGTGAGATTATGAAGATGCTGTTGGACATGGAAATCATGTACACTTACGAAGGAAGCTACGATATGAACACCTTGCTGGCTGGCAGTTAGCTAACTGGAATCAAGGCCTTTACGTGATTCTTAACAAACGTGAAATGACATTAGACTGCCTTCATTATTGCTAAGATTGAATACAGTTATGCCGTTTTATTCAACTCTGTGCCATAAAGCAGGCACAATTAAGTAAATTAGGCTGCTGATTAGAACATGGAACCGATCTAGATTTAATTCATGCCAAAAATAGGAATTTCAGCTCTGCTTTGCAACTTTGAAAACGGTCAATTAAATATATTCATTTTATAAACTAAGTATGCCAGTCGTCATATAGTACAACAAGGCAGCCATTGTCCTCTCCATCTCAGCACTCTCCTTCACCCCAGTTGTCTTGCTGTTCTTCCGACACTACTACAGAGGATTGGATTTCCTTCAAATGTGCTATCTCTTTGCCTTGCTCATGGCCAACACTACCTTCTCCAGCCATCTCACCACTGCCATGCTCGACTTCAATCAAACCTTTTTCAGCTCTTGCACATCAGGCGACTACATCTGCAGCAATGGATTTCGGCTATCTTTCGGTGCAGTTTTGCTTGCAATCTTAGGAGTTACTTTCATTTTTGTGTTGCTGCAGAAATGCTGTAACAAAACAATATAGTATGAACCTGTCTACAACTGTCTCAAAGGATTCATCAAGTGGATTTACCTTCCTCTGATCTACAGCTCCACAGTATTCGTGCTAATTGAAGTCAACAAATCGACAATGGATGTTATGCAACTCATAGCACCAGCTGTCATATTGGCAGGTCTAGCAGCCTTTCCTTTCTTTCAATTGATCGGCTATAAATGTATCCAAAAAGATGACACACCTGCTGCTCGCAAATGGATGGAATGGTGGATGTACATGCGTCTGCTTAGCACTGGAGTACTCTGTGCTTTGTTTTACTATTACAATGAGAAAAAATATCAAAATTGTGTTTTCATAGTTTTGGGAGTATACTCAGTGTTATACCTGATATTCGGATAGTTCAGGTATAAACTCATGGAGAGGGTCATTTTCTTTCTGGGAGATGCTGCTTTCATCACATTGTACTTTATCTTCACCTATAATCCACAATACATCTTTGACTATGATCTTGATCTTTTTGGATTGGCAGCAGTCATGCTAGTCGATGCCTTCCTCTATGTCATCCGAGGAATCAGAATGTATTGTTATGGACCACATGAAGGGGTGGCCAATGATGGCTCGGTTAACCCTGAGCTAAACGACGAGAGGAAGCCTAAATACAGCAACAACAAGTATGACGTTGCTGATTAGCTTCAAAATTCAAGAGAAGACCTCAATGATAATCCTAGTGCAAGAGGACCCAACAGAGGAGCCGCCAGGAGAAGAAGATGACATGTTTTTGTTTTTGATGAAGGTTTTACCCTTTATTATGAATTTTGATAAATTATGCGTCGGTGATAGTATAGTGTATATTTTTGTTGAGGTTTTATATTGGCTCTCAGTTTGATAATTCAACTTATTTTTGATAAATCTATGGGCTCATTCCGCTCGCAACCTGACCTTAAGAAACACACCCACAATAAAGATGGTCATGGCACTCTCACCTACGCAGTTTCGCACATGTGCGGTACATCTGGCTTTATTCAGGCTGGCGTATCTACATGGAGGACGCGCACATCAGCTATTCACCCATTGGACACTCAAAGAATTCGTTGTTCGGCGTATTCGACGGCCACGGAGGTAAGGCAAGTGTGATTTAGGAGCATAGGTGGCAATCTTTGTTTAACGCCATTTCCTGAATGAACTCAAAAACAACAAGAATTATTAGAGTGGCAACTATTAGGAAGCACTCAAGTAGACCTTCATGCACATGGACGTGAAGCTGGCTTCTGAAGAGGGGAAAAAATAAATAATTGCCATCCAGAAAGAACAAAGATAAAAAGAAAACGGCCCCAAGTACGATGAAGAATCACGGGCTGGCTGCACTGCTAATGTGGTCCTCGTCACTCCTACTACTATCTACTGTGCCAACGCCGGTGATAGCAGAGCTGTGGCTTGCGTCAATGGAAAAGCAGTCGAACTGAGCAGAGATCACAAACCTATGGACCCTGGAGAACTAGATCGTATCAACAAAGCAGGCAGCATTGTATCTGACGGCAGAGTTAACGGTGGCTTGAACCTATCTAGAGCTCTAGGAGATCTTTAGTATAAACGTGCCCCTGTAAAGCCCGAGGAACAGGCGATTACCGCGATGCCCGACATAATGAAAATAAATAACGAGAACGTAGATTTCATAATAATGGGCTGCGACGGTATATGGTAGGTGAAGACCAACGAATAGATGGTGGATTGGATCAAGAGGAGATTAGCCAAATAGACCAATCCAAATGCCATTGTTTAGTAGTTATTAGAAGAGCTCGTCTCAAAGGATAGTGGCAATCTGTATGGCATGGACAACATGAGCACCATCTTGATCAAGTTCAAAAAATGATCAGCACCCATCCTCAATCCAATATTCTATCTATCAATATGTACTGACTGGAAAACATGGAAAATATAAAGATCAGAGTCGATGAGGTTTAAAAATTTGCTTTTTGGGGAGATGAGAAATAGAGTGAACAGGAGGAGCTGGCCTCAGTGCAGCTGGGATGAAATATCTGCTGAAGTTGAAGTTGTAAGCTCTCCGATGCCTCTTGTGCTTAGACTTTGTCAGTATTTCCTATTGTTCTTCCACTCTTACCAGTTTCACCTATTTTTATCCTCCAACATGACCTCCATCAGTGCCTTATTCCTTTATCATCTTTTCTTATCCCAACTTGTGATCATTTATTTATTCTTCCTCCATTTAATCCTGCTCATGTTGGTCAAAGCCATATCTCTCGAACAATTTCCTGTAATATTCAGAGTTATCTTCAACTATCACACTTCTCTTAGATTCTGCCGAGGTGCTGGCCTCACTTTATACTGTTTTTATCTTTTTTTCATCTTCCCCCATCTATTTGATCTTGCACTTCAGGAACATCTCATGCACAGATTGCTGCTTCTGCTTAATTTGGATAGTTTTTCGATAGGACAACAGAAGCAATCCGGCAGCAATGGCGATTTTAAAGAGAGTGATAGTTTCCATCATTTTTTTCACTCTTTTATTTATAATTCTATTAAGACTCCACATTAACATCAGAAGGCACGTTTTGATAGGGCCAAAAGGGATTAGAACTGCTTCTATGATACTATCTTCTAGTTCTGGGCCTGTTTGAGAAAATAGTACAACTTGCCGTGATCTGTTGGTGTAGTCGCCAAAACGTTGACTTGATCTTTGCGTTCTATCACGATCTCGAAGGGTGTGATAATCTGGATAGGTTCACCGTCTATTTGAACGGGTATGATCTGGTTGTCCACTCTGCTTTTAAACTTTATTGTTTTGCCTTGCCCGACTATGAAGGGCTCATCCATGCCTACTTGCACCTGTCCCATATGTAGTACATCACTCAGCCCTATTACCTACAGCATTCCATCGCTGAAGCTTTGCTCGGTTACATCACCACTCTTAGTGTTCCATAGACCTGTAACTCCTCCTCCCCAGTGATTAATGTTGAGGATGATCAGGTTTTCAATGTCTTCTATGCCTACTTGCTTCTAGTCTATCCAGACGTCAAAGATGGTAGACAGTCTGAGAGCACTATCTTTTTAGCCAAAAATATCCAGAGAGCCGATTTGAGTATAGATAAGTTTGTTGCTGAACTGGCTGAAGAACAGCTGAGGATATTTTTCTCTCAAGTGATGGAAATGTTGGCAAATCTTGGCATCCAGGCCAATCCCCAAGTAGTTATAAATTGTGAATTATCTATTCTCCTCACCTGAAATGGTCATTCTCCATCTATCCAGCAACTATTGCTTGCCCTTCTTCATGTACTCTTGCAGCAGGTCTGAGGCATTGATTTGCTAATCAGCTGACTCGCCCCAACCTAAAGCACGTGAGAGGTCGTTACCTGTCCCCAGAGGAATTATGGCGAATGGAGGATTATGGTGGGCCCAAGCTGGCAGAGTACGAACGTAGTTCATTACGCTACAAATGGTTCCATCGCCACCAGCAATCAAAAGGAAAAGGTTCGGAATTTATTGGAACAGCTTCAATTCTACATTTAACCCACAGCAGTACTTTATAGTCCCTCATCGAGGATGGATATGACTTGCAAAGGATTGAGTATCCGATAGAAAGCCTTGATGAACTCATTTCCGGCCTGCCCTCCTGATTTTTTGTTGATGAGCACCACCACAATCTTTTTGTTTGGATCACAGTTGAACTCAATTTTGTTATCCTCGTCGCTATCATTCTAGCTGTCTGACACCTTGTTCTTCATGCTTTTTTTAATTCTGCTCAAAGACTTGAAGGCATCTGTTGCAAAGTTGACAGAGTTGCACTTGATTTCAGTCGGCTACAGAATGTATTTCCTTAAAGGACCGAAATCGCATTCCATTTTTTACCCATTGCACCGATTATGCCTGAGTCGGCCGCACCAGAGACAGGTGTAATTTTAAATTCCATTGCATGCCTCAGTACAAACCGAGCATTTTTCGTTGGTGATGGTGGTTGATTGCCTCCACTGATGATAGATCTTGCTGGCGTTATTCTTGGCAACGATGAACTTGCAGTCTGGTTTCCTCAACTGGGTGTATCTATCTATCTCATTCCCTACCTGCAGATCTTGTGGATGATGATGCCGCACTTCTTGCACTCCAAAATATCAGAGAAGAGGCCATTGGTCAGTTTGTTGCACAGATAACAGAAGTAGAATGATTTTTGCTCGGACCTCTACCATTTGTGCTTCGATGATTTGAACTCGTTACGCATAATCTTGTCCTAGAGTGAAGACTTGGACAGTGACTCAGGTTCCAGCATGAGGAAGCATGCCACCAGAGCGATGAGGATGGCTATCATGACAGGTACTGTGAATAGCACCATGCTGATGATATGAAAGAGTATTATATGCATATTTAGCTAGCCTACAAGTGTAAGAAAATAAGGCAATTATAAGAGTAAGTCGGATAATGACAGTGGAGCAGGATCAACTGCGATTGAAGGTAACCACATCTGTGCCGTTGGAATCCTTGAAAAGAATGGTCTTTGAGCCAGCATTGTATGTGTACTTTATAGCTGAGCTGAGAGCATTGATGTAAAGGGAATCGTTGTCATCCGTACATGCTTTTCGGGTTGATGTTGCCTCAGAAATCGAGATGTTGCCTTCTTTGGCCTTTGGGTCTGCTATTTTGAAGGTGTGGCTGATAGTGTTACAGCGAGTATAGGTAAGAGTATTGTTTTTGATCGTCACCACAGCTCGAGGTAGATCTCTTCGCTTCAGCAGCAACATAAGAACAGTACCGTCAGCAAATGGCATGTCAGCCTGAGCCAAAGCAG
>Ga0100402_1002215_pt1 | contig 21919 bp, 18 predicted proteins | sample CryGeyme20150102_FD_80419 | JGI IMG/M metagenome (GOLD analysis project Ga0100402, IMG submission 80419) | Groundwater microbial communities from Crystal Geyser aquifers in Utah, USA - Crystal Geyser metaG 2015-0102 | ecosystem: Environmental > Aquatic > Deep subsurface > Groundwater | place...
AAATCGTTGAATTAGGGTATTCTCCAATTTTTGGAGCCAGGGAAATAAGGAGGGTGATCCAGGATAAAGTTGAAAATCCCTTGGCTCAGGCAATTTTAGCTGGTAAAATAAAAAGAGGAGATAGGGTGGAAATTGATCCCGAAGAATTCAAACTAAGAATTAATCCTTAGTTTTTTTCTACATTTCGATAAATGGGGGACTGTCCCCCTCCTGTCCCTCGGGGGTTGTGGATAACTTTTTTAACTTTTGGTTTAATTTGTTTTATAATAAACTCAGTAAGACAACTTCGACAAGGTTTTCTGGAAGAAAACCTTAATATCGCAAAAGCGAGTCGAAGTTGCTCTACTGGGTAAAATAATGCCAGAAGAAATTTTTAAAAATTTTCCAGAACCAGAAAAAGAGCTTTCTCCGGAAACTGAAATCCTAACTCCAAAACCAAAAACTTCCATCAAAAAATTCCTTTTACCGCTAATAATTTTAATTATCCTGGTTTTAATAACCGGGATTTCTTTTTATTTTTATTCAAAGGTAAAACCTGACCCCATTTCTTTATTACCAAAGGAAACAACTTTTTATTTAAAAATTAAAATCAATCCCGAGGATCAGCAGGTTAAAAATTTAAAAGAACTATTGAATAGGTTTCCTTATTATGAAAAAATTTCCCAAAAGATCGGGGAGGAATTTAGAAAATGGAAAGAAGAAACTCCAGCCCTAAAAAATCTTGATTTTACAATCTCCAATGAATTAATCTTAGCTATTATTTCTCCCCTTGATGAAAATAGCGAAGAGATACCTCTCGTTCTAATTTTGCCCAATCCAGATTTAAAGAAAGCCGAAAAATTGGCCAAAGACATCCAAAAGGCAATCGAGGAAAGCAAGGAATGGAAAATAGAAAAAGAAAATTATAAAGGCAGAACAATTGTCAAAGCAGTTCCCATACCAAAAGAAAAACCAAACCTTCCTTATTATTACCTCCCACCAGAACCAAAAGAAAGACCTTCGATGACCTTTACTGATGGTCATTTTTTCTTTGCTTTGAAGCCAGAAAATATCAAAAAGATTATTGATGTTGCTGATGACCAAAAAATAACCAACATTTTTAAGAAAGGAAAAGCCGAGGGTATTACTTCAAATTTTGCTTATCAGAAAATCAAAAAATATCTTCCCAAAGTCTATCTCCTAACTTTTTACGGTGAAACCGATTGGTCAAAAATTTTAAAAGAAACTGAAGTTGAAACAACCGAAGGAGAAAAGTTTTTCTCACCTCTTTTGACTTCTCTAAAGGCGGCTTTGAATTTACCGTTTTTAAAGAAGACCGAAATAAAAGAACCGGAAAAAGTTGCCTTCGTCAGTGTAATTTTGGCTGAAAAAGATGGACTGAAATCAGAAAGTTATTCTCTTGATTTGAGAGAGGAGGCATTTTTGCCTTCCCAATTTTCTTTTGAGAATTCTTTAGCAAAATTTATTCCAGCCGAAATTGGAAATAGAGAGATTGTATTTTATTCAGAAGGAAGGAACTTAAAAAATTCGATTGAAGAAGTAGAAAAAACGATGGAAAAGCAGCTGAAGCCGGAAGAAAAAGAAGAATTGGAAAAAATTTTTAATTCTTTAAAAGAACATTTAGGTGTTGATTTGAAGAAAGACATTTTAACCTTATTTGAAAAAAATTATGCTCTTTTTGTTTCTTCTGAGTCAACCGGAAAGGAAACTCCAATTTTGGCCCTGGTTTCGGAAATCGATGACGAAAGTAAGACAAAAGAAAATCTTTTGAAAATAAAATTGCCAAAACCTGAAGAACCTTTTGATTTTCTGGGTTTGGGAGGAAGCAGAGCCAAAGCAAAGGACGCCAGAATTATGGCTGATATGTCTCAATTAAGAACGATGGCTGAAATAATTTATGACGACGAGGGAAGTTATCGAAATGTTAACTGCACTTATAAATCTACTTATGGTTACGGCGACTTAAAAACAATTTGCCAGGACATTAAAGATCAGGTTGGTTTTGAACCCGTTATCTATTCAACAACCAATAAATATTGTGCCTATACAAAATTAAATGCTCCCGGCCAATATTACTGTGTAGATAGCAGCGGAAAGGCAATAAGTACTTATATTAATCCTGGTCAAACAGGTTATTGTACTGGCCGAACTTTTGTTTGTCCAAAAATATTAAGCACGCCCCCACCGGAAGAAATTACTTTACCGGAAACGGTTAGTTTTTCAAAAGAAGTTATTGATGGTTTTGAAATTTATTCTTTACCTATTCTTGATAATTTGGGTTTAAACTTTTCAATAAAAGATAAAAAATTAATTTTCACTTTTTCAAAAGAAGTCTTGCTTGAAATTCTAAAAGATTTAGACAATCAAAAGTTAAAAGATTCAAAAGTTTTTTCAGAGCAATTCAAGGAAATTCCAAAGGAAGTCAGCGAAATATCCTTTACTTATCCTTATGGATTTTTAGGAGTAATTAAACACTTGGCTATTTTTTATATCGGAATGATTGGTGCTTATGTCCCGGAAATGCCAGAAACAGAAATTATCTCATCTTATATTTCTGAATTTTTAGATAAGGGAATTGCGCCCTATCTAAAAGTTTTAAAATCTTCCAGTGCCTTTAGTTATTCTCCGGAAAAAGGTTTAGTTATTAGCAAGGGGAAATTACAAATTGAAGAATTGCCAATCGAAGAAAAGAAATCGACGGAGGAATTTTTAGATAATTTACCGAATTGGATTAGGGAAATTGAAGAGAAGACTGCTCCTCCAATTATTTATTAAAAAAGTTCCAATTAGCCGCCTCTATTTCGAGGCGGTTTTTGTTTTGCTGGCATGTAAATATCTTTTTAGAAAATTAGTACCGGTGGGGAAAAACTGTGGAAAAAGTACTTATTTGGCTTTATTTTGAATCTATTTTATTTTTGTTTGACCTGAGGTTATGGAGTGGGGTATAAAGAAATATGAGTGGGGGATTGTGGAAAACTTTGGGATAACTATGGTTTTCTGTGGAAAACCCTTCTACGAAATACGAAAAGATACGAATATACGAAAACTTTTTCGTACTTTCGCCCCGATAGCAGAGCTACGGGGCAGCCCCGAAGTGAACTTCGTTCTACTTCCGGGGCGTAAAAATTTCGTAATTTCGTAGGATATCGAAATGTTTATTGGCGAGTACACATATCTAATAGATGAAAAGAAACGATTAGCTATTCCGGCAAAATTCAGACAGGCCTTGGGAAAGAAGGCGGTTTTGACTCGAGGTATTGACAATTGCCTTGTCATTTATCCTTTAGAAGAATGGATTAAGTTGGCAAAAAAATTGGAAAGTTTACCAGCCAGTCAAACCGATGCCAGGGCCTTTGCCAGAATAATGTTGGCCGGTGCAGTCGATGTTGGTTTGGATAAATTGGGTCGAATTTTGATTCCCGATTATTTAAAAAATTACGCTCTTTTAAAAAAGAATGTTACCGTCATTGGTTTATCGAATCGAATTGAAATCTGGGATGAAAGGAGATGGTTAGAATACAAAGAAAAAACTGAAAGGGAAATCGGGGATATGGCCTCTCGCTTAAAAGAGTTAGGTTTATAAAATAATGCACATTCCGGTTTTGCAAAAAGAGGTTCTGGAAATTTTAGATCCGAAACCAAATCAGAATTTCATTGATTGCACAATAGGGGAGTGCGGCCATACTTTGGCCATTTTAGAAAAAACTGCTCCCGATGGGAAAATCCTAGGCATCGATTGGGATCAAGAAATGATAAAAAGTTTAAAGTCTAAAGTTGAAAGCTTAAAGTTGAGCCGAAGGCTCATTCTGGTCTGTGAGAATTTCGCTAATTTAAAAGAGATCGTTGAAAAATATAAATTTGGAAAAGTTTCCGGGATATTATTAGATCTTGGATTGTCTAGTTGGCATTTGGAAAAATCGGGTAGGGGATTCAGTTTCCAAAAAGACGAACCTCTGGATATGCGTTACAACATAATAACTTTTGGACGATCGTTAAAAAGTTATTATGGATTGACGGCGGGAAAAATTTTAAATGAGTGGTCAGAAAAAGAAATTGAGAAAATTTTGAGAGAATATGGCCAAGAAAGATTTGCCAAGAGAATTTCAAAAAAAATTATTGAGGAAAGAAAAACAAGACCGATAAGAACGACATTCCAGTTAGTCGAAATTATAAAAAAAGTCACCCCCATTTGGTACCACCACAAAAGAATTCATTTTTCCACCAGAACTTTTCAGGCCCTGAGAATCGCGGTCAATGATGAGTTAGAAAATTTAAAAAAGGTTTTACCCCAAGCCCTGGAAATTTTGGAAAGAAATGGAAAATTAGTTGTTATTTCTTTTCACTCGCTTGAGGATCGCGTCGTCAAAAGTTTTTTTAAAGAAAACTTTCAAAAAGGTCTTTGTAAAATACTAACAAAAAAACCAATCCGGCCCTCGGCCGAGGAAATTAAATCAAACCCTCGCTCAAGGTCAGCCAGGTTGCGTTCAGCCCTAAAATTATGAACCAAATTTCGGCCTTAAATTTTCCGATATTAATTAATCGTAGTTTTCCTTTTAAACTGAAATTTAATTTAAAATTTTTATGGATTTTTTCTTTTCTTTTCATAATTTCACTCTTCGCTTTTTATATATTTCAATTTAATTATTTGACATCTGAAAATTATCGAATTAAAGAATCTCAAGATAAAATTAAAGAACTTTCGGCCGAAAACGAAGATTTGGAGATTCAATTAACAAAATTAAACTCCTTGACCAGCCTGGAAAATTTGATTTCCAGTCAAAATTTTGAGAAAATAGATAAAATTCATTATATCCAGATTTTAGATAGCCAAATGGTCAAGCAATAATGTCAGTGAATTTCCGAAAAAACTTAATTTTATTTCTTTTCTTTTTATTTGGGGCGACAATTACCGGTCGCTTATTTTATCTTCAAATTTTAAATTATAAATTTTACAAAGCCCTGGCTCAGGGACAACAAAACCTTTTAATCGAAGTTCAAGGAAAAAGGGGCGAAATTTTTTTAAAAAACGGGAAAAATTTACTACCCTTAGCCACAAATAAAACTTCTCAATTTTGTTATCTGGAACCAAAGGAAATTGAAAATCAAGAAGAAGCAGCCGAGAAACTGGCTGGGACTTTAGGTTTAAACAAAGAAGAAATTCTAGAAAAAATCAAGGAAGAAACTCTTTTTATCAAAATTAAATCAAAACTGACTGAAGAAGAAGTCGAAAACTTAAAAAAATTGAATTTAAAAGGGGTCTATCTTGGCCAAGAAAACCTGAGATATTATCCCCAGCAATCCTTTCTTTCCCAGGTCATTGGATTTGTCGGCGGAGAAGGAAATGGTCAATATGGAATTGAGGGCTTTTATGATAGTTTTTTGAAAATGAACAGCCAATTTTTGGAAGGCAAAAGAGGATTGGGTGGCGGTTTGATTTTCTTGAATTCAGATTTACTGGAAAACCAGGAAGAAAAAAATCTGATTTTGACCATCGATTACAATATTCAGTTTAAGGCCGAAAAATTATTAGCCGAAGAAAAAGAAAAATTGGAATTCGAAAGAGGACAAATTATTGTTTTAGATCCAAAAACCGGAAAAATTTTAGCTATGGCTAATTTTCCAAATTTTGACCCAAATACTTATTTTGAAATTGAAGAAAAAGATTGGCAAATTTTTCAAAATCCAACCATTCAAGAATTATTTGAACCGGGCTCGGTTTTCAAGCCCATTGTTATGTCGGCTGGGCTCAACGAAGAGAAAATTACTCCCCAGACCGCTTATCAAGACCCCGGGATTATAAAAATTGGCGGTAGTACAATTTTCAATTATGAAAAAAGAAAATATCCCGGCGACATCACAATGACCGAGGTTCTGGAAAAGTCAATCAACACCGGAGCGGTTTTTGCCGAAAGCCAGGTTGGGCATGATACCTTCTTAAAATACATTGAAAAATTTGGATTTTTTGAAAGAACCGGCATTGATTTGCAAGAGGAAGTTTTCTCTCAAAATGAGGAACTGAAAAAAGGTTATGAGATAAATTTCGCCACTGCCTCTTTCGGTCAGGGAATTGCCATCACTCCTATTCAGTTAGTCAGGGCTTTCTCAGCTATTGCCAATGGCGGAAAATTAGTTAGGCCATATATTGTTGAAAATTCGCCAAATAAAATTGATGAGGGAGAAAATTTTGTCATTTCTCGAAAAACTGCTTCCCAATTAACAACGATGTTAGTGAGCGTGGTTGATGTCGAAAACGGGTTTGCTAAAAGAGCAAAAGTTCCTGGTTATTATATAGCCGGGAAAACTGGAACTGCCCAGATTCCCTGGTCAAGTTTAGGAATTGAAAAAAGAGGTTATTCTGAAAAAACAATTCAAACTTTTGTCGGTTTTGCCCCGGCTTTTGATCCAAAATTTTTGGTTTTAATAAAATTGGACAATCCAAAGACCAAAACGGCCGAATATTCAGCCGTCCCTATGTTTGGCGAATTAGCCAAATACATCATCACTCTCTGGCAAATCCCCCCCGACTACGAGTAGCGGAGAACCGTTCTCCGCTCTTTTCGCCCTTTATTTGACATTTGACAAAAGAAAAAGGACCAATTATCAATTCTCAAAGAAGAAGCAGGTTTTTCATCTGCTTCATTTTTATTTATTTTGTCAGAAAGACACACATTTTCGGTTTTACAAAATTTGAATTTTTTGGTAAATTGAAAATAAGGCCCCATCGTCTAGAGGCCTAGGACGCAAGGTTCTCATCCTTGAAACTCGGGTTCGACTCCCGATGGGGCCACTAATTCAAAATTACCGCCTTATTTACCCGCAAATATTACGCAAACATTAGTTGTCATAAAACGCACGATCGTGCGGATTATGACAAAAATAGAAATGAGGAGAGTTGAGAAAAAAAGTTTAACTAATAAAATTTTTAGTTATTTGGGGGAGACCTTAGAAAATCTTCTCGAATTAGGAGTGAGGATTTTTATTAATCCTCAGAGTTTAATGAAAGGTTTTTCTTTATATCGGTCTCCTTTGCTTTCTAGGTCTGAGGCTAAAAAAATGTTTCAGCAAAGGATAAGTAGATTGAAAAGGCAGGGTTATCTTAGAAAAACTGAAAATGGCTGGGAGTTAACTCCAAAAGGAAGAATTGAAATTATTAAAATTATTCTTTGGAAGAAACTTCAAAATAAAAAATGGGATGGAAAATGGAGGGTGATTATTTTTGATATTCCGGAAATGAGCCGTCGAGATAGAGATTTTTTAAGAAGGGAATTAAAATGGATTGGATTTATAGAACTTCAAAAGAGTGTCTGGATTTTCCCTTTCGATGCGGAAAAAGAAATAATGGCTTTGCTGAAGCTTTGGAAATTAGAATTTCTGGGAGATATAAGATTTTTGGTAGTAGAAAAAATAACCGAGGAGAAAGAATTAAAAAAACATTTCAACTTGAAATAAATACGCATTGAAATAAATACATAAAGCGCACGATCGTGCGAATTAGGGATTTTAGATGACAGGATAAAGGATAGGTAAAAAATTGGTAAAAAGGAGGTAAAAAAGATGGAAAAAAATAAAAAAGAGGTTTTTATTTACCTCTTTTTGGTTGAATTTTGTTAAAATTCCCTGAACTTTGGATAAAAAATTTCAAATGCATTTACCCCGTTTGAAATAATATTTCTAACAGGGTAAAATAAGATAATGTCAAGGAAGTTTTTCCGAAAGGTAGTTTTGGGAATTTTTATAATTTTTGGACCGCTATTATTAGGAACTTTTTTAGTTTCAAAACAAAATCAGATGCCAGAAATTCCTCAAAATTTTCAAGCGCAAGAATTTCAAACAGAAAAAAACGAAATCCAAATTGGAATAATTTCTGATACTCATATTCCAGGTAGAGCAAAAGAATTGCCAAAAGAAATTTTTGAAGTTTTTGAAAATGCCGACTTAATAATTCATTTAGGCGATATTGAAAATTTAGAAACGATTGAAAAATTAGAAGAGGTTGCTCAGGTAATTGCTGTTGAAGGAAATATGGACCAAAAAGAAACGAAAGAAAAATTGCCAGAGGGAATCTCGCTCAAAATTTATAACTGGAAAATTGGCATTGTCCATAGCCCCTTTTCTTTTTGGCTTGGTTCTCATTTCAATTTCGTTCAAGAAAAAATGGCACAAACATTGGCAGAAAAAGAAAATTTTGACATTTTAATTTTTGGCCACACCCATCGGCCATTTTTAAGGGAATTAAACCTCGGCGCAAAGAAAATTTTATTAATTAATCCTGGCTCAGCCACAATTCCATTTTTTACTCAGCCATCGGTTTCAATTTTGGAAATTAATCAGCAAAATTTTGAGGCAAAAATCATAAATTTACCTCAAAAATAAAAAAATGGCAAATAAAAATTGGCATAATTTGTCGGTAGAGGAAGTAACAAAGATTTTAGAAACCAATGCCTCGGATGGCTTAACTGAAAAGGAAGTTAAATTACGCCAAGAAAAATTTGGCAAAAATTTGCTTCCCGAGGAAAAACTCTTATCTGGCTTAAAATTATTTTTTGAACAATTCAAAAGCCCTCTAATTTATATTTTAGTCATTGCCGGAATTGTCGCTCTCTTTTTTCCCCACAAAGAGAATTCTGAAATCTTAGCTAGATATGCCGACTCCATTATTATCTTTGGCGCAGTTTTTTTAAACACAATCATTGGTTTTTTCCAGGAAAATAAAACTTCAAAGATTTTAACCGAACTAAAAAAAATAGTTAAGATAAAGACCTACACGATAAGAGAAGGAAATGAAAAAGAGATCGATCAATCGGAATTGGTTCCGGGGGATATTTTTTTACTAAGTCCAGGAAACAAAGTTCCAGCTGATGGTAGATTGATTGGGGTCCATAATCTTAAAGTTAATGAAGCTTCCTTAACCGGGGAATGGTTTCCGGCTGAAAAAAAGGTAGATATTTTACCAGAAAGAACTCCTTTAGCCGACAGGGATAATATGGTTTATATGGGGGGCATCGTTGAGGATGGCGAGGGAAAAGCAATAGTTACTGGAACGGGATTAAAAACTGAAATTGGAAAAGTAGCGGAAATGGTTAGGGAAGCTAAAGAAGAAAAAACTCCTTACCAAAAAAGGATAATTCACTTGAGTAAAATTATTGGAATTTTAATAATTCTTGCTTGTTTTTTAATTTTCGGTTTAGGGATAATTTCTGGTCGCGATAAATTTGAGATGTTTTTAATGTCAATAGCAGTGGCAGTGGCGGCAGTTCCTGAAGGATTGCCGGTGGCGGTGACAATCGTTTTAGCTCTGGGAATGCAGAGAATTTTAAAAAAACAGGGTTTGGTCAGGAAAATGATAGCAGCCGAGACACTTGGTAGCACTTCGATTATATGTACTGACAAAACTGGAACTTTGACTGAAGCTAAAATGAAAGTTTCTGAAATTTTTCCCGAGACCAATATCATTTTCGCCTTAAAAATCGCTACTTTATCTAGCGATGCATTTGTTGAAACTCCGGAAGAAGAAAAAGAAAAATGGATTATTCGTGGTCGGCCAACCGAAAGGGCTTTATTCGTAGCCGGAGAGGAGAACAATTTAAATAAAAAAGAATTGGAAAAAGCAGAACCAGAGATTGATAGATTGCCATTCGATCCGGTTTATAAATATTCAGCAGCTCTAAGGAAATTTTCAGAAAAAGACCCCGAAAAAATTCCTTCGAAATCTAACGGGGTAAGAACTATTTTATATATTTTAGGAGCGCCAGAAAAAATTTTGGCAATGTCAAAATATTGTGGATTTGACGAAAAAGAAGAAATTTTATCTGAAGAAAAAGTTGGAAAAATAAAGAAAAAATTTGAGGAATTGGCTGGAAAAGGGCAAAGGATTTTGGCCACAGCTTATAGAAAGTATGAAGTAGAAAGTATGAAGTATGAAAAATTGGAAGATCTATGTAAAGATTTGGTTTTTGTTGGATTGATTTCTTTACACGATCCTTTAAGGAAAGAGGTTAAAGAGGCAATAAAAATTTGTCAAGAGGCGGGAATGCGACCGATTATTGTAACTGGTGATCATAAATTAACAGCCAGGGCAATTGCCAAAGAATTGGGATTGCCGGCAAAAGAAGAAAATATAATTGAAGGTCAGGATTTAGAAAAAATATCTGAAAAAGAACTTCAAGAGAGACTAAAAGATATTGAAATATATGCCCGAGTTGAACCATCTCAAAAATTAAAAATTATTCAAGCTTGGCAGGGGAAGGGAAAAGTGGTGGCAATGACCGGTGATGGAATAAACGATGCCCCGGCTCTAAAAAAAGCCGATATTGGATTGGCTTTGGGTTCTGGAACCGATGTTGCCAAAGAGGCTTCTGATTTGGTTTTGCTTACCGATAATTTTTCAATTATTGTAGCGGCAGTTGAGGAAGGAAGGGCAATTTTAGATAACATCAGAAAAGTAATTACTTATTTACTTTCAGATAGTTTTACTGAAATGATTTTGATTACGGCTGCGGTTTTAGCGCCTCGCTTTTTTCCTTTTTTACCGGTTTTGCCTGGTCAAATTTTATGGGTAAATCTAATTGAAGATAGTTTACCGGCTTTGGCTCTGGCTTTTGAACCAAAGGAAAAAGGGATAATGAAAAGAAAACCAGAAGATCCCAAAATGCCTCTTTTGACTCAAGAAATGAAGGTCTTAATCTTTGTTATTGGTATTTTTACTGATTTTTTACTTTTCTTTCTTTTTGTTTGGCTCTTAGGTCGAAATCTGCCTCAGAGAGAAATTCAAACAATAATTTTTGCTGGCTTGGCTATTGATTCCCTTTTTTATGTTTTTTCCTGTAAGAATTTAAAGAAAAATATCTGGCATTTCAATCCCTTTTCTAATTTAATTTTAAATTTAAGTTGGCTTTGGGGAATCGTTATGCTTTTGATAGCAATTTATTTACCATTTTTCCAAAACTTATTAAAAACTGTACCCTTAAACCTTTATGACTTGGGGTTATTAATTGCTCTGGGGTTTTTGAATCTATTTTTAATTGAAGCCACAAAATTTTATTTCATTAGGAAGAAAAAGGTATGATTTTTCTTTATGCTCTCATTTTCATTATCTCTTGTTTTTTGCTCGTCCTTTCCGGTAAATGGCTGGTCAATTCTTTGATCAGAATTGCCAAATTTTTGGGCTGGAAGGAATTTGTGGTTGCTTTTTTTACCATTGCCTTTGGTGCTTCTTTACCCAATCTTTTCGTTGGAATTTTATCGGCTTTAAACAAAATTCCCCAACTTTCTTTGGGAGACGTCATTGGAGCCAATATCTTTGATTTAACTGTTACCGTGGCTTTGGCTGCTTTTATTTCCAGGCAGGGACTTTCGGCTCCCAGTCGGACTGTTCAGGGAAGTTCAATTTTTACCATTTCAGCCGCTCTTTTGCCCTTAATCTTAATTTTAGATGGCAACCTTTCTCGGATCGATGGTTTTTTATTGATTTTAACTTTTGCTTTTTATGTTTTTTGGCTTTTTAGGAAAGAAGAGAGATTTAAAAAAGTTTATAATGGAGTGCCAGAAATTAGGGGTTGGAAATATTTTTTTGAAGATTTGGGTTTGTTAATTATAAGCGTTGCTTTCTTAATTTTGGGAGCCCAGGGAATCGTCAAATCTTCTTCATTCTTTGCCCAAAATTTAAATTTGCCTCTGATTTTTATTGGCATTTTTATTGTTGGAATAGGCGATTGCTTGCCAGAAACCTTCTTTTCTATTCGGGCGGCAAAAGAGGGTCAAGATTGGATGATTTTAGGAAATTTGATGGGAAGCGTAATGATTACTGCCACTTTAGTCTTGGGTACGGTAGCCCTCATTTGTCCGATTAATTTTTTTGATTTTTCGCTTTTAGCCATCGGAAGAATTTTTCTTGTGATATCTGCCATTTTTTTCTTAATTTTTTTGAGAACTGGAAAAAAAATCACCAGAAGAGAAGCCCTCATTTTATTTTCAATTTATATTCTTTTCCTCATCAGCCAAATTTTCTTTTTAACAAGATAGATTGACCCCGTTAGAAACATGCCCCGCAGCTTGCTGCGGTTGGGTTTCATGCCCCGCACGCCCCGTTAGAGAAATTTTCTCTACCGGGACACGAGTTTCTAACGGGGTTGACGGGTAGGGGGTGAAAATGATAATATAGGTTTAATGGCAGATTTTATTTTCGTTATTTTTTTCATTGCCCTAGCCGGGATTTTAATTTTTTTTCTTTTCAAGTTAAGTGAAAAAATCGGTCAGCAAAGCCAGATAAATTTAGATCAAGCAAAAGCCATCCAGGATATCAAAGAAAAATTGCTTTTGGGCGTTCAGCTCCAAGATCATTTAAAAGATGGAATTGAAAAAACCAGAGATTTGTTAGAAGATTTGAAAACGGCCGAAAAAATTCGTCGGGAAAAAGAAGTTGAATTTTTAGAAAGGATAAAAAGAGTAGATGAAATCATTGCCGGAACTTCAGCCAAGGGAATTTCAGGGGAAGAAATTTTAAGAGAAACTTTTAAAAAATTGCCATCGGAAATGATTGAGAGAAATTTCGCCGTTAGGGGAAAAACAGTTGAATTCGCTTTGGTCTTGCCCAATAATAAAAGATTAGCCATTGATTCCAAATGGCCTGCCGGAAATTTAGTTTTGGAATTAGATAATGAAAAAGAGCCAAAGAAAAGAAAAGAAATCATTGATGAGATTGAAAAAGAAACGATAAAAAGAATTAAAGAGGTCAGACAATATATCGACCCGGCGGTCACCTGGTCACAAGCCATCGCCGCTGTTCCGGATTCGGTTTATAGCGTTTGTCGAGAAGCCCATTTGAAAGCCAGAGAAGAAGATGTGATTTTGATGCCCTATTCAATGGTTTTACCCTTAATTTTATATATGTACAGATTGCATTTGCAATATTCTATTTCCATCGATTTGGAAAATTTGCAAAATCATTTAATAGCAATTTCAAAAAATTTAGACAAAATGGAAGACATTTTGGAAAACAAAATTGCTCGGGGTTCAACAATGGTTCAAAACGCCTATTTGGATTATAAGCAAATGATAAGCAGAATTAGGGCTTCGCTTCAGGAACTCCAGATTAAAAAACCCGAAGAGAAGAAAAAGTTGAAAGAATCAAATAAAATTTAGAAAATGAAATAACCGCGATTTCTACGATCGTAGAAAACACGGTCCAAATTATGTTAGCTGTGATTAAAACTGGCGGCAAACAATACCTTGTTTCCCCAGGTCAAAAAATAAAAATTGAGAAATTAGATGCTAAAGAAGGAAGGGAAGTAACTTTCAAAGATGTTTTGTTATTGGAGAAAGGCGGGAAGATTGAAATCGGAAATCCTTTAGTTGAAGGAGCAAAGGTGGCTGGAAAAATAATATCAGAGGGCAAGGGCAAAAAAGTCATTGTTTTCAAATTCAAAGCCAAAACAAGATATAGGGTAAAAAGAGGGCATAGACAACCTTTTACGGAGGTGGAAATAACTAAAATAGAATCTAAAAAATAGAATCTAGAAAATTTGTCAGTTGTACTTGACAATTTTTTTTATTTTGCTATAATGAAACATAAAATAAGATAGCTCTTTGAAATAATTTAGAAGGGGAGAAGAGAAATTTCATCGCCGCGAATTGTTCATCAATAATTTTGGTGTGCAGTTTGAGGCGATGTAAATTGTCCCAAAAAACAATGAAAAAGATAGGACAACTAGCGGAAAAAATGAGAAAGATTTATGGAAAGAGAAAGCGGAAGCTGGTTGAGGAACAGAAACTACTAGAATTGAGAGGAGAAATCGAAAGCTTAGCGAAAGATCTCGGCCTCCTTCATTTTCTGGTTAATATAGCTTGGCAACGAAGCCTAAAAGTTAAACAAATCATTAAAGAAGCAGAGGGAATAATCGTAGGCGTACCAATAGAAACTCCTTTGGCCTATTACGATATCTGGATTTTACCGCCAAAGTCATCGATAATCAGAGAGTCTACTAAACCGATTGATAGGCCACCAGACGAAAAAATAAAAACACTATTGATATTACTTCCGACCCAAGAAAAGATAAGGTTTATTGATTTTCTTCCAGGAGAAGACTGTGGTCATTTTATAAAAGGTTAAACGCGCTCATTTTTCTCTTCCCCTTTTTTCTTTTTCGAGCCCGTCCAGAAATTGCTTGCCCGCCAAAGTTTTGCTTTTTGAAACTTAGGAGGGCTTGTCCGCATAAATTTTGAAAAAATTTTGGCGGGTGGGTTGGAAAAAGGAGAATATACCCTGTTTTCTACGATCGTAGAAAAAGTGGTACATGGTTCTTTAACAAAACTAAAAGGGGAGGAAGTTTTGGACGACTGAATTGTCTATCAATCCTTCGACAGGCTCAGGATTAGTAAATAGTTTAGTCGTCCGAAAAGGAGGCGACAAAAATGGAAGAAATCACTATACAGGTTGCCTTAAAACCCAAGCACGGAAGAAGAGCAATAGTGAAAGGCGACAAAGCAAAAGCGATAAAAGAAGCCGTAGAACAGATATTAGATAGAGGAGAAACATTGCCAAAAGATTTCAGTCTCGCAGAGACAGCAGCAATGGCAATTGCTCAAGGATGTACAACGCCTCAGGAAATAATAGATTACATCGAAAGACATATCTAACATCCTTAACTTCCTCTCTTTTTCTTTTTAAAAAACAGCTCAAAATGGCTGTTTTAAATTTATTCGCATATAATTCGCATATAATTCGGATACTAATTCGTGTAATTTAATCCCTCTTCTTTTTACTTTCTCCCTTCCAAGGCCGATTTTATGGTTTCTTCGTCGGCGTATTCTAATTCGGCGCCAACTGGCAAACCCCGCCCTAAACGGCTAATTTTTAAACTCAAAGGTTTTAAAACTCTTTCTAAATACAAAGCCGTTGCTTCACCTTCAGTCGTTTGATTAGTGGCTAAAATGATTTCTTGAAATTTGGCATTTAAAATTCCAAATTTTTCTGGATTTTTAATTCTCTCAATTAATTCTTTAACTCTTAACTTTTCGATTTCCTCTTTTTTTAGGGTTGAGACCGTCCCACCCAAGACGAAATAAAGACCGTTGTATTTTTTTGTTTTCTCAATTGAGATTAAATCGCTTTCTTTTTCAACAACGCAAAGCAAATTTTTCTCTCGAGATGGATTTTTACAAATTTGACAAAGTTCACTCTCCCCCTCGAAGGGATTAAAACAAAAAAAGCACATTTTTACATTTTTCTTTAAAATAATAATTTCTTTTAACAAATCATCAACTTCTTCTTTTGAAAGTCCCATTAAATAAAAAACAAATCTGGCCGCCGTCCTCGGTCCAACCGTCGGAAATTTGGAAAAGAGGTTAATGAGTTTTTGGACAGATGGAGGATACAAATTAATTTCGCGCGAATTAATATGCGAATTATATACGAATTTTATACGAATGCAGTATTCGCATATCATTTGCATATAATTCGTGTCCTAATTCGTGTATTTTTATTCTTCAAAAGTTCCTTTTTCTAAGTTTCGAAAACTGACCACTCTCGCGTCGAAAAATAATTCAACTTTTCCTACCGGGCCATTTCGGTGTTTAGCAATGATGAGATCGGCAATATTCTTTCTCGGAGTGTCGGTACCATATCTGTCTTCCCGATAAATAAACAAAACAACATCGGCATCCTGTTCAATTGTTCCCGATTGCCTTAAATCGGCTAATCGAGGAATCTGAGGCGATCTTTGTTCCACCGCCCTCGATAATTGGGAAACAACCAGAACCGGGATATTTAATTCTCTTGCCAAGGCCTTTAAAGCCCGGGAATTTTCGGAAACTTGTTGAACCGGATTAGCATTAGGATTTAGGGGTTCCATTAATTGTAAATAATCAATGATTACCAAACCCAAACCTTTTTCGGCTTGCAATCTCCGGCACAGCGCTTTCATTTGCAAAACAGTTGGGAAAGCGGCATCATCAATATAAATAGGGGCGTCAGATAAGACGCCAAGGGCGTGGCGAATTCTGGTAAAATCATTTTCCTCGCCCTCATCTGAAAGTCGGCCGGTTCTCAATCTCCACAAATCCACCCCAGCAAGAGAAGAAATTAATCTATCCACCACTTGATCCCGAGACATTTCCAAAGAAAATATTCCTACTGGTATCTTTGCATTAATGGCAATGTTTGCGGCGAAATTCAAAGCCATGGCGCTTTTTCCTAAAGTTGGCCTGGCTGCTAAGATTATCAAATCCGATTTTTGGAAGCCAGCCAAGATATTATCCAAATCGGCGAAACCACTTGATAGGCCTCTCAGACCGGCCTCTCTTTTTGACAATTTATCAATTCTTTCAAATGCTTCTTCTAAGGTGTCCTTGACCGGTACGAACTCTTGGGTTAAACCTTTTTGGGCGATGCTAAAAATTCTCTTTTCTGCCTGATCTAACAAAATATCAATATCTTCCGATTCATTATATCCAAAAGAGGCAATGTCCTGAGAGGCAGAAATTAAATCCCTTAAAATTCTTTTCTTCTGGACAATTTTGGCATAATTTGCAATATGAGAAGCGGTGGGAACTGAATTTATCGATTCAGTTAAGAAACTATTTCCGCCAATTTCTTCTAATAAATTTTTATCTTTCAGGCGATCGGAAACGGAAAGAAAATCAATTGGCTCCCCCCTCTCAAAAAGTTCAACCATTACCAAGTAAATTTCCTGGTGATTCTTTTTGTAAAAGTCATCCGGTTTCAAAAAATCACAGACCTTGAAAATAGCTTCTTTATCCAACATCAAACAACCCAAAAGCGATTTTTCGGCTTCGATTGATTGAGGAGGCAGCTTCCCTGGTAATTCAAAGTTTGAAGATTGCTCGGCCATCAAGTATAATATAACAAATAGCAAGAGAGTTTGGCAAGTTTTTAATATAACCCTACGAATTACGAATACAAACGAATTACGAATTCGTAATTCGAAAAAACTCGTAATTGGTAGGAAGTTTATGAAGGTTGGTCTAATTTCTCTTCATTCCTTTTTAAAACCGGGAGGCGTCAAAAGCCATATTTTAGGTTTGAGCAAAGAATTAAAAAAGCGGGGGTTAAAGACAAAAATCATTGTTCCCCGGCAATCTTTCGAAGAAAATTATGGAAGGGAAGTAATTTTATTGGGAACATCTTTTCCGGTATCTTTTGGCGGTGGAAAATCCGATTTTGCTGTCCACTTTAATCCCACAGCCATTGAGGAAGTTTTGGAAAAAGAAAAATTTGATGTTTTACATTTTCACAATTTTGGTTTTCCTTCTTCTTTCCAGATTTTGGAAAAATCTCGAGCTTTAAATATTCTAACTTTTCATTCCGATGTTGAAAGAAGTAAATTGTTGACCGAGTTTCCCATTTTGCTTGAAATTTTAAAAATGGTTATTGAGTGGAAAATTGATGGAGTAATCGGTGTTTCCGAGGTTGCTCTGAAATTTTTAAATAGTTGTCGGGTGCCAACAACTGTTATTCCCAACGGAATAGATTTAGAAATTTTTAATCCTAAGGCGAAAAAAATAAAAAAATTTCTTGATGGAAAAGTAAACATTCTATTTGTCGGACGAATTGAAGAGAGAAAGGGATTAATTTATTTATTAAGGGCTTACCAAATTTTAGAGAAAAAATTTCAAAATTTAAGATTGATCATTATCGGGGAAGGAGAATTAAAAGAAAAATGTCAAAATTTTGTCAAAGATCAAAATCTAAAAGAAGTTTATTTTGAGGGAGAAAAAACCGGAAAAGAATTAGTTTCCTATTTTAATAACTCCAATATTTTTTGTGCCCCTTCAATTTATGGAGAGAGTTTCGGAATTGTTCTGTTAGAAGCGATGGCTTGTGGCCTACCGGTGGTGGCTTTTGCTAACGAAGGTTATAAAGAATTTTTTAGAGGAAAAAAGGGTGGAATTTTAGTAAAAAATAGGGATTATAAAGATTTAGCTAAAAAATTGAAAATTTTGATTGAAAATGAAAATTTAAGAAAGCAAATGGGAAAATGGGGTAGGGAAGAAGCAAAAAAATATTCTTGGGACAGAATTTGTGACAAAATTTTAGATTTTTATCAACTCTGCCAAAAAGAAAAAACCAAAAAAGAAAAAGAGAGTTTTTCTCCGGAAAAACTCTTTGAAAAATTAGACAAAGAAAACATCAAAGACCTCGACGACATTTTAAAATGGCTAAAATAATTAGTTTATAAATGGTTTAGAGTTTAAGGTTTAAAGTTTCTTCAATTTTGGGCCTTTTTTGGTGTCTTCAATTTGCCAACCCATCTCTTTGATTTGTTTTCTGATTTCATCAGCTGATTTCCAATCTCCATTTTTTCGATATTCTTCTCTAATTTCAACCAATTTTTTGATTTCTTCAGGGATTTTCGGTTTTTTAACTTTGGCTAAATCTAATCCAAAAACTTTATCAAAATCCAATAATAACTCTTTTTTATCTTTTATTTTTAATTTTTTATTTTTAACAACATTCCACATTAAAGCCAATGCCTTGGGCATATTTAAATCATTATTGATGAACTCTAAAAACTTCTTTTGATAATATTTAGTTAGCGGAGAACGGTTCTCCGCTGGTCTTTCGGACTTTATTTCGATTATTTTTTGATAAAGACCATTCAAGGCGTTTTGGGCTGATTTTATTGCAGACCAAGAAAATTGGAGTTTTTTTCGGTAGTGAGTTGTCAAACATAAATAACGGTAGGTGAGGGGATTATAACCTTTTTCAATTAGGTTTTCTAAAGTAATGATTTTTCCTTTCGATTTCGCCATTTTTACCCCGTAGGAAGCCGAAGGCTTTCCTTCGGGGTTCTCTTTCCCAAAAACCAAAAATTCGCCATGCAACCAGAAATTTGCCAAAATTTTTCCTGAAGCTGCTTCGGCCTGGGCAATTTCATTAGTGTGGTGGATTGGAACATGATCGATACCGCCGCAATGAATATCAAAAGGAATTCCCAAATGTTTCATCGACATTACAACACATTCAGTGTGCCAGCCAGGAAAACCCCGAAGCCAAGGAGAATCCCACTCCATTTGCCTTTTGACACCAGCCGGCGTAAATTTCCATAAAGCAAAATCAGTGGGATTTTTTTTACCAGGAACCATTTCTACCCTTGCCCCTGCCTTCAATTTCATTTTTCTTGGCCAGAGCCGGCCATAAGTTTTTAATTTTGAAGTGTCAAAATAAACACCATCTGAAATTTGATAAGTAAAACCTTTTTTCTCTAAAATTTTAATTAAATCGATCTGGTCTTGAATGGTATCAGTCGCTTTTACCCAAACATTAGGCTCTTTGATGTTTAAAAGTTTCAAATCTTTTTTGAATGCCTGGGTATAAAATTCGGCAATTTCCCAAGCGCTTTTTCTTTCCCTTTTTGCTCCTAATTCCATTTTATCTTCACCAGTATCGGCATCGGAGGTTAAGTGGCCAACATCGGTAATATTCATTACGTGCTTTACTTTTAAACCATTGTATTCCAAAACCCTCTTTAAGATATCTTCAAAAAGATAAGTTCTCAAATTTCCAATATGGGCATACAAATAAGCAGTAATTCCACATGTATAGAGTTTCACTTTCCTAGGTTCTATAGGTTTAAATATCTGTTTCTTTCTAGTCAGAGTGTTATATAATTTGAGTGGTATTTTTAAATCCATTTTTTATTTAATAAAATTTTCTTTAATTTTGTTTGTTTTAAAGTTAAACCAAAATTAATATCTCGGTAAAATTTTAGCACGTTCGGTTTCCCCTGAATTCTTAATTCGCTTAGGATACTAAAATTTCCATTTCTAGTTAAATTTAATACTGAATTTCGAAGCCTGTTTTTGATTCCAAAAGAATGAAGCAATACAGATTCTTCTAACAAGAGTTGGGGTTTGGTTTCTAAAAGAAAACTTCTGAGAGATGGAGCTAAGGAAATTGCTTTTTTAATTTCTATTGATTTCATGACATATCCGTCAGGGAATCTTCTTTCTTTGAAATATAGTTTTATTTTATTCAACAATCTTTCCTGAAAAGATGTTAGATAATTATTAATATGGAAAGCTCTAGATAAAGTGATGAAAAGAGAACCGTTACCTGTCCCCATTGAGCCTTCGTCATCAAAAATTGCTCGTAAATAAGTCTTTTTTAATTCATCTGAACCTTCTTTTATTAACCAAGGAACCCCAGGATTAATTTCCGATTTGTTTCCTACTGGAGCACCCACCTTATGTAAACTTTCGCCAATTATTGAAGAGCCTATTCTTAAATAAGTACTATTTCGTTGTCTTTCTTTTTGAAAATGAACCTCCCCAAAGACCTTATTTATATTATTGACAAAATTTTCAAGCTCTTCCTGTGTGCCAGCTGAATATTTAGTTCTCATTACATTCCTAGCTTTTTTATCAATATAAATACAACCATCGGAAACTATATTTCCAAGCAATACCGCTCCCTCCTTTGCAGCCAAATTAAACGGAAATTTTGGATTTCTAATTGAGATAACTTCGCCTTTTCTAATTTCTGAAATTTTATCATTAAAATATTCATATTTTATCTTGAGAAAAGAAGCTAACTTCTTCAGTTTCTTTACTGAAACTAATTCAGCCTGATCTTTTAATACATACCAAAAATCAACATAACACATTTCGAGTAATTCAGCCAATTTATACAAAGATCCAGCCTTTCTTTTTCCCAAATTTATTAATTCTTTCAATAGATTCCCTTTTAATTTTAAAAGTTCATTATCTCTCAGTTGGTACCAGTGTGTTTCCCAAGGTAGTTCATTCTTTTCTTTACAAGGTTTAAAAATCTCTTTTTTTCGAGTGAGAGTATTGAAGATTTCTAACATGATTTTCTATTATACTATTTTTAGAATTTTTTGCCAATTTGACAAAATTTTAATAAAAGTCTATGATTATTTCAGATAAATGTTCGTTTGAATGTTCGTTAAAAATTGAAAATGAGATGATACAAATGGAGGAAAGAAAAAAATTATCACCTCAATTAAGTATTGACAGATGCCCAGAATGCGGGAGTGTAAATCTTATTTCCGATTATGATACTGGCGAAGTTGCCTGTGGAGATTGCGGTTTTGTTTTACCTGACCCTGTAATAGATGAAGGACCCGAATGGCGAGCTTATACCCAAGAAGAGGAGGCAGAGAGATCACGCGTCGGCATGCCTGGAAATCTGAATGTTCATGATAAAAGTTTGTCAACGACTCTAAAACCAATTCACCGCGACGCCTTTGGGAGGGCGCTTCGACCCGGTACTTTCATTGATATGAAAAGATTAAGTAAGTGGCAGGAACGCTCAAGAGTTCACTCCACAATTGAAAAAAATTTAGTCCGGGCAATGACCGAACTTGATCGTCTGGCAGATAAACTCAATATTCCACCAAAATCACCTGTAAGAGAAATAGCAGCGGTTATCTATCGTAAAATTTTAGATAAAGGTTTAATTCGTGGACGATCGATTATTGGTATGGTTCCTGCTTGCCTTTATGCTGCCTGTCGACAAACTGGAATTCCCAGAACTCTTCAGGAAGTTGCTGATGCAAGTTTGGTTGATAAAAAAAAGGTTGCTCGCTGTTATCGATTGGTAATCAAAGAACTTGAAAAAAAAATGCCGATTGTCAGTCCGGTTTCCTGTGTCTCAAAAATTGCTGAAAAAATCGGAATTTCTGGTAAAACTCAAGGTCGAGCCATAGAGATTTTACGTCAAGCCAAAGAGAAAAAATATAGATCTGGTAAAGACCCGAGGAGTTTAGCCGCTGCTTCCTTATACATTGCCTGTGAACAGAATAACGAAAAGAAAATTCTTAGAGGGTATTCGCGTCCGGTTACTCAAGTAGATATAGCCGAAGCTGCCAGAGTCACCGAAGTAACGGTAAGAAATCGGTATAAAGAATTAGTAAAAATTCTGGACATCAAAATCCCAACA
>Ga0100402_1002219_pt1 | contig 21910 bp, 14 predicted proteins | sample CryGeyme20150102_FD_80419 | JGI IMG/M metagenome (GOLD analysis project Ga0100402, IMG submission 80419) | Groundwater microbial communities from Crystal Geyser aquifers in Utah, USA - Crystal Geyser metaG 2015-0102 | ecosystem: Environmental > Aquatic > Deep subsurface > Groundwater | place...
ATGTGTACCAGGGATACCAAGGCAAATTTCAGCAGTAGTTGGTTTACACGTAGGGTTATGTACTAGGGCTACGTACCTGGTACTGCTGGAAAAGTGACTTGGGTCCCTTTTTACATATAATAGAGTAGTAGGGAGTAACAAAGTAATAGATGACTACTCTACTACTAGACTACTGGTACTAGCTAGAGTACTAGTAGTAGGCTACCACCATTGGTAGTCTACTAGCTACTGTAGCTAGCGACCAGGTAGAGCAACAAAAATGAGTGTATGTCTACTACTACTAGTCTACTAGTACAGTACTGGATTAGTTGTCGTGAAGCTGAAGGTTGTTATGACAAGGATCTGTCTGGCTTGTCATGATTGCCATCTTGCAGAAATCAAACTTTGACAAGACGTGCACGATGTTGCTGAATTTCCAAAGCAAGCTTATGTTCCAGCAACGAACTGTAGTGATAGTTGACACATAAACACATACTGTATCTGGCACAGTCTAGTAGGCACACACAAATCGAAAAGTTCGTTGCTTCATCGCACTAGGAACGCGAAAACCTGAAGCGAAACTCGTTGAAAGTCTTCCATCGATACAAATCAATTTCTAAAAACAAAACGTTTTCCCTTTTCTCAGCAAAAATTTACTCAAAACGTCCGAAGTGCGAACAAGATGACGGCCGCAAACTCAAAGGAACACAATCATCGTTGGATCCTTCCGGCGCTGTCGCAGACCACTAGTAGTACCGACGCCACAGATGATGTTTCGACAGAGTATCCCTACCACGAATCCAACTCAATGGATGAAGAACGGGATGATTTTGAAGAATACCAGTCCTTTCCCTTTCTCGCTACTCCAGCATCTCATCCTTATCCCCTCAGCGAACACTTTTTCCAGTCTATTAGTGACAGTCAAGGAGAGTCGTCTTCGTCCTCCATGGCATGCTGGATAAAGGATAACATTACAAGTAAACTGTCCTCTGTCGTTCCTGTTTCATCGTTCACATCGTTTTCGGGGGCGCTCTCAAGGTTGCCCTGTCTATCGGAAAGTTGTAAAACTAGCATGCAAAACAGTCGTGATCGCTTCATGCAAGGGCTGGCAGAGGAAGTGGCAAACTCGCCTACAGCTGCTGCTGTACTGAATACAAGGAAGTGTAGTATTGGTACACCATCCCAAAATAGCATTCTTCGAAACCTTTACCTACAAGAGAACGATGATGCCGTTTTTATGGCTTCAATTCTCCGCCAGCACAACCGGGACGCTGCAACAACAAGCAGCAGACTGAACAGAACAGGAAAACGGCATGATCAATCTCACCAAGGTGGCATCACCGATAAAGCCTCTATCCAAGGAATGCTGGTAGAACTAGTGCCCCTACGACCATTGAAGTCGCCGTGTGAGGTCACCGAGCTTCACAACAAAGAATGCAACGGCCGCGGCTTGATAGAGGACGGATTCGAATGCGTTACCAACGAAAACCTGACGCCGTCGAACGGACAATACGGCATCAATATCTATTACTCACAAAGCAATCTTGAAAACGTCCCTCCAGCTCCCTTGTCTTTGCGTCGATGCTGATTGCCAGGCAAATACTCCTGCAAACGTAGGTAGTAGGAGCTGTGCACAGCAGTGTGTCTCCAATAAGCAACCGGTGGGGTTTAGTAGTGCGGTTCTGTCTGGATTGGCTATGAGAATGTTGTGATCTCCATCGTCCTTTCATGAATGGGCAATGGTAAAAGTCTGGTTTCAACTAATCGACAGTGTATTGTAAATTTATTCTAATATATTATGCGAGCTCCCATTCTATTATACATTGTAATAACATCCCTTCGGCGAAAAGACGCGCTGCAAGCTACGTAATCCTTTAAGCTTGCTACAATCAGTTTTGCATCGTCTAGATGACTCTGGCGACAATGATTATACCGCACGAATTTGTCTTGTTTGACTGAACTGGAACTGGATCGTTCTTGTGTTCATTGTTTTTGCTGTTGCATGGAATGTTGTTATTGCCGCCACTACCACTACCACTACCACCCGCAGCAGCAGAAGCAGTCGCGTTGACAGCAGCGTCCAAGCGCATTTCCTCTATAAACTTTTGTAGTTCGTGACAACTGTAGTAAAGTTGAGCGTGCTCTTCGCGACTGCAGTGTTCATAGCTATGTTCTTGAGTTAACTGTTGGCAAAAGCGAACGCGAGAGTCACGTCGAGGTATAATGGTTGTTTGATCGCTGTTTCCACCGAGTTGTGCTTGCCGTCTTACTTCAGGACTGTCGGTACACGTGTCGTCACCACAACTACTGCTGCTGCTCCTGCTGCTGTTGCTCGTGTTAGTGGGTGTAACAATGGTGTTCGTCATCGAAACGGAGGTTGTTGTGTACACAATACTCCAATCCCCATCGTCATTTTCATCGCAGTTTTCATCATCAACGCTGTCGGTAACATCACCTTCGTCCGAGAAGCATTCACTGTCGGTAAAGGAGTGTTCATCCCAGCTGGTCTTGCAGACGTGACCGGATTGATCACCGTACTCGTGTGGATGAAGATCAGCGTCCCAGGCTTCATCTGTATCAAGCTTGAGATACGGATCACCACCAAGCAGAGGTTGATCGTAGCTCGAAAAGTAGTCGGATAAAGGATTCTTCGTTGGCATTTTTTGAATGTAAGATAGTAGACCGTCGTGTTTATGAGAAATGAGAACGCTAAATTGTTGATGGTTGATGGATGCTTGACTGATGACGAATGTGAAATGTGAAGATGGGTTGGTGGCGATTCTTGATGTATTGTGTAATCTGGAATGTCAATCTGTTTAGAGATAGGCGATTTGGAATTGCGAAGTCTTATAAAGTAGCGCTATAGTGAGTGATGATGAAGGTAACAACGTCAGGTTGGATAGAATTGTTTTTTTGTTATTGAGTTACCAGGTACCTCATTGCAGTGGACAGTGGACAGGGCAGGGCGCTCATTAATTATTTTCATCGGCACTCTCCCACAGCCACAAATTGAAGAAGGAAGATTCGATTCGTTTTACTATTCGTTCCGTGTACTTGAAGATTCTGATGTGTGTGGTGCAGTACTACTACTACTAGTACTGGTACTACTTTACTGCCTACTACGAGTAGTATCTAGTAGCCAGCCACCAAGTAATAATTATACTAGCTAGCTAGTAGTACCATAGTAATAGTAGCCACTTGTCCAGCACAGACACACTCTCACCCTAATTGAATGACGCATACATTTTCTAGGATTTTGGTTGGATGGTGTCCCGAACGGGAGTGATGATTCAGAGTACTATGGTGGTGACCATAAAAAAAGATGGAACAAACAACAAACTAGCTAGAGTATGGGATAGGGTCCACTCACAGTGCAATCCCGAATAAAAAGATAAATTAATACTGTACCAGGTACTAATAATGCTACCCTTCCATGACTATCCTTAAACCTACTGCATAGTGGTTTTGTTCTTTTGTCGTTTTTGTGGGTTGCTTTGTAATTGCCTCTGTGGTTGCCTCTGTGAGTGGCTTTGTGGGTGATTTTGTGGGTGGCTTTTTCACCGACTTTTGTCACCGACTCACCGACTTTGTCACTGGCTTTGTCACTTACTTTTGTCACTTACTTTTGTCGCTGACTTTGTCACCGAATTTGTCACCGAATTTGTCACGGACTTTGTCACCGAATTTGTCACCGAATTTGCCACTGCCTGTCTGGCTGCTTCCTGGCTGCTTCCTGGCTGCAACTTTGCCACCATCCCGTGGTGTTGGGGGAAACTTTGCTCCCATGAGGGAAACTTTGCCACCATCCTGTGGTGTTGGGGGAAACTTTGCTCCCATGAGGGAAACTTTGCCACCATCCTGTGGTGTTGGGGGAAACTTTGCTCCCATGGGGGAAACTTTGCCACCATCCTGTAGTGTTGGGGGAAACTTTGCTCCCATGAGGGAAACTTTGCCACCATCCTGTGGTGTTGGGGGAAAATTTGCTCCCATGAGGGAAACTTTGCCACCATCCTGTGGCTGCTACCTGGCTGCTACCTGGCTGCTGCCTGCCTGGCTGCTGCCTGCCTGCCTGGCTGCTGCCTGCCTGGCTGCTGCCTGGCTGCTGCTGCCTGCCTGGCTGCTGCTGCCTGCCTGGCTGCTGCTGCCTGGCTGCATGCAGGCAGCTACGAACTAAGCTTGACTAAAGCCACCTATTTCCTAGAGAGGCCCTGCCAAGCATACAGACTACATCTCGTCGATGCAAGACCTGTTTAAATTAGTCCTGGCCAAGGAGAAGAGCTCCCTGAAACCAGTCCCACCCTAGTTAACACATTACTACTATAACGATTACAAACGTCCTTCCCTACATTGGGAGCTTGAGGGTTGCGCCGCGCCCGCGTCGTTTCGAACGGATGAGCGTAAATTGTTTTGGACATGAGCAACGACTTGACGGCAAGTTGAGAAGACGACAATGGTCTGTGGTAGTTAGAGAGTCTTGAAAGGAAAGGAAAGGAAAGGAAAGTCGATTGCTTGTGACTTGAATTTGTTGTATGCCTTGAACGAAGTGGACGATGGCGACTTGCCAGTGAGAGTGGTGGTTGAAATGGTATTGACAGCTTTGAGTACGGCAGTTGTTGGTAAGCCCATGACTTGGACTTGTAGTTGGTCGGCTTGGAACGTGCTGATCTTGAGTAAACGTGTGTCGAAATGAGGAAGCTTGAATGCAACTGTAACGGAACGCACGTCTTGTGATGGTCCTCCTCGTCTTCAACAACGACAATGCCATCGTATGGACCGAAAAGGATTTGACGGACAAACGGCCAGATGCCGTCGAGATCTCGGTTAACAGAAAGGGTCGACGGATCGGGTGTATGTGAAACGTCGTTGAGAGCCTCCTGAGAGGAAAGATGCGTCTTGGGAAACAGCGATCGACCCCCGACTGCGTCCTGGAGGGCGCGTGAGGAGAATTGTGTCGTGGATAACAACGGACTTGGTAGAAAACGATCCAATTTGTTGACCGAAGCGACGGCATGTGATGCCATGTTGCACGATGGTTTGAATAAAAATGTAACTGTAGGACGACTTGGGAGACACAAAGCAAAAACGATCATCGTCGACTTTGGAATTTGTTTGGTGATTTGATGATCTCGCCGCGCGAGCAACGGTTGCGGACGAAGTCTTGTAGTGGAGAAGCAAAACGAGGATACGGAGACTTCGCGATGGGACTGCACGGTTGGCTGGAAGGTGCCATGGTTGGTCGATTGAATAACAATTAATGAATTGTTTTGTTCGTTGACGGCGCGAAATTACGCAACTGTTGGCGAAAATCAAAGTAATGAGCTCGAGAGACGGAAAATGAATGAACGGAGTCGAGAAACTCGCAAAGTTTCAAAATGGAACCCAAGTTTGAAATCACAATATTTTCAAATTGAAGAGTTACTTGCTTGAGAAGCAACCAGTAAGTGATGGCGGCTGAAGTTTCCTCCACTTGTTTTGAAAGTGAGCGCTAAACTCTTCTCTTTGAAATACGGTAACAATATTTTGAAACTAAAAGCACCGTATCTTACTGTACCAAGAAGCAAGCGGTAACTGATAGCCAGCCTTAAGTTTTCTCCACGTGGTTTGAAATCAGCAGTTCTTGCTTTCATTTTGAAAGCGACTTAGTTTCCTTATGGACAATGAAATGGGCGAGCTTGTGATGTGAGTTTATTTTCCATTCTTCAAATTGAAGTAATTTCTTCGTCAACTTGATTGATGACGTCCGAAGCTGCTGTGGTTAATGCCCTGCGCAAGTCTCCGGAAGCCTATTTTTTATCTAATTTAAACATTCTGCCAGGTTGCACCTTCAAATCGTACTAACCAGTCGCACGAATAAGAACGAAGCGTCCCTAAACAGTCTACAAATCAATCACAGTAGTGCTCATACAACAACAAAAATAGATTCAAGTATTCTTCTTAAGACTGAAGTTTTGTTGAGGAGAATCTCCCATCAAACACACATTTTCAAGAGACGAGGCCAGCCTAAACCTGACGCCGCCAACGTTTCTTCATGTTCCTCATCCAAACTTTTCTACCATATACACACTCTGTCCCACGTCTTTCTTCGTTGCAAAACCTTTGCTGTACTTCTCTCTTGGAATAAAACCTAAACCATGACAGCATTTTCTTCTTTTTTGTCGTCCTTTTTGTCATCAGAGGTGGCGGCTTCGGTCTTGATTCCAGGAGCTTTCAATCCAGGCATTTCAGCTTCCTTGGCTTTATCGTCGACAATCGATGGCATGGGCTCCTTGATGGGAGACTCCTCCTTCTTAATGGCAAGGGCCTCACCAGGATCATCCTTCCGTACACTCCAGACGAATCCAGCCTGGTTGAGCTTCTCCAAACGATCAGGCGTCAAGAATGAATGCTTTCCCTGCGATTTGAGACGAAACTGTTCACGCTGCTTGGCAACCCATTTTCCCAAGCCAGGAGTCTCCTTGTAATGCTGAGGAACCTTGGTGTCTCCATGCTTCTCCTTGTAGGCCAGGAGCTCTGAGTAACGGTTGTTCCACTCGGGACGGTTGCGGACCACCCAGACGAATCCCAGTGCCTCCAGCTTGCGCTGACGCTCGGGATCCAAAACACTGGGCTTTCCCTGCATCATGAGCTTGTACTGGCGGCGTTGATCAATTACCCAGTCGCCCAAGCCGGCAAATTCGCACAAACGAGGGACCAAGCAATCTGTCGTTTCAAGAAAAGAGAAACAAGGATGATGCAGGTTAGAAAACCACAATGCAGTATATAAATATTCAAAATAATAACCAAGTAGCAAGTGCAAAACACATGTCGCGTAGATTATGTAACTTACGGCCATGCTTCTTGTTAAAGTCCTGCAACTTGGCAAAGTAACGTTCCCAATGAGCAGCACCACGCAGGGTAAATGGAAAGTTAATGGCATCTAACGCCAAGATGCGTTTCTTGGTGGCCTCACTGACCAAGTTAAGATCCTTCTTTTGGCGACGGTACAACTTGCGCTGGGTGTCGGCCCACGATTGCAAGGATGGGTCGTAAGTGGCCTGGACATGAAGGGTCTTGTACTGGTGCTTGTACATGAGCAAATCGAACAAGTGCTGGTTCCAGGAAGCATCGGATTCTTCGGGAATCACGGCACCATCGTCGTTATCTTCATAATCATCCTCCTCCTTGTAGATAATGGGAGGAGGTTGGGCAACTCCCAGCTTGGATGCGGCGGCGGTGCCAACAGCAGCAGCAGCAGGGGTGGGGGCAGGCGTAGGCATAGGGGTTGTACCGGCCACGGCGACTGCCAGAGTAGGGGCAGTCGGTGTCGGCTTGATGCTATCATCCACCTTTTTGGCAGCGGCCTCGGCTTCGGCCTTTTCCTTCTCCTCTTCAGCGGCAGCCTTGGCAGCAATATCCTTGCGAGGCATTTTCTTAATGGGCAACTTGGTGGCCTCGTCGGTCTCCTCGTTGGGTCGCTTATTATTAACGGCAGTTCGTGGAGCAGGCATGGTGAACTTTTTTGGTGAATAATGATGATGTTGCTGCGGGTGGTGGTCGTATCGGTGGTGGTGGTAACTGATTCTGGTGCAGGTGGCCTTTCGTAGTGATTACTGTTCCTCGGGAAAAGAACGTCGGTACGGGGAGAAAAAATCTGTGTTGTTGGTGCAAACGGAGAAAACAAATAGATTCGGTCAGAGTTTCACCAGCTCAAAAAGTTGGCACTGTCATCTCCAAAGTTTACCTTTGATCAACCCTTGCAAAAGCAAAAACGTGAAGAGAGACCTACCGATACGAGATCTGTTTACACTGGTGTGGACTTTCGGATCAGGGTGATCTGAAAACAATGATGGGAAACGATTTGTGTTGGATGATAACCCAAGGGTTAATTTCTATTGTATTATAAGGATGGTGTTGTTTTGAGGGATTGGGTTTTGACGTGTTGCTACACAATTCTACTATGTTTTGCGTGGTGCTGCCGTTGAAAATTATTGATGAGAGATGAAGGCCTTGTTGAGATGAGGTTTCCATCGGTCGTGTAGAGTTGCGAACCTTACGAGCCTGCCTGTTCTTTTTCCCTCCATGATGATTCAATTCTTTTTCAAATCTTTACGTTTCCGGGTGGTTCATTACCGGTCGCCTGATTGATGAAGACGCACAGTCATTCTGTGGTCATCGATTTACCGTACCAGGTATTACTCATCATGTCGTCATTCTTTGAAAAGCATGAGCACACTATTTTTTTAGCAGTCAAACTATATTTTTTTGGTTATATAATATTACTCGTAAACAAGAGCCCAAAGAGACTACTACTAGAAATACATGACTACGTAGCAGAGGAAAAGATCATTTACCTATTCACCAAAACCTGATGCCTTAAGCAAGTGGAAGGGCGACACTCATCCCAACGTTCTTGTTTGCTTTCGAGAGTTCTTTGCAAGCCCTCCCTTCCCCTAAGTTTGCTAGCTGTCGACTTGAAATGACTCTAGATAGATTTCAACATTGTGCGATAGCATACTACTATATCTCAGCAGGATAATTATAGGTACGTTGAAGCCAGATCACAGCTGATGTACTAGTAGTGTGTTTCCGACTGGTCATAAATTCGATTCAATGACTCCCGCAGGATACAACAACACGAAAAGTGACCACGTGCAGTTTGCCCTTTGCCCCCTCGAAATCATTCTGATCTCATTTTCCCAATTAATCCTACAAAACCCCAATGAACCAATCTCCTAAAGTACAAAACATGGTTGCGGATTACAATAAACAGCAAGACATTTATTCCTTGGTCAAGTCCCGACGACAACATACTACAGTAGCTCCATCGTCATCGACAGCATCTGCGATAGCGGGTTCAACCCCTTATCCCTCCCACCGTCCTGGTGCTTCCTTGGCGTTGAAGCTTAAGACAACAGCTCGGCCTTTACCTCCTTCTTCTCCAGATACAATGGACATTCACATGACGGACGACGGCGACGATACCTTTACAACGGACAAGAAGGCCCAACAGAAGAAAAGTGCTTCCTCTCCGAGAAAGTTTCCAAGTATTAGGACAACGCCATCTCCTGTCTTCAAGAAGTCCTCTCCACACTACAAGATATTCATCGAACTATGCAAGAAAAAGGGCTGGGAACAGACTCTTCCGCGAACCCAAGATGATGCTGACTTGGAGCAGTTCTTGATAGTGACCGGATACACCCGAGCACAAGTGACTCGCAAGTTCAACGAATATGCAAAATTTGTGTGGTACGAAAGGTCTGGAATGAAGACAGAACGTCAGCGCTTGGTGGAAGTAGCAAAACTGACCGGGACAATCCATGCACTCCCTCCTCCTATTTCTCTAAAAAAGTTGATCCCCAAGCCTCGAAAGAACAACCCCAGTCTAATGACTGGGGGAATTGTAAAGAAGAAGAAGACGTCTATCAAGAAACAGAAGAAGTCTCCCAAAAATCAAAAGCCGTCGAACAAACAGAAGGGTTTGTCAGCCTGCCTTCAAACCACCCCTACCGTGGTTCCTACTGTGGCTCCTCACGTAGCTATTCTTCCAGCCCCACCGCTTCGCCATTGCAGTAGTCTCGGGGACTGGCCGCTCTCGGATATATCTTATAATAGTGACACAAATCAAGGCATGCCTCCTCTCCCTACCACTCCGGTGAGACGCCACTGTTCAACCTTTAGTGAAAAGTCCCCACTCAGGACTCGTCAAGTCTTTGAGGTCCATTCGACTCCTGTGGTACAGACCACAACTGTTACTTTGAACCGTCATCCAAGCTTGGCCTTGTACCCCCCTAGTTTGACGCGCATCCAAACTAAGGAGATGGAAATGATGCTCAAGGGTCGACTCTTGTCGTGTCCTAGCGGCCCTTCCGCACCATCATTGCAAGTCACGGAATTCACTTCAGAGAAGCAACAATTGGGCCCATTCAACGCCACGATGCAACAGCAGGCCATGAGGATGGTGAATATGAACATGGTTAGGAATATGAATATGAATATGGCGGAGGCATCTCTAGCTCATCAGCAGTTTCGGCCACCAATGACGTCACTGCCGCTAATGCAAGGATATTTGGGCGCAAGCGGCTATTGTAGTGGCGATAATAACGTTTTGGAGAGTTTCACTCATGAATCGTCCATGGCGAATTCATTCGCCATGTTTGGGGACCAAACAAGTGTGCAGGCATCGAATTCGTTATCACAGCCTCGACCTAAACGTGATTCTGTGGTCGATTCTGCCCGCCTGGCTGCGGATACCGCAACTGACCAGTCCAGTAGCGGAGGCTGTGCAAAATAAACCACCTCGGGATGAGTGTGATAAATTCTGTCTTTAACAGCTTCCAGTAAAACAGCAAATCGGTATCGCTGTAGCACCGCGTGTGCAGAAAGAAAGTAGTCACCATAATGTACAGATGAAAGAAAGGTTATCCGCAATTCTAGCGATAGATATATTGTAATATTACAATGCTTTCTGTAGCACGTGGAAGGAACACTGCATCATGAGTAGGCGTAGTGACAATTTTCTTTTGAAGCAAACGCGTTTCGAAGGGTGCTCGCCTCTTCATCGGCAGTCGACACGATACTTCCAGTGAAATGTGAAATTGCCTAGATCATGCTCGTGTTTGGTATGATTTATTATTAGAGTATTTATTTTACCCATGAAGGCAGTCACACCCCCCCTGAAGTAGAAAATTACTAAAAAATGTTCGGGATGCTCATTCGTGCATAGTGTTATGCAAATCTTCAAAAATCCACATTTGAACCTGTGTGCATCCAGACAAGAATGTCGTCTTAAAAAAATCTCATCGTTCATACTCCTCTACAACATAAAACAAGAATTTAAAGGAGCAAAAAAGCACGGGTCTCCAGTCTCCACACCGATCTTTAGAACTTGAGGAGTCCCGAAAGAGAAATTGCAGGTTCTACCTGCTTGCAGCACCAGGTAGTCTTCAACAAAACATCATGGCCCTCGCGTCTACACCTGCAGCATTTCAAGTAGAAGTTGCCGTGGTTGGGGCTGGGGTTATCGGATTAGCAATTGCAAGAGCCTTGGCAAAAAATGGAAAGGAAGTTCTTATATTGGATAGAGCTGATGCTATTGGATCCGAGACATCGTCGCGAAATTCGGAAGTCATTCATGCGGGTCTCTACTATCCTGAAGATTCTCTGAAGGCCAAGTTCTGCGTCGAGGGGAAACAGCTAATGTATGATTACTGTGAGTCGAGACACATTAACTACAACAAATGCGGAAAGTTAATCGTCGCCACACAAAAACAACAACTGGAAACACAGCTTCCGAACCTGCAACAACAAGCTATACGCAATGGAGTCTCGGATGTTCAGATGCTTACGCCGGAGGATGTCTCCGTGCTGGAGCCCAGTGTGAAGTGTTTCGGAGCTTTATGGTCGCCAAGTACTGGAGTATTAGACTCTCACTCATTCATGTTGAGTCTCTTGGCTGACGCCGAAGATTATGGCGCCACGTTGGCCCTTCATTCCAGTCTGCAGAGTAGTACTTCGACTGGTCGTGAAGAGCCAGAACATTCCCAGGACGCCATTATAAACGACACTGGAAGTGCAGGGGGGAAAGGCATTTTGCTGCAGCTTGATGACGATACACAATTAGAATGTCAGACAGTTATCAATTCAGCAGGATTGTGGGCGGATCTAGTGGCTCGAGTAATTCACAGAAACAACCGATCACCCACAAACTACATTGTGCCACAACAGTACTACGCCAAAGGCAATTACTTTCGATTGCAAGGCTGCAAGATTCCGTTCCAGCATTTAGTTTATCCGCTACCAGAACCAGGTGGTTTGGGAATACACGCGACGATTGATTGGGTTGGCACCAGCGTCAAGTTTGGTCCTGACGTTGAATGGATTAGCGCCGAAGTAAAAGACCCGACAAGAATAGATTTGAGGCCTCACCCAGAACAAAGTGACACGTTTTACAAAGAAATTCGTAAATATTGGCCAGATGTATCCGATGGGTCTCTTGAACCGGATTATGCAGGCATTCGACCAAAGCTGGACCATCCATCGCTGTCCGCAGACGGACGCGTACCATTCCGAGATTATACCATCGTCGGGCCTGAGCAACACGGGATTCCAGGACTCGTTCATCTCTTTGCAATGGAGAGTCCTGGATTAACAAGTAGTATGGCCATTGGTAAATATATTGCAAACAAGGTCATGTCATGGAATTGATTATGTTTCATTCTTTTTAAAATAATTCTTGTTAAATTTTGAACAAATCGTTAGATTCATATTCACTCGGAATTTCGCACAAGCAACAACAAATCAGACAGCAACAACAGATGGAGATACTGTACTGTTTTCTTTTACGTTTTGTGGACCTTCTTTTACGTTTTGTGGACCACAAATGCTTTTCCAGTGGCTTTTTGCGTAGCCTTTAACGCGCCCAACATTCCTGGTCCACCACCAGCTTGTTGCTGAGCCAATCGAGCTTCTGCCTGTTCTCGTTCCATTTGCCTTAGTTTTTTCTCTTCATTCTTCTTCGAACTGCCGTGTCCATGGAACTGATAGCAAAGGTCGCGATACGCTTCCTTACGAGTCAACAAGCGACCGTGCTTGTCGCGATATTCAAGCTTGATTTCACGGCTGGCAATTTCTCGATCCTTTTCAGTGGCGTGTCGATCATCAATTCTAACGACTTTTTTAAGATCCATCTTTTCGTAATCTTCGTAATTTCGCTCATCGTTGGCACGCCCACGAAGCTCTTCCTTGCCAGCGTTCTTGCGCGTAAGTTCGCCTGTTTGCTGAAACAAATTGAGCACCCCAGCCAATCCTCGGCCCACCGAGACGGTACTGCCGGTGGTACCGTGTAGCCCGGCAAAATTTGAATCGTCGTCTTTAATTTCTTTGGCCATTTCCGCCATGTCAGCATTATCATCGCCTGCATCTACTTCCATGGCGTCTTGCGTGACAGTTTCCGCCTTTGGTTCCTCTTTGATTTTCTTCACGGTTGTAATCGTATTGGAAGGAGCTTCCTTTTTAGTGGCCGCTAATTTATTTTGTTTACGAGTCTGCTGTTCCGACTTGGCTTGAAGCGCACGCGTGAATTCCCTTGTATCGTCTACGGAAAAGGTAATACCCCCCGCAGCTCTAGTGCTGGACGAGGGCGCAGCATCGGGCATAGACTGGACCGCCGCCGCTACAGCTTCTGCGCCTGTGGCGGCAGGGTCGCCAATCATACCGCGCAATTTCTTCAACCGCCGAGCCTTGGCCAAGGCTGCATTCAAAAAGGCATCGTCCGGTTCGTCATCTAGGAGGATTTCCTCTTCCTGCTCCTCTTCTTTGGCAGGAGCAAAGGCCTGCTGCGTGCGAACATTTCCTTTTTCCATAACGGCTTCGTATTTGGCTCGTTTGTCACCCTTTTTCTTGGCCGCCTTGGACAAGAGAGATGCCACAGGGACTAATGTGGGAGCTTCCTCTTGATCACCCTTGTCGTCATCACGATTACGTTTGCGAGATGTGGTACCATTGCTATTGTCATTGTCCGCAGCAGACTCTTCCAACTCTTGCAAGAGTGTCTTGCTCGCTGCAGTTGGCGGTTGTGTCGGTTCTTCGTCACTCTCTTCGTCGTCCTCTTGTTGTCGTCGATGTTTCCTCTTTTCCTTCTTGTCTTTCTTCTTCTTTTTCTTATCAAATTTATCTCTCTTGTTGGTCCTTTTTTCTTTCTTCGGTTTGCCTCGCAAATCCAAATCTTCTTGTTCCGTCATGAAATCGGATGCCTGGACATCCATTTGCACTGGTTCCAACGAAATGGCACGACCAGATTCCATAGCAAACAAATCGCTTTCATCGTCGTTGCGAGCATTGTTGAGGTTTGTGTCGCCAATTTGAAATCCTCGACCGGATTTTGCTGCTTTTGGACCAGCACTGCCATCGCCCATCGTCCGATTGGCTCGGGATGCGACTCCCGTCCCACCGAGCTCTTCAAATTCATCATCATCGTAGCCTGCATATCCACCGGCACGACCCATGCCCATTTCTAATTGTCGTTTCTTTTTAAGTCCATCGCTTTGTTTTGCGGCTTCGGCAAGATTGACGTTTTCCAACTGGGGTGTATTGGCATCCTCGTTGAGACCTGTTACTATGTGAGCATTGTGTTCATTTGACTCGAGGAGTGGAGCATCTGCCAGTGTCATGACAGTGGTAGAACCAGCTTGGAGTTCCGAAGCCGCGTGTGAGACAGCCATTCCCTTTAAATCTGACTCGTCGTACTTGTCGACCGTCTTGGACTTGCTTGGCTTCTTCGCCTTTTTCTTCGTCTTGGCAGCAGCGGCAACGGCAGAAGAACTTTTAGATTGACGTAGCTTGGCAGCCCAACTTTTGGCATCCGATTCCCCGTCAGCGCCCAAAGATTTTGCAGTAAACGTCGATTCGATGCCACGTTCAACGTCTTCTGCGAGCAGCTCTTGTTCTTCCATCCTGGCTTCGTCTTCCAGTCGTTGTTTTTCTTTCAGATCAACATCGTGAATTGCAGTTTCTTTCGAAGAGGAATTGCGAAGAGGCGGAAGTCCAAGTTGAGCTCGAAGTTTGTTGGTTTCACTAACTGACATTTCCAAAACTTCCTCATTGTTTCCATTGTTCGCATTGGAAGAGGCAGCATCAGCATCGGCATCGGCAGCAGCAGCAGTAGTAGTAGCCGAAGTGGATGGTGGAGCTCCTTTTTCTTGAAGTGGCTTCAGCCCCAATTCTGCGCGCAATTTATTGGTCTCTTCGACCGATAATTCGATGACTTCTTCTGCTGCCATGGTACACTAGCTTATCAGATGCGTAATAGCCTCAAGAAAAGAAGAAATAATTTGAATATTAATTGAGAAGTGTACAGCAGAAAATAGGCTGATAAGCTACTCTAGTAGGTAGATCGTGCTAGCTAGCTTGTGCGACGATGAATAACTCATGGTCAAACATGCTGATGGGATTTCAGTACCGTACGCTTGTTGTTTGCTGGTGAAGTACACCAGTACTCTAGCTAGCTAACGGTACTGCAATTCTTAAGAGCAAGGTTAGGCTATGAGCGCTTAAATCTGGCTGAACCCTCTACTAGCTAGCTATGGTAGCTAGTACAACTGTGACGACATACATACCGCTACCCGACGCGGTCTGTTTTGCTGTGAAACCGCACCTCTACGAATAAAGTAGAAAACAAAATTGTTTGTGTGTGTAATATGTAAGGTTAGCTCATGAAATGGATCTTCGATGCACGCGCACTAGCCTTCGGAGAGGCAACTTTCGTTTGTAAAGATCTCTGCCACTACTAGTTTGCTACGTACTTTTCAAAAAACATGAATACCTGTCTTCGCTTACGAATGATTTTGCTGGTGCTGTTGCCATGTCACTTGAATGTCGGTATACACGAATTTGCGCCAAGTTGCTACTTGAGATCGGTAAACAAGAATTTGCGTTCCAATTCGGCAAGGACTTGCTGCGAGTTCAAAAAGTGAGTAATAACATCATCCTTGGTCTTGTCCTTGGCCAGTGCGAACGTTTCCAAATTCCTACACAAGAACTGACGTTCACACTCTTTGTAGATCTTTTGAGTACTTTCTTCCACTTCTTTGATGACGCGTCCTCCTCTTTCCAAACTCTCTATCAAAACTTGTGCTCCCGTTTCCACTGCCGTCTGGCCACCTTGTAAGGCCACGGTGGCTAATTTTTCTTCTATTTCGGACAAGAACAAGTGCATCTCTTCAAAAATATCAACCGACGCACCTGTCTTGTTTGCTCTAGCCAGGGCTTTCTCATCAATATCGGTAAAGAGAATTTTTCGTTCGACCGTTTGAATGGCCTGCTGTCCACCTTCGAGAGCCGATTGGAAATGAGCCTTGAACGTATCCATCATGTTGGGAATCGTAATGGGTACACTATCACTAGTACAGCTACTGTCACCAGTACTATTGTCGCTGTTGTTGAGTGATGCACAATGCACCGATGGTGGTGGGCTGGTACATTTCGATTGCGTCATTTGACAGTTGAGATGAGTACACGCCAAATGATTTTGGAGATCAAAGGTGTTGGCTCGGGCCATTCCTTTCGGATCGTCGGGCAAACACTTGGAGTATAGTTTGTCTTTATCTTTCTGCTGTGCACTCCAACTACTACTTGTATTAGGTAGATGGTTGGTTTTGGCTTCGTTTTGCGCAAAAAACAAGATGTGATTCAAATCATGAATGGCCCGAATACCGTCTTGTGCTTTCACGGCCTTTTCTGCATGATTATCCCTTTTCATATCACCCTCATAAGCAGTAAATGTGCGATTGTCATCTAAATCCGTAAAAAACAATACCCGTTCCAATTCTTCAATGGCTCTATACCCTTCTTCCGCGAGGGTAGTGAAGGTATTGTATCCCAACGGTGTTGTATCACTGGCTTGTTCGGACACCTCAATAGAGGGACCCTTGGGACTTACGGCGGTGCTCATCATTGTTTTGTTACAGGTGTGTTGGGTACTCAATAATACTAATACTATTGTATTGGAATAGTTCTAGTTTAGTGCAAAATGACGACGGGTAGGAGGGGGTGGTAGGTTAAAATGTTGACAGACTATCAAAAATTTGTTGCGCGCCGATTCCGAATTGGTTTTTCCGAGAAATAGAAAAGGAAGATCATCATCATGTTCAAACACACTAGAATGGGACTCGGCCAGAACAGGCGTCTTACTCGGGAATAACTTCAGACCCGCCTACAAGTGCGAAGCCGCATTAATAATTTCAATCTCATCACGCAGCAAACGAACGATGGATCGTGTCGGAGGCCGAACAAAAACAGATCGTCATCTCCTTTTTGGATTCGACGCTTGACACTTGACACCACCACCCTCACCACTTTCTCGATGATGGAATGCAATTTTCTAAAGATTTTTTTCTCATAGTTTTTAAATTTGGAGTACTAGACTACTGTATATTGCCGGCAAATAAAAATCTAAATTAATTTTTATTTCTTTTATCAAGTCGACACTTGACACATTTATTTCTTCTTCACCACTACGAACAAAAAATGATTTGCCGACCTGCTGCCGTTCGAGCCATGGCAATGCGTTCTGCGAGCCGCCGAATCATCATTACACCTGCTGCATTTTCTACAATGGCGGATCGTTGGTCCACTGCTCCTGCTGCTGCTGCTGCTGCTGCTGCGCAAAGACAAATGCCATCACAACCTACCCATCGATTTCTATCAGCTTCTGTGAAAGAAGTACCCTCTGCAACCAAAACAGCAGCAACGGCCGAAGCAGAAGTGGCCAAGAAACCCTTTGTTTCTACTCCGGAACGAAAATATGAGAATTTTACCAACGTTGAAGTGACAGACGATGGAATTGCCATTGTACGTTTCGATTGTGCAGGACAATCCGTGAATACCATCAGTTTTGCCGTCAAGGACGAAGCCAAGAAAATGTGGGCAGAAGAAATTAGCTCCAACGATAAGATTCGTGCCGTAGTGTTCGCCTCGGCCAAACCAAATACCTTCATTGCTGGAGCCGATATTAAGGATATCAAATCTTGTCCCGACAAGGCCCAACTGGTTCCCATCATTGAAGATGGCATTGACTTTTTCAAGAATACTCTAAAAGCCAAGAAAATTCCGTTGGTCTGTGCTATTGATGGTGTGGCCTTGGGAGGTGGTCTCGAATGGGCCTTGTGGTGTGATTACCGTATTTGCACGGATTCGCCAAAGACCAAAATGGGACTCCCCGAAGTTAAATTGGGTCTTTTGCCAGGATTCGGTGGAACTCAGAATCTGCCAAAGTTGGTAGGTGTTCAAGCAGCTCTGGATATGATGCTCACTGGAAAAGATATTCGTCCCAAAAAGGCAAAGTCCATGGGATTGGTCGATTTGGTCGTTGCTCCTGAATCGTTGGAACAAGTGGCCATTGAAAGTGCTCGTCAATTGGCCGATGGAAGTCTCAAACCCAAGCGCAAATCCAAGAGCACCGTCAACAAGATCTTGGAAGATAACCAGTACGGACGCAAAATTATTTGGAATCAGGTGGAGAAAATGGTCAACAAACAGACCAACGGAAACTATCCGGCCCCCTTTGCAATTATGCAGTGTGTTGAGCATGGACTCCAAAATCCTGGAGATGCTGGCCTCAAGAATGAACGCGAACAATTTGCTAAATTGGCTGCAACGAAGGAGTCGGCCGCGCTGATCAACATCTTTGAGGGCATGACTGCCATGAAGAAGCACAATTACGGCAAAGATGCTGCCGTGGACGTCAAGAATGTGGCCGTAATCGGAGCCGGGTTGATGGGTGCTGGAATTACTCAGGTTTCAGCCGAAAAGGGCAAGTACAATGTCATGCTCAAGGACCAGCACAATGAAGGTGTAGGAAGGGGAATGTCCATGATTACAGAGTCCTGGAAGGGAAAGCTCAAGAAAAAGCGCATGACACAGTACGAGGCCAATATTAATACGTCCCGTGTGACGCCCTTGACCGATGACGATCCTATCTGGGAAAAGCATTTTGGTCAAGCCGACTTGGTTATTGAAGCTGTCTTTGAGGATTTGGATTTGAAAAAGCGTATCGTCAAGGATATGGAGCGTGTAACTCCCGAACACTGCATCTTTGCCACCAATACATCGGCCATTCCTATTACTAAAATTGCTGAAGGTGCTGGACGTCCCCAAAATATTATTGGTATGCATTACTTTTCGCCGGTCCCAATGATGCCTTTATTGGAAATTATCCCCCACAAAGGCACCAGTGATACAGCGATTGCCACTGCGTTCGAGGTTGGAACGAAGCAGGGCAAGACATGTATCGTCACCAAGGATGTTCCCGGATTCTACGTTAATCGTTGTCTTGGTCCCTTTTTGGTAGAGGTACGTTTGCGTTTGACATTTATTTTGTGTGTGTGTGTGTGTTTCATTAGGTCTTCGAGAGATCTCGCCCCTCATATCACTCCAATGCAACCAAAACTATGAACTACAGGTCTCTGCCTTGGCCCGCGACGGAGCTTCGCTGGAAATGCTAGATAAGAGCATGACCAATTTTGGAATGCCAGTGGGTCCTGTCACTCTTGCCGACGAGGTTGGAATCGACATTGCCAGTCATGTGGCATCGTTCCTGTCCGACGCCGACTTGGGTGTGCGCATGAGTGGCGGAGACATTTCTCTCTTGCAAGAAATGGTGAAACGTGGATGGCTTGGAAAGAAGTCAGGACAAGGGTTCTATACTTATCCCAAGGGTAAAGGGAAAAAAAAGTTTATCAATGACGAAGTCAAGCGGTACGCAAAGGAATTTGTCAAGGAAGACTTGAAGTTGACCGAAAAGGATATTCAAGATCGTCTCGTTTCCCGATTTGTCAACGAGGCTGCGAAGTGTGTTGAAGACGAAATCATTGAGAGTCCTGAGGTCGGAGATATTGGTCTCATCTTTGGAACGGGATTCGCTCCCTTCCGTGGAGGACCATTCACCTACTTGGATCAAGTTGGTGTCACTCAGTATGTTGATATGATGAACGGATTTGCTGACAAGTACGGACCACAATTCGAGCCATGCCAATTGCTGAAGGACCATGCTGCCACTGGAAAGAAGTTTCGTAGCTAAGAGACGCAAAGGATCGTCGCTGTCCTCCAGAATACCACAAAATAATTCCTGATAAGTTTGCATAAGTAATAAAATCAATTTCAAAATAATTCAAATGTGCAGCCTCATTTTTTTAACCACGTTTATTAGCTTACTACGTTAGCGCAGTACAATTACTGGTCACCATTCCCCTTTATCATGAAACCTTCTCGGCCTTGCACTCTCCCGTACGTCTTCGCGGCAGAAACCTTCTGGCTGAAGCCGCAAGAGAGAGAATCAATGGTGCCAAGGCAGCACCAAGGCTTGCTTCAAGTAGTCTGCAGACGCCCAAGAGGCTAAAAGCTATTGCAAATGCCACAACTCGCAAGGACGAACCAACTATGTTGTCACTAGAGTCAAAGATCCAGGCCAACAGTTCAAGACCATAATGGGCATAGTAAGGCATACCATCTTCATTGCTGTAGGATTGATCAGCACAGAAATGACTGGAAACTCCCTGACAAAGTAACCTATATGGAGACAAGGCAAAGTGAATGATTTCATGATCAGACACAAGGTGGCTCTTCCCTTCCTTGATACTTCGAAAGGTAACGTAAGAGGATGCAACCACTCCATCCACAACCAGAGTTCCTCCAACAGTCAAAGGAGCATAAATGCCTTTTCTCTGAACAGTTTTGATATTTGTGACTGCAGAGCCTCCATTTAAGGTGTGAAGAACATCTCCTATCTGTACACTCGCTGCTCTGACTGGGCTACTTTCGCCATGTAGAAAGATCAGGTGTTCACCTGTTACTTCCAAAGGATTCTTTTGCTTCGAGCTATGGATCTGAAAAAATGTTGCGTCCTTAGTGGCATGCTGGTGTCCAAAAACATAAACTTCTTCATACTCTCCACTGCCGGTGAGAATATGGTCACCAATCGCGAGATCTGTCATCATAAGAACATCCCCATTCAAATGTTGCACTTGGGACACTTCTGAGAAGCAGCTACTGGCTTCAACACTATCAGGAGCTGGACCTGATCCGGCTGGAGTTGGTGCTAGAGTTGGTGCTGGAGTAGCCCCTTCGTAGTCATCAAGGTCAAGGCAAAGATTGCAGAGCTGCGGTGTAATGTCCTTACAGAGAGCAGACGATGAATCTGCACCGCATAGCTCGCAAATATCACAAAGTTGGACTAATTTGTCATAGTTCAGGTCGGGAAAGCCTGGTATGTCCGATGGAATTGTCTTTTGAAGGCCTCTTAACTGTTGTTCTTGTCGTCGTCGAGAAGAAGGGTTGTTGTCGTTGCTATCTTTAGCCCCGGAATAATAGCCAATCGCTATGACCGGGGATGTCAGACCCGAGAGAGCCAAGATTGTCTTCAGGATCTTCATGTTCCTTAGTAGTGCTGTAACCTGGCGAGATGGACGAGATGAATGATGGATGCAATCCTCCGATAATCGTGGTACTGTAGTCTACTAGCCGGCAAAAAGTTCGCAAGGGTTGGTGGACAGGAGACAAGAGTGAATTGGATGCGTAGCTTGTTTGCCCTGACTGCTTGTTCTTTCCTTGCAATGCAATGTACTTGTCCCCTCTCTCGACAAATCAATGTACCAGTATGATCAGATCTTAGCTTATTTTTGCTATCTAAGCCTTCTTGTGTTTTAATCCAGGATACCTGGTACTAGACTACTACCAGTGGTACCAGGTGCCAACGATGCAATAGAGCAGAAAGCGAGTAAGCCGGGATATATTATTACTGATCCTGGATTGTTGCATGCATGCGTGTGTATTCATTTAACTGGGATCTTATTCTTATTTTTGAAAATAACCTCCCAGGATGGGATCAACCTGGCAAGCTCATGCTCAACACATGGGAGTGTCACCTACAAAGTACCAGTACTTACTGGTACCAGGGATGAACTGGGATAGTACCAGGTACCTGGTACTAGTAATACAATGGGAGCACTATTGAATAATAATGACTCTAGTTACTCCAATAATTATGGATGCATTTGTAAAAGAATGGCCTAGAGAGTTTGTCAGGAAGCATCAATCGTGCGGCGTAATTTTCGCTGATGTCATAGAAATAGAAGGTTCCTGAACAAGAATGGACGCGAAAGCCACTATCGGAAGAAGTGATACACATTAACTTTTTTCGATTTTTTTTAAGGCGAGCGTCCATCGCACCTGACGACCTTGCTACCAGGAAGAACAGGTAGTAAAAACCATTAATTGAAAATCTCCTAATTAGGAGACTTTTAAAAGTCTCCTATTTTTTTCTCCTAAATCTCCTAACACTCTCCTAAATATGGGGAAACGCTCCTAGTACTGTTGACTAAACTCTCCTAATAAGAAAAAAAACTCTCCTAAATGAAAAATAAAATCTCCTAATTCCTCTAGTTAATATCTAGCTTAACAT
>Ga0100402_1002223_pt1 | contig 21887 bp, 20 predicted proteins | sample CryGeyme20150102_FD_80419 | JGI IMG/M metagenome (GOLD analysis project Ga0100402, IMG submission 80419) | Groundwater microbial communities from Crystal Geyser aquifers in Utah, USA - Crystal Geyser metaG 2015-0102 | ecosystem: Environmental > Aquatic > Deep subsurface > Groundwater | place...
ATATACTAATTGGTATAACTTTGAACGTCCTCATCTAGGTAAACATATGCACGGTTTAACACCTTATCAAAAATTTCTATCCACACAATCCAAAGTGTAACCCTTGATGGGTAACCGTACAGTTCAATTCTTCTTTCATTTCTCTTTTTATAGCATTTTCTTTTGTCTCACCTTCTTCTATCCCCCCACCAAGCATACACCATTGATTGGCATTGTGTGGTGCATCTGTACCTTTGTGATGAAGTAAAATTTTTTTATCTTTATCTAGTCCAATTAGTAATACTGAGTGTTTCATATTATGTAATCTTAAATTTATACAAAAACTATAACAAAGATAAACAATTTTGTAAAACAAAAAAACCATCTTCTCAGACAGTTTTTTTAATTTTATTTAAGCTGCCAAATGAAAAACTTCTTTTATTTTAGCTATATTCATTCTATTTGTTTCTCGAGACAGAGCCTCTTTGGCTAGATCTTGTACTTCCGGTGAATCTATGATTTCATCAGACACCTGCAAACCTTCCAAATGAGGTAAAATAGTGTTCATACCATCGAATTCTCTTAATCTAGTTATCAACCCAGATTTTGTTGACTCCTGTACAAATAATGAATTCATATATTCATCATCTAGTGGATAACTCTTCAAAACGCCTTGAACATCTTTGAATCTGCCTTCCGCCAACAATCCTGGGACAGCTCTCTTAACAGAATCTTGCACTTCAGTCTGTGGCAAATCACACAATTTTATAATTTTATCAGAAAAGAGATTATAATCACCATCAGCCAATATATCATAAAGCGCCAATTTTCCAGCTTTCTTCACTGCTTCATCTGACAAATGTAATTTATCCTTTATTCCTACCGCGCGTTGTTCATTACGTGAAGCCAACATCTTAGAGAATGCTTCTTCCCCTGTTTTTTGAATTTCAGCTGATTTCAATACATCTTCTGACAATTCCAACTTTTGCATTATTTCGTCAAGAGTCCTCATGTACAAATCATTATAAGTTTGTGACAAAGCATTTTCCAAACTCTTTCTAAAAGCTTCTACTATTTCATCTCTAGAAAATTCAAATTTTTTGTTTAACTCATCAAACTGTACAAAAGAAATTTCTGTCCATCTCATCTCTAGAGACCTCGCAAGACAGGCACTGGCAGCTTGCCTTACTTCTGCTACATTTACCACATCAGCAGACATTCTAAAATTTTCCATAATACGCAAAGCATTGAAGCTCTCACCTTTGTAAACAGCAGAGTCTTCCAAAGCCATGACAAGACAAGCTTGAGCAGCTTGTTGTATTTCTGGTGAAGACAATTCTTCGGCAGACAACTCTAGTTGATCGAAGACTACCCAGACTTTTTCCAAATCTCCAGATTGTAAAAAATCTAACAAACTATCTTTACTAACAGGTACTTCTTTGTTTAAGGATGCGTTTGTTTCTTCAACCAAAGCTTCATTTTCTTTTAAAATATCCTCAATAGAAAGAGATAATTCACTATCTCCAGCAGCTTCAGTTGACAAAGCATCCAAAGATTTTCTGTTTTCAGCAGCAGCATCAAATACTTTTCCTTCTAAATCTGTAATAACATCAATCACTCCTATTTCATCATTTGCCTCTTGCTCAGGACTAGTAGCTTCCAAACTTTCTGCTGATAAAACTTCTTGTCCACTTGGATTTTCTTGTGTTTGTGGCATATTGTTATAATTTAGAAATTAAGTCTAGAGTTTCAGCTATTTTTGTATCTTTCTTTTTTTTCTCTATTCTAAATTTTACATCTTTTATTTTCTTTTTTATAGCATCGTTCTTCTCCTCATAAACTTTCTTAATACCCAATACATTGAGCATTTTTTGTTTCAAACTAGTTTTTGGTTCTGACATAGTAAAATTATAATTAATATGTATTTATTATAACACAACTATATATAAAAAAACCACCCTATCAGGCAGCTTTTTTAACAATTTTCACCACAAAGAATCCTTCTATATACTTATCCGGCAAAATCCTTATACTGTTTCCAATATCTTTATCAAATTTCATACCTTTCCACTCATCCAATTTTTTACCTTTTACCAAACCATTTATTTCAATCTTCTCTATCTCGACTTCTTCCCCAAACTTCTCTTTTAGCCAAGCAACCTGACCTTCATTTTCTTCTGGCGCAAAAGTACAAGTAGAATAAACAAGTGTGCCACCTGGTTTGAGACAAGTCCAAGCAGAAAATAATAATTTTTTTTGTAAGAAAGCATGTTCCTTGATATTCTTCTCATTCCAATAAGAATAACTACGACGCACAGACAAATCTATCCTAGCTTCAGCACTACAAGGAGCATCGAGCAATACTTTGTCAAAATAATTACTGTACTTTTCAAAAATTTTTATACCATCTTCATTTACCAGTTCGAAATCCCAATCATCTTTTTCACTATCCTCTACTCCCAGCAATTTCATATTGTGTGCTAGTTTTTCAAAACGAATCTTGTCTAATTCGTTGGCAACGAGCTCCCCAACTTTTCCCATCATCATAGCCATCTGACTAGTCTTACTACCAGGAGCTGAGGTAAGATCCAAGACTTTATCCCCTGCTTTTGGATCAAGCACAACGACTGGCACCATACTAGCTAGACTTTGCAAATATATTTTGCCGTCAGTAAACAAATCTGTTTTCATGAGCTCAGATTGACTTTTGTTTTCCAAAATAAAAGCATCAGCCAACCAAGGCACTCTTTTTACCTTGAAACCTTTTTGTTGCAAAATTTGCAATACTTCTACTCTATCATTTTTCAAAGTATTCACGCGAAAAGTAGTCGGGCGTGCTTTGAAAGTAGCTAAAATTTTTTGGGTATTACTCTTTCCAAAAATAAGATCAAGACGTTCCAATAATTTTTCTGGTAAATTTATTTTGGGCATAATTATATTTAACCTTTTTTTAATATTGTACCAAAAAACCAAATACTAAATTTAGATTTCCATTTTTCTTTTCTTGTAATATAACCATCATGTGGTCCATAAAGTAAAAAACCATTTTCACTCATTTCTATAAAAAAAATTATATCTTTTTCTAATTCATCAATGAATTTATTTAAAAAAATAAAATTTTTTCTATGTACCAACTCACCTCTAACTAATCTATCAAACAAAAAATAGTAAACCTCATTTATTTTTTTAATCTTTTTATAAAAAATAAAAAAAGTATTAGCTATTTCAGGATTAATATATTTTATATTTTCTTTTGAAACTAGTAAAGATATAACAGTCTCATCCAAAAAAATAATACTCTCTGCAAAATAATCTAAACTATATAATTCTTGTGATAATTCTTGTGATAATTTTTGTCTAAATTTTTTAATTTTTTCCAAATTTATGTTCAATTCATGATGAAAATGAAAAGAAACAAAATTATTTAACCATTTAAAATCTGAAACTTTATTAGATAAGTTTGAATACCTTAAAAAAAATATATTTGAGATGAAAGCAAAAACAGTAGCCCCTAACAAAGCACTCACAATATTTTGGTTAAAAAAATCAATCATACACCTAGTTTTTTACTATTGCGGAGAATGAGGGATTCGAACCCTCGATACCCTTTCGGATATACCACCTTTCCAAGGTGGCGCACTCGACCACTATGCGAATTCTCCATTGTAGTCAAAAAGTCTATAAAGTCAAAAGCCCTTAAAGTCTTTCAATTTAGACATATTATTTTCTGACCAAACGCTAATACTCTACACGTTTTTAACAAAAAAGTCAAAGGCCAGTCACGACTTTTGACTTTACAAACTTTATAAACTTTATGGACTCTATTTAGACTATTTTCTAAAATCCTTTATCAACTTCATCGCACTATCGACACTATCCACTATTTGATAAAGTTCATCATCCTCATCCCCTGTTGTCTCAAAATTATGTACAAATATTTCTTTAATAATAGCATGTAGCGGACCCCAGAAATCATGACCAAAAAGAATAACAGGAATACGCTCCATTTTTTTTGTTTGCATAAGAGTCAACACTTCGAAAAGCTGGTGCATAGTACCAAAACCACCAGGAAAAAAGACAAAAGCTTTCGAAGGTGCAGTAATTATCAATTTACGAGTGAAAGGAAAATTGAAGCTAATAGCTTTTTTCACATAAGAATTGTAACTTTCTTTGACACCATGCTTCATACTAATTCCAATCGAATTTCCTCCCATTTCAAAAGCTCCTTTGTTGGCCGCTTCCATAATACCAGTACCACCGCCAGTGACTGTAGCAAAATTATTTTTGGCCAAAGCTCTACCCAATTCATAAGCTTGCTGATAATATGGTGAATCTTTTGACATAGATCTAGTACCAAGTACCGTCACATCTTCTACCAATCCAGTCAAGAATTCAAAACCTTCAACTAGTTCAGCCATAATTTTGAATATTTTCCAATCAGTACCACCATCAGCACATTGAAAATTATTTGGGTCAAGTTCACAAATGTCAGTTGGTTCCTTAACATCTTTGATGAATTCATATGCTTCTTCTGCTGTCTCAACGACATGCCAACGATTTATTTCTTCTTCAGTGATAGAACCAAGAGGTACTGATTTTGTTTTCAAAAATTCTAAGAGAGGCCCCCAATATTCTTTTCCTACCAATACAACGGGTGAGCGTTGCATTTTACCTAGTTCCATCAAATCTACTACTTCAAAAAATTCATCCATAGTACCAAAACCACCAGGAAAATAAATAAAAGCATTAGAAGGAGAGATAAGCATCACCTTGCGAGTGAAAAAATAATAAAAGGCAATAGAACTTTTTACATAAGGATTTATACGTTGTTCAAAAGGAAGCTGAATATTGAGACCTACCGAATTTCCACCAGCCTCAAAGGCACCTTTGTTTGCCGCTTCCATCACACCAGGACCACCACCAGTAATAGTCGTAAAACCACCCTTTGCTAACAAAGCACCCATTTGTTCAGATATTTTATAAAATTTATTATCTGGTTTTAGACGAGCTGAACCCAAAATAGTGACTTCATTTTCCATCTTTGACAAAAATTGATAACCTTCGACAAACTCAGACATAATACGAAAAATACGCCAAGATTCACGAAAGTCTCCACTTTCATTCAAAGAATAACTAAAATCCTTTTTCGAATTTTTTTGCATTTTTTCTATAGTCTCCTTTTTCATAAAAAATAATTGTTTAATTAAACATTTTCTACCAAACTAGCAAAATTAAGAAGTTTTTCTTCACCAAGTCTTGGTGCAATGATTTGCATACCAACTGGCAAATTTTTGCTATCATTACCAACTGGGATAGAAATACCAGGCAAACCAGCTACAGCACTAGGACTAACAAAAACATCAGCCAAGTACATTGCCATCAAATCATTGATTTTGCCATTCATATCAAAAGCAGTAAAAGGTGAAGTCGGAGTAATAAGCAAATCTACTTGAGCAAAAGCTTGATTGAAATCTTCGATAATAAGCGTTCTCACTTTTTGAGCTTTACTATAATAAGCATCATAATATCCAGATGAAAGACTATAAGTACCCACCATGATACGACGCTTCACTTCTTCTGGGAAACCTTCTCCACGAGATTTGGCATAAATATTGTACAAATCTTTGGCTTCTTTTGAACGCATACCATAACGCACACCATCGATACGACCAAGATTTGAACTATCTTCACTAGGCACAATAATATAATAAACAGGAATACCATATTTAGTATAAGGCAAAGAAACTGGTTTGAATTCTACTTCCAATTCAGTATGAGCTTTTATTTTTTCAATCTTGTTTTCTACCAATTTTCTAGTTTCTTCGTGCATGCCGTCTGTCTCAAAATATTCTTGTGGCAAACCAATCACAAACTTTTCTTTTTTATTAAGATTTTTAGTATATTCTGGCACTTCGTCTGGTACTGTTGTAGCATCCTTTTCATCACTACCAGCTATTACTTCCATAAGTATCGCAATATCCTCCACAGTCTTAGTCATAGGACCCACAGTATCAAGTGAACTAGCCATCGGCATAATACCATAGCGAGAATTACGACCATAACTAGGACGCAAGCCTACAATACCACAAAAACTAGCAGGCTGACGAATCGAACCACCAGTATCTTCGGCAATAGCAAAAATACATTGATGGTCAGCCACAGCAGCAGACGAACCACCAGATGAACCACCAGCAACTTTGGTCAAATCATGTGGATTAGCGACTGGTCCGTACATAGAATTTTCATTACTAGCACCATGTCCAAAAGCATCACAGTTATTTTTACCAAGTAGTACAGCACCTTGAGCGCGTATTTTGGAAATGACAGTCGATTCAAAAGGTGGAACATAATTGTCCAGAATTTTGGCAGCACCTGTTGAGCGTAAATCTAGAGTGTCAATTGCATCTTTGACTGAAAAAGGAATACCAGTCAGCATTTGTTGCTTGCCACTAGAAATCATTTCATCAGCTTTCTTAGCTTCTGCTAGAGCACTTTCTTCAAATACAGAGATAAAAGCATTGATATCTTTGTTTCTTTCTTTTATTCTATTCAAACAAGCCTTAGTCAATTCTACTGATGTAAATTCTTTGTTTTTCAAACCTTCGTAAGCTTGTTTTATTGTTAATTCATTTAAATTCATATTATTCTTCGGTAGAGTTATCAAAAACGGCGTCAACTTTTAGTAAATCACCAGATTTTTCAGGAAAAAGTGCAATAAGCTTTTGTCTTTTTTCTTCTGAAGAAGCTATCACAATATCTTCGCGTACCACATCTTCTAGACCTGTCACCTGAGTAGTTTCTTTTACACCTTCAGTATCCACTTCTTCGAGCATTTTTATATAACCAAAAACAGTGGATAATTGATCACTGTACATTTCTTGTTTTTCTTCCTCAATCTCCAGACGAGAAAGGGTAGAAATTTGTTTTATTTCTTCTTTTTCTAATTTCATAATTATATGTAATAATAGGGATATTATAGCAAGATGGTATAGATATTGCAAGATAGAAAAAACTTGACTAAATTAGCATAAAATAATAATATATATCCCGTCCGGCTGGTATCATAAGAGCTCTTTCTGTGACCGACGAAGCGGGAGATCCTTATACCAGCCGGACCTCTCAAAATAACAAAAAACATTCCAAAATCAACGGAATGTTTTATTTTATAAAATTATTTACTATTTCAGCATCTTTAGAAAATTTTCCTCATCCAAGATATTCACTCCCAATTCTTGAGCTTTGTCATATTTACTTCCTGGACTTTCTCCAACTATCACATAACTTGTTTTTTTACTAACTGAACCGACGACTTGTCCACCATTAGCTTTTATTTTTTCAGTCACTTCTTCTCTAGAAAGATTTGGCAAAGTACCAGTAAGCACAAAAGTCATGCCAGCTAAATTTTCAGAATCTTTTTGTTTTTTGATAGTTTGGATTTTGACACCATTAGTAATCAAATCTTCCAAAAGTTTTTTATTGTCACTTTCAGCAAAATAATCAGAAATTGATTGTGCCACCCGAGGTCCTACATCGCTCAAATTTTCCAATTCTTCTTTACTTGCTTTCATCAATTTGTTTAAAGTTGCAAAATGTTCTGCAAGTTTTTCCGCAGTCTCCACACCTACATGCAAAATTCCTAAAGCAAAAATAAATCTAGCAAAAGTTACTTTCTTAGCATTATCAATTGCTTCAATAAGATTTTGAGCTGACTTAGTCGCAAAACGCTCCAACACTTCCAAATCACCTAATTTCAAAGTAAAAATATCTGCCACATTTTTTATCAATCCCTCATCTAGCAGTTGTCCCACAATCTTTTCTCCCATACCGTCGATATTGAAAGCTTTTTTGGAAACAAAGTGAATAATATTTTCAAGTTCTTTGGCATAACATTTATTGTTAGAGCAAATTAGTGCGACACCTTCTTTACTCTCTCCTGTAGCGAGACCATACTTTTGTACAACACTCCGACAAACAGGGCACGTCTTTGGTTGTCGCACTTTCTTTTCTTCACCAGTTCGAAGCTTATCCAAAACCCGGACAACTTTTGGAATGATATCACCTGCTTTTTCAACCACAACACTATCTCCTACACGCACACCCAATCTTTCTATCTCATCGAAATTGTGAAGGGTCGCATGTGTAACTGTTGTACCTGCCAATTTCACAGGTTCCATAAGAGCCACAGGAGTCAAAGCACCTGTACGCCCTACTTGCCAATAAATTTCTTTTATTTTTGTTGTTCCTTGTTCCGCAGGAAACTTGAGAGCAATGGCCCAACGAGGAGATTTACCAGTAAAGCCTAAAGCTTTTTGATATTTGATATTATTTATTTTTATAACAACACCATCTATCCAAAAACCAAAAGTATTTTTTTTCTTTTGAAGTTTTTCATAAAAATACCAAATAGCATCAATGTTTTTGCAAACTTGCCAATGTTTGTCAGTCAAAAAACCAAGCTTATCTAGAAGCAATAGTTCTTCCTCTTGAGAATTTATTTGCAAAATATTTTCATCAACTTTGGAAATATCATAAGTAGTAAGTCCAAGTTTTCTATCAGACACAATCTGAGGATCTAGCTGACGAATAGTACCTGCCGCAGCATTACGAGGATTGGCAAAAAGAGCTTCACCATTTTTTTCTCTTTGTTTATTTATTTCTGCCAACATTTTGGCTGACAACCAGACTTCCCCTTCAGCTACCATATCTATATTTTGTTTCAATTTTAGTGGTACTGAGTGAATTGTTTTGACATTGATAGTCACATCTTCCCCCACTTTTCCATCTCCTCTTGTGGCAGCTGTTTCCAACATACCATTTTTATAAGTAAGCACCATATGCAAACCATCAATTTTCAATTCACACATATAATCCAAATCATCAGGTCTTCTACCTACTTCTTTTTCCAAAATTTTCAAATTTCTTTCTTGCCAATCATCCAAATCTTCACGGTTAAAGGCATCATCAAAAGACCACTGCGTAACAGTGTGTGTAATTTTATTAAACTTATCAGCAGGCTTCCCAGCTACTCTCTGAGTTGGTGAATCTGGTGTAACTATTTCTGGATGTTCAGTTTCAATCTTACGCAATTCATCCATGAGTCCATCGTACATCTGATCAGTCACTTCTGGGTCATTTAACACATGATAACGATAACGTAAATCATCTATTTGTGCACGAAGTTTTTCAATTTTTTTAATATCTAAATTCATATCTGTATAATCTTTAAAAGAAGTTTAAATCAATATTAAAAAACAAGAGAAAAATACCAATTCAAAATCTGAGTTCCCCAAAACATAGCAATAAAAGTAGCTACAGTCAAATAAGTTCCAAAAGCCACTTCTGTTTTCATACCTTTTTTCTTCATCAAAACTAAAATAATACTAAATATGCCACCAACTACATAAGCAATCCAAAGTGCCAAAATAGTCAATTTCCAACCAAGTAAAATTCCCATAAGAAGTCCTATACGTATATCTCCTCCACCAACCCATTTACCCTTAGAAATAACAAATTGTAAAAGAAAAAATCCAGCACCAATAAGAGCTCCCAATGTCATGTCAAACCAATTTGCACCAAAAAATAAAGAAACAATAAAAAACAATAAAGAAGCTCCTAGAGTCACAGCATCAGATACTTCCAAGTGCTTAGTATCATAAACAAAAATAAAAGTAAGCACAAACAGAACTAAACAATCTCTAATTATAGAAAATAATGAAAAAGTAGCAAAAGAAGAATAATAAAAAAATACAAAAACAAATAATAAAGCCATCACAAATTCAACAATAGGATATTGTAAAGATATTTTATTTTTACATTCTCTACATTTACCTCTCAGCAAAATATAACTGACTAAAGGAACATTATCATACCATTTTATTTGTTTGTGACAATGAGGGCATTCCGATCTTTCCATCAAAGATCTCTTATTATATAGACGCCACTCCAATGCATTCAAAAAGCTTCCCAATACCAGTCCAATAATAAAAAATAAGATGTATGATGATAATATCAAAAACATAGCTAATAGTAAAAAATTATAAGATAATTATAACACAAAAAAACAACTTAAAAAAGTCCTTAATAAGGACTTTTTTAAGAAGTATAATACCTAAAATTATTGACCGACAATACCTGATTCAGTAGCAGTAACAGCACCAAAATCAAATCCACCAGCACCCACTTCCAAACTAGCTGTAATTTGGTAAGCTGTTCCAGCTTCAGCAGTATACGTATAAATGTTTACATCAGAATTGATTGGATCACTAGGGACTAATCCCATATAAGGAGAAGTACAACTAGCACTAAATCCATTTGTATCTAGACAACTATGTGTTGAATCACCCAAAGTGATACCAGTTGCTGTAGTTGTAGGATACGCATTATTATCTGTATAGTACAATTCAAGAGCAGTTTGCACTTGTCTAATATCTGAAAGACGTTTTGCATCGTTAGCTTTTTGACGAGCTGAACCTAAAGCTACAACAGCCAAGGTAGAAAGCACACCAATGATAGCAATGACGACCAAAAGTTCTATCAAAGTAAAACCTTTTTTATTCATTCTTATCACCCCCCTCCATATTTTTCAAAAATAACTTCATAATTCCTTAAATTACTTTTTTATAGTTGTAATACATCTTTTACTTTATCAACAGTTTCTGAGGGCTTAAAGTGTGCCTTGATAAGATAATCTACAGCTCCCAATTCCAAACCTTTTTCTACATCATCTTTCTGACCTAAGTTAGTCAAAAGGATCACTGGTATTTGAGCAAGATTTTTGTCCTTTTTCAGATTTTCTAAGACAGTGAATCCATCCATCTTTGGCATCAAAACATCTAACAGAATAATATCAGGCTTCTTTTTCTTCGCCATTTCAAGACCTTCTTGTCCATCAGTGGCTACAACTATTTTAAATTTTTCTAGTTCAAATTTTGTTTTATAAATGTTACCTAAAAAAGTATCATCTTCAACAAGTAGAACTACAGGAACTTTGTTTGGCATATAAAAAAGTTAGTATCTATATATAAAATTATAACAAAATAAACAAGATTTAACTAAACTGCTTGTGGATAAAAAACTAAAAATTTCTAAGAGCAAGCCCAATAGATACGGCCATACGAGGTCCCAAATTATCCAATATTTTTTTTATTCCATCTTGATGCATTACTCTAGCCCAAGGATTAGCAACAAATACTTTCATATCAAACTTTTGAGTGATATAATCTTGTATCACAGGAAACAAACTAGCACCACCAGATAAGACTATTTTTTCTGGTCTCTTACCAATATTACCACTTTGTCTAAGATACAAATCAAAACTATATTTTATTTCTTGTACTATTGGATCTAAAATTGAGACAAAAGACTCTGATGACAATTTCATATTTTCAAGAGACAAACTACTTTTTACTTTTGAGGCGACATCTTCTTCCAATCCAAGTGTGCTAGCTAATATTCTATCAAAATCATTACCACCAATGTGCAAACTACGATAAGTCATAGGTGTAGCATTATCAATAATGAAAAAATTGGTTCTCTCAGCTCCAACGTCAACAATCATCGAAACAGTGGTGTCTCTACCTACCAATGAACGTGTCAAAGCAAAAGCTTCTGTCTCGAGCTCCATAAGTTGTAACCCCGATCTTTGAAAGATTTTAGAGTAAAAAGAAATAAGTATCTTAGGAGCAGCTGTAACCAAAAGTGTTATATTACCATTCTTATTTTCTACAGGTATCTTTTGTGGAATTACCTGCATTTCCTCAATTGGGTAAGGAATCATCTTTGCAACCTCAGCTTTCACAATAGTAGATATTGCTTTTTCCTCTACTTTTGGCAAATTGATAACAGTATGAAAAACCTGTGATACAGGCAGGCTAGAAGAAGCATGTTTAGTAGATACTTTTGATTTTTTCATCAAAACTTTCAACATGTCAGCATACTGATTTATACGATCTTCGTCTGACAACACTACTTGCATTTGTGACAAAGAATTATCTGTCTTCATTACTTTATCTTGTGGAAAATAAGCTTGAGCATTTTCAGGCTTTTTTTCTTCTTTATCTTCTATTTTTTTTGAATTGTGCAAGTGTATATCTAAATTTTTTTCCAAAATACCGTAAGTCCAGAGTTGAGGTCTATTTTTGGTATTTTTTAATTCTACCATTTTGATACCATGTGCTCCGATATCTACACCCAAATAACTTTTTTCTTTTGCCATAAAAAATAATTAGATGTTTATATTATAGCATAAAAAACATTCATACGCCAATCTTTTAGTCAATACTCATCTGTAAACCAAATTCATCCACTTTCAAAAAAATGTCTCCTTGCAAATCAGTTCGCCAAATAGTACTACTTGATGAAATTCTTTCTAACCTTTTCAAAACTCTACGAGAAGGATGACCAAACTTATTATCAAGACCACAAGAAACGATAGCCTCTTGTGGCTGAACCATCTCTAGAAAATCTTCAGTAGAAGAACTATCACTACCATGATGTCCCATCTTTAAAATATCTGCTTTTAGTTGTTCTCCATAGGTAGCTAATAAATATTTTTCCAATTCTTCCTCAGCATCACCCATAAATAACAAATTTTTATCAAGATAACTAAGTGAAAAAACGATGGAAGTATTATTAGCATTGGCCTCAACTTTTGAATTAGGGATATTTTTATTTTGCTTGATAGAATGATCAGGATAAAAAACATGCAAAGAAGTGCTGGCGATATCCCAAACATCTTCTTTTGATACTTCTATATAATTGGCACCTTCTTCTTGAACGGCTGACCAAAAAGCTTCCCACATACTATCCCCTCTTTTTTCAAGCCCATTGTAAACAATATTTTTAACTTGAAATCTCTTTAAAACTTCTGTACAACCACCATAATGATCCAAATCTGGATGTGTGATAAGAATATAATCAATATCATGGTCATAATAAGGCATCACACCTCCCAGAGCTTCGAGAATTCTACCATCTATCGCACAGTCGACCAACATTTGCTCTCCATCGGGAAATTCAATGAAACTAGCATCCCCCTGACCAATATCTAAATATGTAACTTTTAAACCATTTTTGATGGTAACACCGGCGACATCTTTTGAAATATTTGCACCATTATTTCTTCTAACAAAAAATAACATTCCCAAAATAATTATTAAAATTAACAACAATACTACTTGTAGTTTTTTCATACTTTTTTATTTTTATAATTTTTAAAAACAAGATAAATAATAAATAAATAACTAAAAAACATCAACCACATAGGAAAAGACAAATCAATTGTGGCAAAAGATAAATCTGCAAAAAATTTGACCACAATCACAATATACTTCATGGCTACATATCCCAACCAAGCCAATACTTTGGCCAATGGCAAAAACAGCAAACTTAAAACCAAAACGGCAAAACCAGCAAACATAATCCAAGGTAAAATCCACAAAATCAAAATATTAACTATAGGTGAAACGATTGATAAACGATTGAATTGATAAAGAATCAAAGGTAAAGTGGCCGCAATAGCCGCCAAAGTTGTTACCAAAGAATCACGTAAAGAAAACTTTTCAGGCACCCAATTGAAATATTTACCAATAATAGGTACAAGATAAACAAGTCCCAAAGTAGAAATAAAAGAAAGTTGAAAGCCCACATCCCAAATCAAAATATATGGATTTTGCAATGTCATCATCAAAACTGTCAGAATCATCACATTACCCACTCTAGCTCTACGTCCCAATTGTTTTGTCAATAAAACCAAAATGCCCATAATACCGGCTCTTACAACCGAAGCGCTAGCACCAGCAAAAATAACAAAAACAAAAATACCTAAAACAATTAGCCAAAAAGCTTTTTTACGAGGAATATAAAGACGTATACAAAATGCAATCAAAATAGTAGAAATAATCGTAATATTGTAGCCTGAAATTGCCACAATATGCGTGACACCAGTACGACTAAACAAATCATTCAAAGTACCAAGTCCTCCACGATAACCATACAAAAGACCCGCCATAAAACTAGCATAAGGCTCATGCCACAAAACATTTATTTTTGAAGCAATCACAGTTTTGATAGCAAAAATTTGTTTAAAAAAAACATTCCCACCATTATCCCCTATTTTTTCAATCTTTTTTGGAGCGCAATCAACATAGACACCATAACGTGCCAAATATTTATCATAACGAAAATCTTCAACAGGTTCTGGTTTTTTTAGAAAACAAGTCAGACGTAATTTATCACCATAACTATAACGTGGATAAAGACTTGATTTGAAATAAAATTTTCCTTTTACTTCTTTTTTGTCATACACCAACTGTCCATTTTTACTATCAGAAACAAACAAAGCAGAAACAATGTACCTCACACCATCCAGACGAATATCTGGTTCAGCGCTCACAAAACCCTCGACTACCTTTGTATTTTCTACATAATGTAATAAATCTTTTTCAGTATTCTGTAGCAAAACCAAATAATAACGTACTAAACCTAAAATAAAAAATAATAAACAAAAACATAAAAATCTAAACAATAAATTTTTCCAAAAAATAATTATAAAAAAAAGTAAAACAAAAAGAGTAGTCAATAAATAAAGCATGGAAAAATTGAAGTCCCAAATAGAAACCAAAGCTACTGCCAATAAAAAAGAAAAACAGAACAAAAAAAATGTCCTGCTTTTTGAATGTAAAAATCTTGTCATACCCCTCCTAAAAATATTTGTAAATTGTTGTTTTTAAATTCGTCTTATTAGTAATCGCTTAGATAAACATCTTCACCACTATCTGTCTTAAATTTTTTGTTAGTACCATCTTCAAGATTCTCTTCTACCGGCAAATTAAAGATTTCTTCCATTGGTAAACCTACAGGAGGTTCGGCAGCTTTTGTCTCAGCTTTTTGAACCATTGGTGTTTTCACATGAGACATTGGAAAATGCCATAAAGTAGCCAACTCTTCGATATTCAAAACAAACCAAGGAGACGCAAAGCCAATTTTTCTTTTTTTATAAGCTTTTATCAAATCTGTTTGCTTACGAGCTTTTTTCTTTTTGTTACGAGAAGAACTAGAAGCCTTTTCAACAATAGAATTCGCTGTAGGACTATTGAATTGTCCAATAGCACCTTTGAGTGCATTTACACCTCTCTCAGGCTTAAAAACCTCTTTTCTAGCGACATAGACAGCTCTCATCTTGGTTTTGAAACCAATCTTTGCTATTTTCTTTTCCATGTCTTCTACAAGCTTCATTTGACCTGGTGTCAAAAATTTTAGCTGATTTCTATCTTCAGGACGAGTAGCAGCTTTATCTCCACCTTCTGATCTAGCCGTCCCAGACAATTGAGCACTGATTTCTTCAAAACTTTTTCCCAATTCTTTCGAAATAGGATTGTCAGTCAAAAAAGATAAAGGACTTTTTTTAGGAGCGACTTTTTCACCAATTAGTTCTTTTATTTTAGCGATAACTTTTTCTTTCCAACTATTATCAATAGGTTCAACAATAATTTGAAACCACATTTGTTCTCCTTGTCCAATACGTGAGAAACTTTCTAGGAAAGTACCCATAGGATCTTTGAGAACTGTATCTTTAGAAATATTGTGTTCAAATTCACGATAAGAGCGAAGTGGATAAGCAAAAGTCTCAGCCAAACTAAAATCTCCCACCCAAACGTCATATTCATCATTAGGATATTTTGAAGGCATTACATCCACATAATCCTCTACTTCGGTAATTTCGGCATCAGGATATTGAGCATATACAGAAGCTTCAACCAAATCACGAAATTTTTCTTCTGTCCAAATCAAAAATTGAATATAACCTTCGATACTGACAATTTCCATACTAAACCAACGTTGTTTGTAACCTTCACGAAATTTATCATAAAAACCTGGTTTATCAAAAGCACCAGCAAGATGTGTAAAAAGTTGTTCTACCGCCAATGGTGTCTGAACATTTTCAGGTGGAATATCAATAGCCAACAAAACAGATTTCCATTTGGAAGTATTCTTAGTATCTTGAATATGATCAGCATAAAATGCCACAATAGCAAAACCAAGCAACCACACAAAAAAAAGCCACCCAAAAATGGCAAATAAATCAAGTACAATAAGACCCGTAGGTTGAGCAAAAAAATCTGCAAGAATAGTAAAAATACTAGTCAAAGAAAAGTCCATAACTAAACATTTAGTAATTTATGGATAATAGGATACAAGATTAGTAATCCTAAAAATAAAAACCACCAGCCATGCGTACCAGCCACATAACCAGCAAAATATACTAAAAACAACAAGATTATTACAAGTACCGTAATAAGATGTTGCAAAATTTCATCACTCATAAAAGTATTAATTAAAGCAAATCTATTATAACACAAAATGAATTAAGGAGGAAGAAGCTTCCTAACATCTTGACAAATAGATCAAAATGTGCTATACTCGCCAGTTCAAAAAAAGCTAATTTTTAGCCTTTTTTGATGTTATTTACAATTGAGAGATTAGTGCAAATTTGTGGTTGTGGCTAGTGAGTTCAAGTACATTTTGTACGTGAACACAAGGCCTCAACCACGCAGACAAAAAGGAGTTTTTGCACATGCGTATGGCCATTCTTCTCGCTCTTTTCTTGGGCGGCAACTTTCTCGTCGCCTGCGACTTTGCCCCGGACAACGATCCGTCGTACAACACCGGCGATACGATCATTTCGGATGGTACGAACGTCACAACAACGGATGTGAATTCCGATACCCTACAGACTACGGCCAACGACACACAGGTGCCACAGGATACGACAACACCGACCGACACCGTCCTGCAGTTGGACACTTACCTGGCCGATACTGGCCCGGGAGATACCACCACGACAGCGGACACGTCCGAGGAAACCTTCGACACGCAGATGACAGACACGTCGTCAACTGAAGATTCCTCTTCTTACGAGGATACCCAGGTAACTGATACTTCCTCAGAGGAGGACAGCTACACGGGTCCGGTCGGGCCTTGCCCAAAGGAATTCCAGCCTGGCGACCTTCTGCATACCAGTATCCCCGCCGGGGACGCTTACATTTACCTGCTGGACAAAAACAGCGAAAGAATGATGATCCCCCAGCTTGGAATTTTCAACAGCTGGTACTCCGATTTCCTCGGGGTCAACTCTGTGCCGGTGGAGTGTCTAACGCTCTACCCCCTGCGCAGCCAAGGCCCTGTGCTCGTCGGCTACCGCCCAGGTAGCAGGATCATTCAAGATCCAGTAGCACCCCAAACCTATGTCATCCTCCCCGGCTCCCTCATTGCGGAGGTCAATAGTGAAGAGTTGATCAAAAGCATTTACGGAGATTCCTGGCACAACCGCCTCGTCGTCGTAGATGACGTTACTTTGGCCAACTACATGGTTACGGACCCGATAACAGAGCCACTGCCCCACGACGGCATGCTCGTCAGGAACAGAGATATGCTCCAGGATGAAAGAGTCTGGTACGTCAAAGACGGCCAACTCGTTGAGATCCTGGACGGCGCAGGCTTCTGGCAGAACGACGTCGTCGCCACTCCGGAGGCGACGCTCAACCAGATGCCGGTTTCCACGGAAACCATGACCCTGGAGGACGTGATAAACGAACTCCGAGAACAGCTCTGACCCACTAATCTCTCAAATGTTCGTTGCTTTTTCCATACAAGGAAGAAGCAACGAACTTGAGAGTCTTCCGATGATATCGGAACTGATGAGTCCTCAAAGGACGAAACTCTAAAAAAATAAAAACAGACTTATAATCAAGTCTGTTTTTTATTATCTAAAATAATACTTATTACTTAAGTCTTACTTCTTACTAATCTTCTGCCAAACAACGAGTAATGGACTAGCCAAGAAAATAGATGAGTAAGTACCAAAGAAAATACCAATAATAAGAGCCAAAGAGAAATAATGGATAGTACTACCACCAAATAAGAACAAGGCAAATAAGACAATCAAAGTAGTAAAAGAAGTATTCAAAGAACGCACAAGTGTCTCATTGACACCTTTGTTTACTATCTCGTCAAATTTTTCATAACCATATTTTATCAAGTTTTCACGTACACGATCAAATACCACAATAGTATCATTGACAGAATAACCCAAAATAGTAAGCATAGCCACCACAAAAGGAATATCTACTTCCACATTATAAAACTTACCCAAGATTGCAAAGACACCCATGGTAATAGTCACATCATGAATAAGAGCAATAATAGCAGTGATACCATATTTCCAAGATTGTACAGGCTTTGATACTTTACGAAAAGCGTAAGCTACATAAAATACGATAGCCAAAACCACGGCGATAGCAGCTTCAAATGAACGTTTTTGAAGTTGTGAACTAATAGCAGGGCCAATAGTTTCTACTCTATCTTCGATAAGTCTATTTTCGACAATTGTACTATTAACCGCTTCTGTTGAAGAAGCATTCTCTACAGTAGTAGATTCAAGATTTATAAGTTGACTATCACTTCCATCAGTTACCACAGACAAACCATTGTCTTTGATAACTTCAAATTTATCACGTAAAGTATTCAAGATAACTGTATGTTCTTCTTCTGAAATGAAACGCATCTTCAATAAATAGCCAGTTTCTTCAGTTGGTTGTACCAACACATTACCATAAGTATTGTCAGCAAAGACATCTTGTACAGCACTAATAGAAGGTCTTTCTGAAGTAAAACTAATCTCCAATAAAGAACCACCTGTAAAGTCAATCCCTGGTTTAAGACCAAAGATAGCGATAAAAATAATACTTACTAAAACAAGTAAAGATGAAATAGCAAAGAATATTTTTCTTTTTCCAACGATATTGAGCATATTTTTATTTTTGTTCTTTATGAGTAAAAGTACCTAAGAAAAACCAACCCCCATCACGTTTTTTGAACCAAGGTACCACAAATCTAAGCATCACTCTAGTAATAGTAATAGCACTAAACATAGATAATAGTACACCAAGTCCAAGAGTAACAGCAAAACCTTGTACAAAACTAGTACCAAACCAAATAAGTAATACACAAGTAATAAGAGTAGAAATATTACCATCACGAATAGATGACCATGCACGTTTGAAACCTTCTTCTACAGCAGCCTTTAGACTCTTACCTTCTTTCAATTCTTCTCTAAGACGTTCAAAAATAAGTACATTCGCGTCCACTGCCATACCAATAGAAAGTATGAAACCAGCGATACCAGCCAAAGTAAGTGTCACACCAATAACTTTGAAAATAGCCAAAGTCAAAGTAATGTAAACTGATAAAGAAATCACTGCCAACAACCCTGGTAGACGATAAAACAATAACATGAACAACATAACAACCAAGACACCTACAATACCAGCAACCAAACTAGCTTTCACAGATTTGGCACCAAGCGTAGCACCGACAGTTTGTTGTGAAATCAAATCAATAGGTACTGGCAAAGCACCTGCATTCAATCTTTGAGAAAGTAATTTAGCATCTTGTAAAGTGAAATTACCAGTAATCACCGCTCGTCCATCAGTAATAGCCGCTTGTACAGTTGGAGCACTAATTATTTCATTATCCAAAAATATTGCAACTTGTTGACCTAAATTACGTTTTGTAATATCTGCAAAAAAGTCTTTTCCTTCACTATCGAAATTTAGAGCAACTTGAATAGCACCTGTCTGTCCATCACTTACCACTTCTGAACGCTCTAGATTTTTACCAGAAAGATTAGTATTTTTCCAAGGATCTTGTGGAGGTAAAATATCAGTCACACTTTGTGTTCTAATAAGAATTCTAGATACTTCATACTCTGTGGTATTTCTTTCATCTTTCTTGAAAATAACATGATAACCAAAAGGTGTTTCTACAGGTCCAATAATCTGTCCTTTCTCAGCTTCAAACACAGCACTTTCAAATTCTGGTACCATCATATCTTTACCAAACCAACCTAAGTCTCCAGCATTTTGGGAAACACTTGGGTCTGTTGAATTGTCTTTTGCCAATTGTTCAAAATTATCAGCATTAGCTTCATTATAAATTTCTTGAGCTTTGGCAAAAGCTTCTTCTTTTGTATATTGTTCATTGTTACAATTTTGAGAACCAAGATAACAAATCAAAATGTGACTTGCTTCTACTTCTTTTGCTCCGTCACGTGCAGCACCTCTCTTCAATATATTGTAACCTTCTGTACTTTCTACAATATTTTTACTAATTGTTCCTTCTTTTACATCTTTGGCCCAATCATAAATTTCTGTATATTGAGAATTAGCAGAAATATAATTCATATAACCACCATTGTTCTTACTATTTTCATCTTCTGAATTTTCTGTAGCAAGAGTTTCAAAAACAGAACTATCTTTTTTTACTTGTTTTAATAAATCATTAGCACGTGCTTTAGCATCTTTATTATATTCATCCATTTGTGTTTGTTCTTCAGCTGTCAATTCACGTGGTGGTTCATTATTTATTTCTTTAAATTCAAGAATAGGTGTAGCACCAATCATAGAGATAGCTTGTTGTACATCTGATACACCAGGCAACTCTACAATAATACGTTGATCTTCACCTACTTGAGTTGTTTGCACTTGTGCTTCAGACACACCAATACCATTTATTCTTCTTTCAATTACATCTCTTACACCTTCTACCGCAGCAGATTCTTCACCAGCAGGTATATTACTTGTATCTGCTTCATATACAAGATGAGCGCCACCTTGCAAATCTAATCCCAAACGAAAATCACGTTCAGGAACTTTTGGTAAACCCAAATGTATAGTATTGTTTGCCCAATCAATACCTTTGTTAAAAACTTGTGGAGCGACAAAAACGCTAGACACAAATAGTAAGGCAATAATGCCAAAAATCCCCCATCTTATTTTCCCACGAATATTTGCTTTTGTCATAATTTTACTTAGCTCCCGAAACAAGTCGAGAAATTATTTGTAATTCTAAAAGCTCTTAGCAAAATAAAGAGCATTCAATTGGTGACTATTGTACTTGTTTTGTATTAAAACGTCAAGGTTAGTTAGTAACAATAATAGCTTGACAGTTTATACTGCTTTATTTAGCAATGTAGCTTGAAAATAACATTTATTTAAAAAATAAATAATTATTAATAAAAAATTAAAAATGATATAATAATATTATCCTTAATTTTCTAATAACTTTTTATGGAACAAAACAAATTAATAACTATCAAAAAATATTGGGACATCACAGAAGCTGACTTAGCAAAAAGTTTACTAGATAGCGCAGGTATAAATTGTTTTCTAGCCAATGCCAATATGGTAGCAACTTATGGTCTCATCGCCAATGCAATGGGAGGGATAAAATTACAAGTAAAAGAAAGTGATGCAAAAAAAGCTCTAGAGATTTTGAATTCTATAACAAAATAAAAAAACAGTGTAAAACTGTAGTCATAATCTATATAAACAAGTGAAGGCCCGCCTCGCTCCATGATATTCATGGTTTGAGACGGGCCTTTTAAACTAAATCCTCCTAACTACGATGGACGAAGGTGAAGTACTGTTCACCCAACATCTGATCGCAGGATCGATGCCCTTCGTTCGAGACCATCAGACGCGCACCATAACCGTGAGACACGCCTCGACTCGTCAAAGCCGGTTGCACACGCTGACGCTGCTCGCGCTGTTCCTCGAGATGCAGTTCAATCTTGAAGACGTTCATCGCACGAACCTTCTCCCAGACGAACGTGGGGACGTGGAGTTGCCACGTTGCGATTGACTTCTGTTGCTCACGACTGTAACGTGACAGCAACTCATCCTGCTCACCCTCAAAGATGAAAATGAAATTCCCTTCATAGTGCTTCGGGAGTCCCAGTTCAACAGGCCACGCATTGTACTTCCCAACGATCTCAAGGTGGTCGTTGTAGCCATCGAACATGTGCAGCCCACGGAGATCGTCACCAATCTCGTAATGAGACAACACATCAT
>Ga0100402_1002231_pt1 | contig 21845 bp, 15 predicted proteins | sample CryGeyme20150102_FD_80419 | JGI IMG/M metagenome (GOLD analysis project Ga0100402, IMG submission 80419) | Groundwater microbial communities from Crystal Geyser aquifers in Utah, USA - Crystal Geyser metaG 2015-0102 | ecosystem: Environmental > Aquatic > Deep subsurface > Groundwater | place...
CCATGCCCCACCAACTGTTAGCTACTGTTGTTACAGAGATTTTAAGCTACTGTTGATGTTATTTGATGGTCTATAGCTTGTGTTCTAGTAGCTTTTGTCAAGGAGTGAAGGTTGTTGTTGTTGAAAAAGACACACACTTTTTTTTTTTTTTCTGGTGCGCGAGATTTCCTGTTGCCAGGTTTTTTGCAAAGTGCTGTAGCTAGTAGTACTCTACAGTACTTTTGCTTTGATCCTTCGTGTTAAGAAACATGTCTACATCAATGGAGGACACAACCACATCATAGTATTGCAAGATATCACCAGGCACAGCATTACCATATTAGTGAAGTTGAATTACACTCTACTCGTAGATCAATAAGCTGAGAAGAGAAATAGTAAATAAGAATGAAAATAGTCCAAGACGAGGTTGTCGCTTATGCTGCTGCTGCTGCTGCTGCTGCTGGTGGTGGTGATGGTGGTGATGATGATGATTATGATGATTCCATTGTCGTACTGGAGGAAAAACATCAGAATGCAGATCCATCGGCAGTAGTAGTAGTAGCAGCAGTAAAGGAGGTTGAAACCACCAGTAAAATGACCATCTCACAACAACATCGAGCAAACCAAAAGGCTGCACCAGTGCAACGGTTACAAATTAATAAAGACAGTATTGCACCCTTCAATCCTACCTGTGATCAAGCCATGGAAAAGGCATTACAATTATTTCAATTTTCCAGCAGCAGCAGCAGCAGCAGCAGTAACAATGCGGCTAATCATGTACTGTTTGATTTAGGATGTGGTGATGCCCGAATGTTACTGTACAGTGCCGAAAAGGTACCTCATTTGAAATGCGTGGGTATTGATCTCGATCCGTCATTCGTCCAACGGGGTAGAAGTGCATTACAAAAATTAGCACCATCCATTCAACACCGGGTCGATATTCGTGAAGGAAACTTGTTGCAACTGTTGTATGATTACAACAACAATAAGACCAGTTGCAGTAGTAGTAGTAATCGTAGTCACACAGAAACGGCTTCTGATACGAATACTGATACGACTGCTACGACTACTGGTGTTTCAGACAATACCGATGATTCAATATTAGGACGAGATTGTCGAAATTTGTCTCTGTTGAACGATGCGACAGCTATTTTCGTATTCTTGTTACCCCAAGGCATTCAAAAGATTCAACCACTATTGGATATTATCAAACAACAACGATTAAAGGACAACAAACCACTGCAAGTTATTGCCTATATGTTTTCTATTCGAGCATGGGAACCACCAACTTTGGTTGATCGTACTACCAAGGGAGAAGCACCTTTGTATTTGTACCAATTCGGAATGGACAGAGACAACACCCGTTGACATTGCAATCCACCAGATATATAAATATATAAATGATTAGCTAGCTATTGTCAGTGATTGTGACAACCTACAAAAATCGGATGAAGAACACATTTGTTTAACCTTGATTTGCCTCGTGACAGCAAGTACTTTTCTATGCTACCTGTTTTGGCGACTTGCATACTATCGAAGCATAATTGAGCTTGTAATATCCATAAATATGAACCAAGGAACCTGCTACTAAGGATATCGTCCTAACGTGCCGGTACAGCAATTCTTCCGCATCGCCAATACCGTCGTCAATGACGACTTGCCTGTTCAACCTTGGTTCATAAATGTACATGAGTACCAATTGTACAAACGTCCAAATAACGTATTTGTTGTTGTTCACAATCATGACGGGCGTTGCTGTGCGTAATAAAAAGGCGACACTTGCCGTAGCATGCATCAAATGTATTATTTGCCACGGTCGGGTATTGAATCGAAACATATCATGAAATATCATGCTCAGACCAATGCACAAGAGTGTCCCGTACACTACCACACCCATGGTATGCGAAAAACCAATATTCTTGCGTTGCAAGGTCATGGTAAAGGATGTGAGCTGTGATATAAATACGATAAAGTACATGGCCGTGTACCGTCGAGTGGGACTGTACAATAAAAAACTTTTGGCAAAGAATTGAGCGTAGGAAAAGTAAAACTTGATCACGGGAGGTGCATTCAGATCTCGAATGGTCCGTGATTGGTACTTTCCAGCATGGGCACTGGTCGCATCGGCTGCAATCATCACCAGCATGGTAATGCCGTAATTGATCCAATGGAAACGACGAGATGATTGTTGGGGAAGGATGTGCTGTTCCATGTGAAATACCGTCATGATGCCCAATGTGTAGCATACAAAAATAAGGGCGTGCCATCGATATTCTGGCCAGATGCGGTAACCACTTCGAATTCGCTGATTGGGAATGCGGAACAAAAATCCAGAAGAATTGAGGGAAAGGTGGAGAAGTACCGTTGGAATAGTCCATCGGGGGTACAAGGCAAAACCACTGTCACTTTCGTTCAATCCGTACAGGATATTACAAACAAAAAGACGAACAAAAAACATGAGCATGCAAAGTATTCCCAGTGTTTTGTGAAAATGATATGGATCCTCTTTCGTGAACAATTTATCCTTCCAAGAAGAAGGAGCAGGAGCAGGAGCAGGAGCAGGAGCAGGAGCAACAGCGAAAGCAGTCGGTGTTGTGCTTGCACTACTACTAGAGGAAGGGTTAACAAGTGAAGTTGTGCACATGATGAAGTCAATTGATGATGATAAAATAAGGCTATTCCAATGTTTTAGATTCTATTGTTTTGTTGACTGACGGGGAGAATATTTGCAGAATTTTGAAGTAGAGCAGTAGATACGGACTATCTAGTGAACCAGCAGAGACTGGGCTACTACCACTCTAGACTCTCTAGCTAGTAGTAGTGGTACCAGGTAGTAGACTAGTTCGAATCTTTCGAACTGCATCTTCTTGTTCATTTATTTTATTATTATCATTATTATTATCTCATGCGTGAATGACTATCCCCAATTTTAAGGTGTCCGGGTGGTTAGTGGCGTGATGGTATGAGCAGTTTGTAATTTATTTGGTAGTCGAAACCCCGTAATAATAATAACTTTGTTATTATTGCTGTTATTTACGATTGACAGCTTTTCGTACTTCTACGTTACCAGGTAGTCTAGTAACACTAATTTTTTTGAAATAGTAGTCTAGTCTAGTCTAGACTAATTGACAGGAAAAAGTACAAACAAAACGAATAACACAAAGCTATACCTTTTCTTTTAACAAAAACGACAAGAACCATGTCAAGCAAGAAGCGTGTTTCTTATTTTTTTCATCCAGAGGTGGTAAGTGACCACAAACGAGAGTGTGGTGGTGTTTTTTATTCGTTTCCAAAGGAGGAGGAAGGGGGAAGAGTTCCTGTTCCGTCTCTGATGAAATACACCATTCGTGTTGGTGGATTGGTTGATTGGTTGGTGTGGCAGTTTTGTAAGCTAATATAAATCATTTGTTTCTTTCTTTCTCTCTTTCTTCTTTTGTTGACTGTTATTGAAAATGTGATAGCCACTATTTTATTACGGTGCTACACACCCGATGAAACCTCATCGACTGCAATTGACGCACCACTTGATTATGGGATACGGTTTGCACGAACACATGGAGTGTTACGTTTCACACAAGGCACATCGGGGTGAAATGTTAGCCTTTCATTCGGAGGACTATATACAATTTTTACAAAAAATAAGTCCTGACAACATTAGACAAAACGTCAAGAATATTGAACAATTTTTTGGTAAAGATTCATCCGATTGTCCCATCTTTGAAGGATTGTTCGAATTTAATCAGTACACCACGGGAGCATCTCTGGATGCTGCGGTCCAGCTATGTCAGGGCCAGGCGGATGTGACTATTAACTGGTCGGGAGGATTTCATCATGCCAAAAAAGCAGGTGCATCAGGATTTTGTTACATTAATGGTACGGGTATGGGTTGTTGCGGGTTGTGGACGTGTGTGTGTCTGTGTGGTTTGAAAGAGCATTTCAAGTTTTCTCATCTTGCACTGTTTTCGTTCATTCGTTCATTACAATGCTGTATTCGTCGCAATTACTCAACCATTTTTATTCATCAAATTCAACAACCAGATATTGTATTGGCTATATGTGAAATGTTAAAGGTGTATACTCGGGTATTGTACATTGATATTGATGTACATCACGGAGATGGTGTAGAGGAAGCATTTTACACTACCGATCGTGTCATGACATTTTCGCTTCACAAATACGGTGATGGATTCTTTCCACAAACAGGTGCTATCGTGGATAAGGGAATGGGTAATGGAGAAGGATTTTCTGTTAACGTTCCACTGAACAATGGAATTACTGACGATGAGTACTTTGAAGATCTCTTTCGACCGATTTTGGATAAAATATTGAGCGTCTTTCAGCCGGGAGCTATTTTTTTGCAGTGTGGTGCCGATTCATTGGCCGCTGATCGACTGGGCACACTGAATTTGACCACCAGGGGACACGCGAGGATGGTAGACTACGTCAATTCGAAACACATTCCCACGTTGGTTGCGGGAGGCGGGGGCTACACCATACGCAACGTGGCACGAGTCTGGTGTTACGAAACAGCGGTTCTGGTCAATCAGCACGATATATCCAACGACATTCCCTTTAACAATTACTTTGAGTACTTTGCACCGACCTACGATTTGCACCTCTTGCCGGAAAAAATGACGAATTTGAACAAAAAAGCCGACATTGATGCAACACGAAGCAACATTTTGCGACAGTTGCAGGACTTAGAGGGAGCGCCCAGTATTGCCATGCAATACGCACCACCCCTCTTTGTGCGCGCGGATGGCGTCAATGACGAGGACTACGACGACGATACCGATACAGGCGACCCTTACCAGAACGGTGACGCTAGGAATCGAAACGAGAGTGGACCATCCCAAAAAATACAGAAAAGAAAGAAAATCAAGAAACGGCATGCGTCGGAATTATACGACGGAGTTGACTAAATAACGATGATGACGGGGGTAACAGTTACAATTTTGAGGGGCACGTGACGGGAGTAACTGTTGTAATTTGAGGGGCAGAGTGGAGATCGGGAGGGATTCAGAAGAAAATGGAAGTATTGTACTACTTCTACTACAACTAAGAGCTACAGCTAATCTACTCATTGTATAGTATTGCGTGTTCTCATGTAAGTCTATTGTAGTAAAATGCTTATTGAATTTTTAGAATGCAATGCCGGCTCCTCTTTGTTCTTTCCGATTCACTTGGTCGTGGTGTTAATGCCAATGATTATAGTCAGGTGGTGGGATCGTAAAAAGGTACACCTTCCTTGATTTGCATGGCAACGAGTGTTTCCCGGGTAAATCCCAGTCCGACCCCGAGCTGCCTATGTTCGGGAACCGTTTCAGAAAAGACCGGATTGACGACTCTGCACTTGGGACAAATAACACTTTGGGCACTATCAATACAAAAGAGAGATGCATTGCAATCAAAACAAGGTGCCGGTGAGATCCGGTGCTGTCGAACGGCCAGGATAGTCTCTTCCGATGTCAACAAAGGAGCCTGCACACCAAAGCCGACGTCAATATACGTCGGCGGCGGTGTCGTTGTCTCGGAAGCAGTAGTAGCAGTATTTGTGTTTGTTCTTGTCGGTGTTGCTTGTTCTCTTTGTCTGCCAGTACTGTGTGCACTTCCATCGCTGCAACTTCGGTTACTGCGAGCACTGTGCGTGCTATTCGTAGTATGGCGGATGGGAGAACCATGTTGGTGGCCGTCACTTCTACTGCTGAGAGCCCGATAGCTGTAGGCTGTGCGTCCACTAGGAGGAGTACTGTCTGGACTGATAGTACTATTGTCAGCTATTGTCATTGCAGAAGGAGGACGAGGAGAATTGCGCTCGCGATGGGTGCTTACACGTGCAACGCTCTCCCGAGGAGCAGAAATTATGGGGTGACTACTGCCGTTCATGTCATCCACCGTGGATCTTTGACAATTACTGTTGCTGTTGCTTGAGTGCGCGCCCAGGTTTGAAACTTCCATGCCGCTGCCGCTGCCCGTGTCGTTGCCCGTAATGTTGCCCGTGTCGATGATTGCTTGACGCAGCAAACTAGTTCTGTTCGCAGCTGTAGGATCGTTTACATCCTTCCTCTGAAAAAGGAAATTTTGTCTCTGCTGACGAGCCAATTGACGCACCATAGATCCAATTTCGTTACCACTGCTGCATATGAAACCACCAGCAGCAGCAGGAGTAGGACGAGCAATGGGTCCAGCCATGATTCCTGTCGGTATCTGTATCGAGCCATTCATGCAGGTATTTCCTCCAGGGCGTGGTGCGTTCCGAGAAGATGAACGATTCGAAGGACGACAAGGAGATGATTCAACTCGAACAGGATCTGGTCTCGTTATTTCAGCTGGTTCATGGCTGGATATACAGCGGGATGCCCTGGCTGCTCGATCATGACGGTATGACGGCATGCTGGGTTTGGAAGTCTCTGTGGCTCTGCATTGTGGTCGTCGAAAGGCGTCAGATGAAGGACCATCGTTCATTTCCATGCATAATGTGTGCATTTTAGATTTTAGATGCAAAAAATAATAATTCACTTGTACTGGTACTGGTACTCGGGTACTATGAGTTCTAGACTTAAAAAAAATGATACGCTTTCCACGATACTAAAAAGTCGTATGGCTTTCTTCAATACCACGTGGTAGTACCATTTTGTAGTATTTGGTATCCTTGATGGCCAAAGGGTCTTGCGTCGAAGTGAGAAATATACGAATGCATGAATGGGAATGACCTCATAATGGCTATGTTCAGGCATTTTCATTCGGAAAATCATGTTCAGTAGGGTCTACTCTAGTGGTACCAAACAAAGGAAAACGTAAAACACACTGCAAAATAATATTCGAGAATTCGATTTCACTCGTGGAAAAATATAAATTAATGAGCCAGTCGAGTACTAGAGTAGTATTTTCCAGAGTTTTACAATAAAATGCAAAATTCAAGAATAATACTCTCTACAGTAGGTCTAATAGCTAGTAGCTAGTATTAGCTAGTCTAGTCTCTCTACGGTATGGTAGAGTTCTTGTCTACTAATAGTACTCCGAGTACCTAGTAACAGTAGTAGTAGTAAAAGTCACAAACTTCAATCGTGCATTATTTCCGAATAGACCTGTTGAAATTAGCATTCGGAGAGAGTTCTGGTCGTCATCCACTAGTAGGTCTATTTCTTTCCGCGGAAAATTCCTTCAGACCATCCATGTTTCTAGTGGTGGAGGATTATCCGAATGTGATTTCGCTCGCAACCACAACTACTACTCGAACTAGTAGTATAAGTAAATGATAGAAGCTAGCACACTAGGTACCAGTAGCTTCATTATAGTATAAGTACATTCATGCTGGATCAAGCTACCAGTCCTTATCAAATCAAGACCAGTACCTGCATTGCTCCAGTGTCAAATGTTTCGATTTGCAAAAGCTCTCAATCCGTGAACTGCACAGAGCTAAATCGGGGAAAATGCAGTCGCGTTTCATACCAAGCGCAAACACCAGGGCAAGATTGCGCTATCCGAAATTTCTTTGTGCGCTTCATGTAACACTCTAGAACATAGAGTCGAACAAAAGCGAAGCTACATCATCAATGTTTTCTAATGTTTGCGATGAGGCATGGGTGGACGAAAGACTGGAATTTCAGCAATGGTTCGCGTTGGTGATGACGAGATTTGTTTGGAATTCATTTCACCACTACTAGCAGTACTCGTGTCTTCTTCTTCATTACCATTCCACGTTTTCCAGTTCTGGCAATGTTGTCCCTTAAAGCCTCCGGTGCTAACGACATGACACTGTGGATCATGACCCAACAGGATGCCCCACCGTCCAAATCCACCCGCTCCTACTACCATACATCTGGTTTCGGCAATCAAATACATGTCCGAAAAGACATTGATAAAATCAGCAGGACCAATATTGGGATCACTTTCATTGTGTAATCCAATATGCAACGGCGGTGTCGCTTGCGTGTTGCTATTGTCGTAAATGTCATCGGATGATGGTGGTGACACGATGGTAACATTACGATACCGACCGTAACTTTTGGCAATTTCTACTGCTTTGTTGGAATCACTAACAATCATGTAGGGATCGGGTGCAAGCTGCGACAAGCAATTCAGTGCATTGTGAACCAGATTGGTAATTTCGTGCACCTCTCGATCTTCTCGGGCGTACAGGGCTCGGACGTGAGCCGTCGAATACTGTCCCGGACGGATTCCCATACTGTCGTAACTCTTATAAATTTGTTTCAACACGGCTGGACTGGGCGTGAAAATATGATTCCAAACGTGGCGAAAAACAGTCATAGCATCATCTTCTTGTTCGGATTCTTTTCGTTCATTGTAGAGCAATTCACCGTAATGCCACGATTGGTACATGGTCGTTATTAACCAATTCTGTTCTGATTGGTATGGTTTCATACCCAAATGTCCAGTAATTCGCGATGCTCGGACTTCTGGTATCAAAAAAGATGGTAATCGCCAATCAAAATCGTAACAGCCAGAAGTACCAGTACCAGTACCAGTACCAGTAGGTGGAAGTAAAAATTCTTCCAGTGGAAATGGACGTTCCCAGTAAATAAATAATAATCGTTGTGTCTGATGCGCTAATTGTAACTGTGCCAATACCGGTCGTAATCGATCTGTCATCCCGCCACATTTTTGTCCCTTCAAACACGTCATGACAATGTATTTGTATTGACGATAAGTTTGTACCGTAAGATTATGACGAACCTGGTAATGCCACTGAAAATAGGTGTGCAACCAATGAGGAATATTCGTATCTTTGTTATTGTTGTTTCTAATGGTGATGGTGGCGTTGCTACTTGTGGTGGTAGTAGTGTTGATACTTGCGGTGGTGGTGGTGGTGGTGTTTTTAGAAGAGGCGAAATATGGTGTTGGTTGTAGCTGTTGATGGTAATTGGGTTGTTCTCTTTCTTCTAGCAGTGTATTGGACATCAGTGACAAATAGTGGAACGATGTATTGGCCGAAGATGTTAAGCGTCGTCCAAATGATAGAACTGGAGCATCATGTAACAAGTCCTGCAGATAAGCATTATGATTGTGATGCGAAGATAATTTAGTAGAATGAAAGAAACTGGAAATGGATGCTATTGTGGAAAGAATAAAAACTACCAACACAATCTGCTGTACCAGCAAAGCCTTTTGTTTTTTATTCTTTTTCTCTTGTCGTATAATCTGATCAACAGTAGGTTGTCGAGGCATATTGACGTTGTGGCTATTTGCTACTAGTACTCTACACCGAGTATTCTTTTATTTTGCGCTGGAGAGGAGCTGTGCTTTGTTGGGTACCTGGTACCAAGGAGGTAGGAGGTAGGAGTACCAGGTACCAGGTACTAGTAATAAATAAGTGGTAATAATGAAAGTGAAATTTGAATCCCTCCTCTCAATAAAAAGTGAGCTGTTTGGTATCCAAAAAGCAACAACCAAGATCGCCCCGTGCGCGGCCAGATGATACTCAAGTATGGGGATAAATGAGCGTTCTCCTAAAATAAATGGTGTCATTCAATTCGGGATCCAATCGAATCTTTTCTTTACTACCAGTACTACGGAGTATTATACACTATCCCGTGTCACGTGGTTTACACGCAGGCTTCGTTCCCTCTGATATCTCATCAGCGTGATATCATCATCAATCCCAGATCCCAGCATGCATCTTTTTGGTGCTTTATGAGATATGAGATTGTTGTCGAAGAATAATTCCTCTACTCTACTAATAAACAACAACATCCAGACATCCAGCATTGTTTCTGTATCGTGTATCAAAAGATATCAGAAGAATATTGTTATTATTTGTTATCTACTCTACAGATAATCCACTACAAAAGTTCGATTGACTGACAGGATATTATCATGATGAAGATTACTACTTCGCCTCCTCCTCTTGGTCTTCTTCTGCTTCTCTGTATCATTTTTTATTCTTCTTGCTCTTTCGTGGTGAATGGTCGTTTGGATACCTATGTTAACATTCACATGCCTCACAAACTCCATAAAGAAGGTGGATACGACCATTCCATCAATCATTGGGGCATGTCTCAAATTGGGTCAGGATCACACCGTTTTTACGGCAGTATGGCAATGCAAGTGTTGGATGCTGGTAGTGATATGTGTACTATTGGTAATGCACGTCCACAATTGTATTCCAATCGTACCGGTGGATATCAACCATTCTTCCTATTAACAACTCGTGGTAATTGCAGTTTCGTTATGAAAGCACGACATGCCGAACAGGCAGGAGCTGCTGGACTTATCATTGCTGATACGGCATGTTTGTGTGATAATCGTGGTGATGGATGCGAATCGGACCTGCCCTGTCAGAACGACATGCCAGTACTGGCCGATGATGGGTCTGGTGGAAGTCTCAGCATTCCTACCTTGTTGTTCAAACTACAGGACGCCCGACTTATTTTTGATGTTCTCCAAGATGAGAAACACAATGTTTTTGTTGATCTCAAATGGCAACCCAAGGGCATTACGGCCGATGAACCATTGTATTATGGTATGACGGTGGATATTGCTGATAATCATACTGCTGATCTGATGCAACAAGTGAAACCATTGGCATTAAGTTTGGCACATTCTCAAAAGGAAAGTCATGCACATTTTTGGCCCTCCTTTATGCTGTACAATGGAACACAGGCTCAGTGTTTGGGAAATATTGGTGATGATCAGTGTCACAATACCTGTACCAACAATGGACGGTACTGTTATCCATCCCAACACGGACATTTGATCATTAAGGAAATTGTTCACCTTATGTGTTTGGTACGTCGCTCGCGTGTGTGTGTGTGTCTGTGTGTGTCTGTATCTGTGCGCATTATATATATTATATGTCGGTATCGTTCGTTGTGTATCATCAGTGGCTTACCTCTATAATTTTTTTATATTCTTATGAATCTGCAATACCTCTTACTTTTCACTGTCTTTTCTTCTTCTTGTTGTATCCGTGCAGTGGAAACACCACGGACAAGACCTAGAAAAGGATCGCACAGGTGAAGAATGGTGGACCTACGTTACCTATTTTGATCAGAACTGTCGCAAATACTGGTACCAATCAACGGATAATAACGGTTTACCTCTTGATCATTGCATCCATCTAGCCTACGAAAAGGCTAACATTCAGGAACCAGAAATTTTGGCCTGTATTGAAGATGCTGGTGGAGTAGACATGATCGATGGTAAGACCAATGTCATCTTAGAGGAACAATTGAAGGCACACGAAAGCTACGGCATTTTGGTAGCACCGGTCGTCTGGGCGGATGGACGAGGACTGGGATGGGACTCGCCATCGGCACGGACCATCCTTCATTCCGTTTGTGCAGGATATAATATGACCAACATTCCCAAAGTATGTACCAAGTGTCAAACAGAATCGAGTGACGAAAACGTTTTGCACTGCGCGGAACAATTCTACAAAAAGCACAGTCATCGTCATCGTGGTTGGAAAATCTTTTTTTGGACCGTTTTCATTTTGGTTCTTGTTGGTGGTGGGTCCTATTATGTATATAAGAGACTTGTTCTTGGACAAGATGGTGCACGTTTGGGTGCCCTGAGTGATGGATTGAGATATGCCATGCTGAACGATCAAGATGAAGCTGGTTTTGAACCCGTGGCTTCGGAACTTACCAGTTAAGAAGTAAGGTTGTTGCCTGCGAAGGGAGGAAGGAATACGAGAACTTGTGGGTTGTGTGTGTGTGTTTCAATTTTGGTATCGGCGAGAGAGCAGCGAGATCGTTTGACAAGGTTGAGAATCGCATATTTATACGTCATTTTTGAAAGAATCCATGAGCTACCGGAGCTGTGTCTCTTGGGTCGTTGCTCAAAGCAAAACAGTTCGACGAATACTATACAACTAAATCTCTATCATCGTGTCTGCGCATTCCCATCTCGTCAATGTTCTAGAACCCCCAAAATAAGAAAATGTTTTCCCAGATGGAAAAAAGGAAAAGAACAATCCAAATCCAAAAGCAGCGGTCAACCCGCCATAACTGGTTTAACAGCTAGTATCTGTCGCATTTCTCGAATTGTGAGATGCCCTATAACAGCGTAAGGAAGTGATTTTAATGTAGAACAACATGCACGATTTTCTTCTTTCAGCGCATTATTAAGTACTCGAGTACTGAGTTCAGGTAAGGCTCTTTGAACTCGTTTCGTTTTGTATGACATTGGATCGTATCGTACTGTTGTTCCTTCCTTTTTCGACGCCACCCACATTTTTTAATTTACTTTCGTCTTCTTCGTCGCATCGACTGTGGCCGAATGAGCATCGAATCGACCAACCAACATGAATCGTCTGCCACTCCATCGGGACTGCTCAAGATAAAATTAACAGGAATGACGTCCAAGGGTCCTGGTCCCGTACGCAATCGTGCCGTAAAGAAGGCCTTCTTGCCATCAAAGGAATAATCGCCCTTGTCAATGGTCTGGAGTAATATTTATGTAGTTGCAACCAACGCCAATGAGTGAGTGAGACAAAAGAAACAAGAAATGAGAAATCCGGTGGTTTTATCCAGTCAAAAACTGCAAACAATGGATATTACAAGAACCAAGTACAGTACAAAATATACGTACCACGTCCTGATGATTGAACAGCACTTTGTATTCGGTTTCTTTTAAAAATTCTGCGTACTCTATTGGTGTCAATCCGACTTCTTGCTTGACACTGGATCCTTCGCTGCTGTATCCGAACAAGATTTCGACACCCCGATTGGGACTTGGATTGTCGTTATTGTTGAGGGCCTGCAGGACCAGTAGCACAACTTCACCAGCGGTCAATTCCGGATCCGGTACGACCGTGGGTGGTGAATATGGTTTGGCATCACCACTACTACTACTGATTAGTTCCGATTTGTACTCATCATCACTTTCGTCATCTTCTTCGTTTTCGTCATCATCGTCATCACGAGCACCTTGTACAAAATCTACAAATCCCCCAGCGGTATCCAAAACACGTTCTTTGACTTCGGAATACAGTTGATCGTTGGTCAAACTCACATTGCCAGATAATTTATCTCCAACATCACCGGCATCGTATCCCAAAAAGGCATTAATAGCACCCTGTGGAATATTCACTTCTTCCTCTCCATCATCGTCATCGTCGTCGTCGTCGTCATCGTCATCATCGTCTTCATCCATTAAATCTGAATCATTAACATTCACTCCCTTAACTTGTGCCATTTTAAACAATTCAGCAGCTAAATTAGCCCCATCAGGATCTGCTTTGTCATCATCTTCATCACGACCATCAGCTGGTGGACTTGAACTCATCATCAATGTACACAGTCGTTGCTGCTGCTGCTGCTGCTGCTGCTGATGTTGCTGATGTTGCTGCTGATGTTGTAGCTTGGAGGACCACCAAAGACCCTGCTGATGATAGTGCTGCAATCGAGGAACAAACGATGACACCGTAGTACCTGTTGTCAAGAATAAAACCAGCAGCAAGAGTGGTAAAGGTGGCAGTAGTAGGACTCGCAAGGAACTATGGTAGCGTAGTGTCATGGTTGGATTATATGTCAAATGGGAGATAAGCTGTTGCTGATGCTGTTGCTGTTGGTGCTGCTGTTGTAGGGCTTTCCCTGCTCCTATTTATAGTTTGTGCGTCTGAGAGAGCGAATGCTTGAACTGAGAACTGAGAACTGAGAGTCAACTCAATTTCATATACAGTAGATAAGCTTTTGGGAAGGGTGATAGAACTTCGGTTCTATTTTTCTAGTAAATCTTGATACTAGTTGATCTTGTTAATAGTTATGCAATACAGTAATACTATTATGTTTTAGTATTGTTTATGTGAACGAAGAAATCGGATCGGCAAACTAAAGTGGCTTTGTGTGAACCTCGAACCTCGGGCATGTCAAGAAGTAGTCTACTAGCTACGAGTAGTAGTCTAGCTAGTAGACCTACTAGCTAGTGATGCTCGATGAATTAGATATGGGATCGCGATCTTGAATGCGTAATCTTCGATTGGTGTTTATGATTGGCTACAAGATTTTGATAAAGTCAAGTGTGCATCCACATTTTGAATTCCGAGTGGGTTTGTACCCGAATACCACCAGCACCATGTAGTGAATACTGAAATGGTACTACTACTACTATTAGTACTCCGGTACGTAGCTAACAGTAGTACCAGGTAGTCACCTCAGCATTTAAAGTACCAGGTACTCGAGTACCTGGTAAGCAGTCTCACACGGCGAGCAACGAAGTTCCGACACCAATATCCAATCTATTTGAAACATGTATTTGAGGACTTAGCAAAAATGGGAAAAATTAAGTCAATCTATCAATGCTTGTCATTTCCAGATCCAACTCCGTGGTGGAAGAAAAAGAATGGCTGCCATCTTCACGGCTACTCAAAATAAAATGACCTTTCCTTTTCTGTGACTGACTCTTGTTCAGGTTGCTTTTCTGGGACATGGCTTTTCCCAAAGCAATACCCATCGTCTCGGGTAACATCCATGTTAGTATGCTCACAATAGTGCATATACTTGCCATGGTAATACCCGTTAACAATTTGGAATTACTAGGACGGACCAACCAGGGACTCGAAATACCACCCAATCCAGCCAGAGCGTCCGCAATTGCGTGTGCCGTATTCCGAATAGAGGTGGGTAACAATTCGGCAGCGTGGACCCATGTCACACTGGTCGCTCCCATAATACACATGCGTGCCAAAAAACTCAAAATGACCAGAGTTGTTCGATTTGCGGGCATGCCCGTCACATCCTCTTCGTGTGCCACCACACACAAAGCCAAAACACACATCCCTCCCATCAAATAGGGAATGGTTTGTGTTAATATCCGTCCTACACGATCGACCAACATAAGGACGACAGTTTGTCCAACAATTTCGGCCAATGATGTTGAAAAAATCGCCAAGTAATCGTAATTGAATTCTGCTCCGTCTTCCAGATCTTCCACGTTATCAATGGCACCATCAAAATCAGCAAAGGCTAGAGTCACGACTTGGATCGTTCCCCAGTAAATAAGATCCAAAAATAACCACACTCCAAAAAAACAAAGCAAAGTTCTTGTCCATTGTCCATGAAACAATTTTTGAAAAATTGAAGCATTTGGATGGTGTAATTTGTTGTTGTTGTTGTTGTTGTTGTGATCTGCATTATTATTTATGAAATCGGTTGGTTCTGTAAAGTCGCGGTTCTCGTCGTCGTTGTTGTTATTGTGATCTTCATCCGTAAAGGAGCATGGTTGGTTTTTAAGACTCCTATAGGCGGCGAGAGCTGCAGCAGCAGCAATACCACCATCGTCATTGATTTCATCGTCGTCGTCGTCATCGTCATTTTCAAGAACAAGTTCGGTATATGGTTCTGGAAATAATTGATTCGGATCTTGTCCGTTGTCTTTAGCTGCTCGTCGTAAGACTTGCAAGGCTGCATCGTGTTGACCATCTTCCAAAAGCCATCGAGGACTTTCGGGTACCCATAGCCATCCAAATATAGTACTGAAAATAGATGGTATACTTGTCATGAGCAACAGCAGTCTCCAACTTTGTGCCTGTTGAAAGGCAATGTAGGCCAACAGGGGTGTAGCACTGGTCCCAACGGTCCAAAAATATCCCAAATACAACAGTGATGTTCCACGATTCTGACAGGAACAAAATTCTGCCAATGTATCAAAGGGAATAACGGTACCACCAACACCAAATCCGACACAAAATCGTAACAGAATAAGGATGTAATAGTCTGGTGCAGCAGCACTGAGCATACCACAAACCGTAACAATGATACTGGAAATCATAAAAACCGGTTTCCGTCCCACGGTATCACCCAGTGGTCCCAAAATGAAGGTTCCTGCCATGATACCAACAAAGACACTGCTCGATAAGAAGGATGCAGCATGGGAACTCAAATCCCATTGGACCATGATGGTTTGATGCAAGAATGAAATTACCATAACGACCATGGCATTAACACCGTTGCACATACCAACAGCCCACAAGAGACGACGATGGAATCGACCAGTACTCCTGCTGCTCCTACTACCACTACCACTACCACTACCATCACTACTACTACTACTACTACTACCAAAAGAAGTAGAGGAACTGTGTGATCCTTTGTCGTTGCTGTCGTCATCTTCTTCTTGACCAATGTTGGTGGTGTTCCCTCCTTCTCTTCCAGATGCCAACAAAGTAATGGCTTCATCTATGGTCAATCGTTGTCGTTGTCGTTGTCGTTGTTGTTGTCTTTTTTTGCTTGGCGAGCCTTTGCTTGTGGGGATAGGAGGACTGTTGCTACTGCTGCTGCTACTATTACTACTACTACTGCACGTGCAATTTCTGTCATCATTATCATGATAATTATTTACAACATCATCAACATAATGATCTGTACAAGCAACAGCAGCAGCAGCAGCAGCTGTAGTAGTGGTAGTAGTAGTAATAGTAATGGGAGAAACAGTGTCAAGTGTCAAAAATGATGTCGTCATGGTCGTTTATTTTCAAAAGAAAATAATAATAAATTGTGTTTGTCTGTTCGTGTAGTGGTTACTGGTACAGTACTACCGTAATAATGAGAAGACGCGGTGGGTGTATGTATATTTTGATGGACTTTGATGATGATGCTTGCAATGAAGCGGTTTTGTCGTGGATACCAGAATCTTACTCTACTGGTAAATAAATAAAAAGTTAACGAACAAAATTTCATTGTTGTAATTACGACTGCGCTTCCGTCAATTCACACGTACCACGTAGAGGAGTGAGTACGGTACCATTGCACCACTACTACTCCGAGTAGTAGCCTACTAGTTATACGTAGTACTACTAGTACAGTAGCTCGATGTAGTACTCGAGTACAGTACTACTACTACTAGATTATTATTTTGTAGTCCAAGAATAGTTGATCTTCCATTGTAGTAGTACTATCCCAGTAGTACTAGAGTAGTAGTAGCACTCCTCTACTCTCTAGTAGCTAGCTAGTAGTACTCGAGTAGCTACTACCTGGTAGCTCGCACTTAGGAATACTCCAATACTACTAGCAGCTAGTAAAATGGTACTGGTACTACTACTATTAGTACTTGTAGTCTACTACTAGCTACTACTACTAGTATACTACTACTGGAGTACTACTAACTACTAGTAGTAGTAGATATTATTATTATTATCAACTAGACCTACTCAGTACTAGGGTTAGTCCTACGAAATCTGACTCATACTGTATTCTTTTAATTCTTTTTTTACTCATCATCACAACATCGAAATCGAAGATGATCTAGAATCTAGATGCTCTTCTTTTCTTCTCTGTTTCGTTCCTCTTTCTAAAACGAACAGAACTCTCTCACTATAACCATCACAACAACTGTTCGCTCATAAGCAATACATAAACAATAATAATAGTAAATCACCATCTATCTACCCACCATCATGAACAACAACAACAACTACTACTACTCCCAAAAGATCAGTTTCACATTTTATTGTGCTCTCTTTCTGGGTACACTTTTGGCTATTTCCAATACGTGTTACCATTATCCACTTATTCCATTTCAAATGAACAATCAGGAATGGACATCTGCATGGTTAATAGCAACTGTGATCGATTATTATGGTAGTACCCTATGCTTTGCTGGTATTGTGTTGGCATCAGAACCACACTGGAAAACAGGAGGGTTGTGGATCATTAGTTTTTTACTATTGGGATCACCCTGTTGTTGTCTTTACATGTGCTTGAAATTGTGGCATACTGGATCTATCAAATTGGAAGCATCCTCATCATCAAGAACAACAACCACAACAATGACAAGTCCCTACACTAAAATTGATTCCTGAAGGATTATTACACACAAAATCATGAAGTAGCAGGCAATACAATCACTGTGTATAATTTTTGTATTTTTTAAAGCAAAAATTGAAATTATAAAAGGATACATGCATTTAAAAAAAATAGAAGGTATTTAAATTTGTACTGTAGTGGATTTATTTGGAATCGGGAAGACCTCGTTGAACTGATGTGATACGATCTCCCAGACTCAGAGCAATACCTTGCGTCTTGGAACGAATTCGAATGTAACCTGCCAGTTTGCCATCGTTATCGTCTTTCTTTTCAACTGACACGTTGACCAAAGCATCCTCAGCAAAAACACTTTTTTTTAGAGATGATATAAAGCAAAAGCAGAAAAAAAGGTTAGATAGAAAGAATCTAAAAAAACAATTAACACCGAAAAAAGTGTGCCGACGAATAGATCCTCTGATTCTTGTGGGAGTTTTTATAGCAGAATCGGAGATTGCAATAATGGTCGTATAGGAGAGTCATAAGTGGACCAACAACAACGCCTTGTCGGCGTTGTAGAAAGTAGTCCGACACTCCACTAATATGCCCCGGTATTAACAGACCCCCGTACAATTTATTTCACGATAAAGGAAATAAAGACAAAATGGGCATCCAACACGAAACCGGGAAGGCAAAAATAACGACGCCATGCAACCTACACAGTCATGACTCGTCAAGCAAAGCCAAAAAATACGACGCACGAACAAACAAAAAGTACTCACCTTCTTGCATAAAGGTTGGCAGCCAAGAACGACCCCTTTTCGCTTTGGTCGTGGGGTGTCAAACATCTCATATTGGTCGACTTGACAATGTGCTTCAAGAATTCTACCAGAGACGTAATAGAGGTTGAAATGGCAACCTTGTTCTCCCATTCGAATTCGGCCCACATGTTGCGAAACATTTCGTCGGTAGTAGTAGCAGGTCGAATGTAGTCCATAATGTCCATGTGAATATCGTTCAAATGAATGTAACGCTTCTCCCCAGTGGACATGTCATCGTACACAATGGTTCCAAAAATGTGTCCAGTCTCTGTCGAACTGACCTTGATACTGGCGCGAATATTGATCTGATCCATAGGTCCTATGGTATGGGCCTGTGGACGTTCGACGATTTTCATGTCTCCCATGGTAGATAACTCCACGGTCGTGTTCGCCAGTGTATTGGGTGTCCGATTCATAACCAGAATTTCCAGAACAATATCGTAGTCGTGGACAGTCACAAGTGCTTCACAGTAGACAGGATCCGCAAAACCACTCAGTTGGTAGACGTGAGACAGTTCTTGAGAAAGAATGGAACCAGCGTCGTTGTACCCGGTGGCACGAGCCAAGTCCGAACCATCGTCCAAATCAACTTCGTCGCCTCCCAAAGTAGCAAGACTGCGCAGTTGACGAAAGTGAATGAGATCGTCTGGTTGTGCGCTGGGTACGACCATACCGGGCTTGCTTTCGTTCTCATCCTTCTTGGAAGAATCCTTGTCGGCTTCCTTCTCCTTTTCCTTGAGCATTTTGAGGAATTCTCCAAAACGAGCCTTTCCGTCTTCCAAGAAGGTCTTTCGAAGCAACTCTTCTGCTTGAGGATCGAGTAGGGCACGGGCACACAGAGTCAATCGCTCCTGACAATCCATATAACTGGATCGTTGTGCCGAAACGGTGTGCTCGGCCATCTTGACCAATCCACACAAAATAAGACAGGCCTTGACCGTGATCTGTTTAGAAGCCACCGGATCAAATCCCTCCGTTTGTCTAGCACGGAGGCACAATTTGGTCAAGGCAGCCGCAACGATTTCTCCCAGAAAGACGTCGCCTCCGGCAATCATCTTGCGCAATGCGGGAGTCTTGTCAGTTACGCCAACTGGTTTGATTGATTCCGAATACACCGTTTGGGTAGCATAGGTACCATCACTGAGAACAACATTCTTGGTTACTAATTTGGGAGCACCATCGTCGACTGCGGTACCATCTTCATTCTTCTTGTCTTTCGATACAACGACAAACGGCGGCTCTCCTAGCTGTTCTGTGATGGTATCAAACGATTCAGTAACCATACCGCCCTCCGAATACTCTCCCAAAATCCAGGTGCAGACACAGAGAACATCGTTGCTGGTGACATCGTTGAGACAAGACAAGAGTTTTTGCAGGAGTCCCAAACGGAGTTCGGGATACTGTTCGACAATGGCACGCACAAAAATAGCAACTTGCATTCCAGTACCAGCATCGCCACCCTCCAGATTAGCTCCGGCTGAGAGCAGGTCCATGAGGGTATGAACGACGCTCTCTGCCACTTGAGGAAACTTGACGGCACAAGAATGAATGGCCTTGATGAGCATTTGACGGTACAGAGCTCCCTTGTTGGAGGTGAAATCGTGAGAGGCGGTATTGTCCGATTCTTGCATGGTCTTTTGGACCTCCTTCTTGAGGATCGACACAACATCGTGCACGTTGCGAGCCGTGACGACATCCATGGCGACCTGAATCACCTTTTGACAAATGTCCGGGTTGGGACTGGATAGAGCTCGTAGAATATCCATGAGCAATTCTTGCAAGATCTTGGCATGCCCTTTGGCTTTGAGACCTTCGAGGCGTTCCAGGACGATCATTTGGACGTTATTATCGTTTTGTCCATTGAGCAGATTCGTGTAGGTCAAAGCGGCGGCCCGGATGGCCGTGGGGGCGCTCGAGAGCGAGACCAAGGTCCAGGAAGCTTCGTACGAGACGGCAGGACTGCTGCTGGAAAGCATCTGAAATAGGACTCGAACAAATCGTGATTTTTGGGTAGGATCCCGACGACAGACACGGCGCGTCAATTCCAAAACGAGCAGAGCGAATCCGTCTCCGTAGGAAGGCACGTCGGCCAAGTGGTGGGCCAAAAATTCAATGGCCAGGTCTTCCTGCTCGTTAAAGAGCATCAAAAAGGCATTGCGACGAGCCGCCACGTCGGTTTCTCCCGCCAAAAAAGCCACCATGAGATCGGGTCCATCGGGCAGCAGTGTATCTCCGTGCATCCGGTGCGCGTGGAACATGGCCAGGGCGGCATTTTTTCGCACGTACGGGTGACGATGTTCGAGACAGTTCTTCATACTGGGAATGAGAGGACCCAAAATTTCGGCATCCTTGACTTTACAAAGGAAGCGAAGCATACTACCCCTCACGTACTCGTTGGGGTGGTTGAGATCGTTCATGAGTGCGTTACACACGAGCAGCATTTCGGGCAACATTTTCCGTTGCACGGGCTGACCACTCAGCAATTCTTCCGACGTTAAATCTTGATACTTGGGCACAACTTCCCAGTACAACATGCATAGCTTTTTCAGCTGTTTGTCGTCGCTGTTAATACAGAATCGGATAACTTGCATCAAGATTCGAGGCATGGCTTCACCTCCCAGCATAGCCATGATGCAGGCCTTTAGGGCGAGCTTTTTGACCTACAAGAGGATATTGTATTATAATACAGTCCGTAGTATTTATTTGTAAGCGTTTCCGTGGGTAAAATAAGCAGAGGAAATATGTCAGTTAACATGGTTAAAGTCTTAGTGTGATTGAATTCTATGAGTATCTACGATGCATTACTGGAGTGTGGAGTGCGGTCATTCAATTATTGGTATGAAAGCCAATGCACCAAAAAAAGCAAGTAGCAGTAACTACTCGGGTAGTACTCCAGAACACTTACGGATGGATCATTGCTTTCCAAATCTTTGGCAATCTCATCCTCACTGGGAAGCCCACCCGCTGTTACATCAGAAGCTAATGTAAAGGTACAATATTGTTCGTTGGCATTAGCAGACGGCATGGTGTAATACACTACAGTATTAATTAATTACAGTATATTACTAAACGTAGGTGTGTCTATCTGCATTTAGATATATTTGGTTTTTGATCCAACCTGTGCCGCGATGATGATGAGATAGAGGGAGGAAGGACAGACCAACACAGTCAGTAGAATGACCGGAGGTTGGCCATAAAAAAGACAGAATGAAGAATATCGTAAAAAGCTAGTGTGGAGACTCATGAATATTAGAGTAAATATTATGACTAGAGACTATAGTGTGGATAGGAAGCAGGCATAGGCACACGACCTAATAGAGTAAGACCTAACTCCTGAGTC